>MDSV01201465.1_pt1 | contig 15426 bp, 11 predicted proteins | sample 810851 | NCBI WGS metagenome assembly MDSV01 (sample SAMN05326640, study PRJNA326480) | marine metagenome | isolation source: seawater | place: Atlantic Ocean: North East | collected 2012
CCAAGTTTCCGATATTCGATCATAGAATACATCAGAAGCTGCCCACTGTCTTATAATTTCATCTCCTTTGTTAAATACCAATGTACCTGAAATTTCCCACTTTTTTGTTTCTAAGTCATAAGAATAAATACCTTGATAAAGTTGAGTTCCATAGCCCCTTGTGGTCATGGCAACCCATATTTTATTGTCTTTTATTATCGGAGCCCCGTCTTCATAATGGAGTATTTTTGGATCTGCTTGAGCCGTTCCAGTTGTCAAGTATTGTTCTCCTTTTGAAATGGCAATTTGCTCCCCGGACCCAAGAGTTGAACCGAAAAACAATTCAAAAGATTCTAAAACCTTCTTATCTCTCAATTCAAAATATTCACTTACATCGAAAGATCCCAAAACAGTCCAATCATTATTCTTTATCAATAAAATATTTAAGAACTTCCCGGTTAAATGGACCCTTAAGGTATTCGGAGATTTCAGCTTTTCGTAGAACAAAATTTCTTTTAAGACCGGTTCTCCCTCCTTAAAAATTTCAAATACAATTTGTTTATTTTCTGAATCCAGCTGTTTTTGGGAAACTGTAAGTCGATTCCGGTTGTCTTTAAAAATTGATAATGAAGCTATTGCAAAGGAAGATTTCTTATTCTGAACTTCAATATCCATATCAATTGCGGAATAATTAAAAATTTCACCCAAATTGATATGGCTTTGCTGTGTTGTTTTGGTGTTGTTGGAAATATACAATAAGCCGCCATGTTGCTGAAAGTCACAACCAGGTGACGTAAAATGATTGAGATTGAATGATGGGTGATCAAGAATTTTTTTGGAAAAATCAAGTTGACTCAAAATAACCTGTGAATTATAAAAATTTCTGGTCTGATAGTCCTTGATAAAATAAAGTTCTTGTGGAGGAATTGATTGTGCAAAACAATTCACCGAAGCAAAAAAAAGGAGTTGAATTTTAAAAAAAAAGAATAAGTGAAGGTTTCTAAGTTTTTCCATTATTGTTTGATCGTTGTTTGAAAAATGATTTGTTTAAAGAAATGAAAAACAAGAAGATTTATAGGTGTTTAATTCTGTCTTTATAACGATCATAGAGTGTTTCGTTATCAAATCCATCGATGTTTTGACTGTAATATACTGGTAATTTCACTCCCTTATCGGCAGCTATTTTCATGGCCTCCGTGGCCATCAGATTAACGATAAAACATCCGGCTACGGTAGAGGCGGCCCCGGTGAGTTCACCTCCTATTTGGAGCATCCCATCTCCGGGAGGTACGCAATTATCCAAAACCAGATCTGCAATTTCGTAGAGTTTTTTTTGTCCCTCAATACGCACGGGATATTTTTTCGACTGTTCAATGGAGGTAATTGCTATAACTTTATTGCCATTGGCTTTGGCCCGCTCTCCCATTTCAATTGGCATTGCATTTCTCCCGGAATTGGAAATCACTAAAAAAAGATCTTCGGTTTTTATATGGTGTTGATCCCATAACACTTTTGATACCCCGTTGATACGCTCTATTTCTGCACTTCTGCGCGCACCCTCAGACGTCATGACAATAGAATCCAAAAAGGCATTTACATTGGCCAATCCTCCTGCTCGAACAAAGAGTTCTAGTCCGATGATATGAGAATGGCCGGTTCCAAAAGTATGGATAATGCGATCTTCAATTATTGTTTTTGCCATCCACTCTATGGCCTTGGGTAATACTTTTTTATTGGCCTCAACAATTTGATCTAATAGTGCTGTAGAAGCTTGATGATATTCATACATATTCGTTTATTATAAATTATTTTAAAAATGGGACAAATGGGTTTTATTTTATTAAAATTTAAAATCATTATTCAATTAGACCGAGGAGCATATAATGGGTTGATGGCAGTTGGAATGGGTGCATCGGTTTTTTCCCACCAAGCTTTAAGTTCATCTGCCAACTCCTGTCTTTTATCTACTTGTATTTCTGCAAGGTTATTCCTTTCACCTATGTCGTCTTTGAGGTTATAGAGTTCGAGCCCTTGATCTTCAAAGTAGTAATGCAGTTTCCATTCTCCTTTTCTGATCACAGAGCCGGGTCGGGTTCTAAAAAGTGAATCTCTGTTTTCATTGTCTTTGATGTCGTAGCCCTGAAGGTAAATGGGAAAGTGCCAGAAAAAAGATCTTTCTTCAACAAATTTATTTTGGGTCAACAAAGGCAGAAGAGAGTGACCGTCCAAATCGTTTTCCATACTGTGATCCCCTGTAAGATGCATTAGGGTGGGAAAGATATCGAGATGGGAAATGGTTGTTTGGGTATTTTTCCCAGGACTGATTTTGTTTTTCCACATAAAGAAAAAAGGCACTCTAATACCTCCTTCATAGTAACTTCCTTTTCCTGCTCTCAGGGGTTTTTGCGTGGTGATTTTTCCGTAATAACCTCCGTTATCGGAAGTAAAAATGATGAAGGTATTGTCAAAAAGTTTTCGCTTTTTGAGCTTTTCAACCATCAGCCCAATGTTGCGGTCAATATTTTCAACCATGGTAGCGTATTTAGGATTTTTTTGGCCTTTGTAAGGAGACTTCTTTTCATATTTATACATAAGGGAATCGACCGGATGAATGGGCATATGGACAGCATAGGGAGAGTAATTTAAAAAGAAGGGGCCATTGACATCGTCCAGAAACAACAAAGTTTTTTCCATAATCAGATCTGTCAAATATTCACTTTTACCTTTTTCTATTATGACTTGATTATTTTTGTTTCCGTATGGTGGATAATAACTTCCAGGAGCTCCATTTGGTCCTCCAGCAATATTTATATCAAAACCATATTCCAAAGGTTCATTACTGAGGTGCCATTTCCCGGAATGGCAGGTGGTGTATCCTTGTTGTTTAAACTTTTGGGAAAGGGTAGTGAATTTTTTATCCAATACTCTAGTATTCTTGATTGGAATCAACTTACGATCGGATGCTTTCCCACGATCTGAATTGGCTACGGTATAAATTTGATGTCTTGTGGTCCATTTTCCAGAATGAATAGAGGCCCTGCTGGGTGCACAATTTGCAGATGCAGCATAGCCTTGGGTAAAAACCAACCCCTGAGAAGCCAAGGCATCAATATGAGGCGTGTCATAATATTCACTGCCCATAAAACTCACGTCATTCCATCCCATATCATCGATATTAATCAAAACAATATTGGGTGGGTTTAAACGCTTAGCATCAGAAGTACAGGATAATAATGTAATCATCATTACCGTAAGGATTACAATGACTGAAGTGTGAATTTGTTTTTTCATTCTTGAGGTTTTAGTTAATTAAAGTAAAAAAAATCAGTCAATGAAATGGCAAAAAAGAATTTATTAATTTGGGGTCAAAAGCAATTAAGTCTAAACGAATTGTATTTTAAAGTTTTATTGCAAAACCTAGAAGCTATGAAAAAAACAAATGTATATCTGTTGTGGATCACCATTGTTTTAACCGCATGTAATTCAATTGATAAAAAAAAACCCAACATACTTTTTGTTATTTCAGATGATCAATCCTATCCACACACCAGTATCTATGGCACCAAGTGGATCAATACTCCGGGCTTTGACCGAGTAGCCCAAGAGGGCTTATTGTTTACACAAGCCTATACCACCAACGCAAAATGTTCCCCCTCAAGATCTTCAATACTAACCGGAAGAAACAGCTGGCTTCTGGAAGAAGCAACTAACCACGTTCCCTATTTTCCGGAAAAATTCACCACCTTCCCAGAGGTGCTCAAAAGCAACGGCTATAAAACCGGTTTTACGGGAAAAGGATGGGCCCCGGGTGTGGCCATGAAGGATGGAAAAAAAAGAAATTTGATCGGAGAGGTTTACCGTAAAAAGAAATTAACCCCCCCTGCCACTTTTATCAGTAATGTTGATTACTTCGAAAATTTTAAGCTTTTTCTCAATAAAAAATCTGAGGATCAAGCCTTTTTCTTTTGGGTCGGCGGACACGAACCTCACAGGGCCTATGAGTATGAGATAGGCCTTCGAAAGGGCAAGAAAAAAATGAATCAAATTGATCGGGTACCCGATTTTTGGCCTGACTCCGAAAATGTGAGAACGGATATGCTGGACTATGCTTTTGAAATGGAGTACTTTGACAGCCACTTGGTCAATGTCATAGAGGAATTGGAAAAAAGAAATTTATTGGACAATACCATCATCGTGGTTACTTCCGACAATGGAATGCCTTTTCCCCGGATCAAAGGACAGGTCTATCCATTTGACAATCGCTTGCCTTTGGCAATTCGCTGGGGGAAGGGCATAAAAAATCCGGGAAGAGTAATCAGCGATTACTTTAGCTTTTCAGACTTTGCACCTACCTTTTTAGATTTGGCAGGTATTGGTGAAAAAAATCATGATATGGAACCCTTTTCAGGAAAAAGCTGGAGAACTGTATTTGACAACCGCCTCGATGAAAATCCAAGACCGTTCATGATTTTAGGTAAAGAGCGTCATGATGTGGGTCGGGAAAATGACCATGGCTATCCTGTGAGGGGTATTCTGGAAGGAAAGTATTTTTACAGCCAAAATTTTAAACCGGAACGTTGGCCTGCCGGAAATCCAGAGACAGGTTACCTCAATACCGACGGCAGCCCCACCAAAACTGAAATTTTGAACCTCCACCGCAAAGGGAAAGATTCAACCTATTGGAATTACGCCTTTGGCAAACGACCACAGGAAGAGTTGTACGACATTGAAAATGATCCTCAATGCCTCAAAAACTTAGCTTTTGACAAAAGTTATTCTTCACTAAAAAAATCTTTGAAAGAAAAAATGATTGGGGATTTAAAGCGACAAGGTGACCCCAGGGTGTTGGGCAATGGAGATGTATTTGATCAATACCCTTATTCAGGTGAAAATGTAAAAAACTTTTACAGCCGCCATATGGGAGGAGAAAAGATCAAAACCCATTGGGTCAACCCCACAGATTTTGAAAAATAAAGTCGTTTTTTTAAAATACCATCATTGCTCCAAAACAGGAATTCTAAACTTTTTTTGTGCAGCCGTGGTGTGGGCTTGTTTCAAAAATTTTTCCATTTTTTGGACAATTTCGGGATACTCAGCCGCTAAATCATTTAACTCTTTAGGGTCTTTTGAAAGGTCGTAAAGCTGCAAGGCAGAAGCCCCTTTAAATAAATTCTTTTTAAATCCCTTCATATGTCCAATCCTAATGGCCTGCTGCCCACCGTAGGCAGGGAACTCCCAATACAGATAGTCGTGTTCCTGCTGTGGTTTTTCCAAAAGTGAGGGATAGTAACTGATCCCATCAATCGGATAGGGAGGCTCCACATCCAAAATATCACATACTGTAGCGAAATAGTCATAGAAAACGCTGGCATGATAGGATTGTGTGCCTGCTTTAATTTTACTTGGCCAAGTGGCAATCGTTGGGACCCTAATTCCTCCTTCGTTGACATTTCCCTTTACGGTAGTTTTGGAATTGACAAATATCCCGGTACTGTTAAAAAAATGAATATCGGCTTGTTTGTCTTTATGCGTGGGACCATTATCACTGGAAAAAATAATAAAGGTGTTTTCGTATTCTCCTATTTCTTTGAGTTTGTCTACAATTTGTCCAACCTGCTCATCCAAATAAGAAATCATAGCGGCATAAGTGGCCCTAGGCGTTCGGTTGGGGTAATAACCTGAATTACCCAGATATGGATCTTCGGGGCCCAATTTTTGTCTGTAGTGATCCTCCCATTTTTGTGGAGCCTGCAATGGCAAATGCGGTAAGGGGCTGGCATAATAAAGGAAAAATTTATGGTCTTTGTTGCGCTCGAGAAACTGCATGGCCTCCTGATGCATCAAAGTAGGGGCATAATCGTTTTGATTGAAGGGAGCATAACTGGCATCATCGTTGGGGTCCAAATCCACGGCAAGCCTTTGTTTATTAACAATTTTGTTATTAAGTATGTGCCTTTCTTGATTTCTCCATAAGTGAGAAGGGTATAAGGTATGGGCCTGACGTTGACAATTGTACCCATAGAAAAAATCAAACCCTTTTTTATTGGGAATACTATTGGTATTGGGTGCCCCAAGACCCCACTTTCCAACCATTCCGGTTTTATATCCTTTTGTTTTTAAAACACTGGCGATGGTAACTATGGAATCTGGCATGGGACGTTGTCCTTCCAAATTGGGATTTTCAAACATGGCTTTAAAACTCCAGACATCTCCCCTTTCTCTCCATTCGCTATTGCCTCTCAGAGGATTGTTTCCAGCATGCAATCCAGTCATCAAAACTGCCCTGGCAGGAGCACAAACCGGAGCTCCACTGTAGTGATCTGTCATGATCATACCCTCACGGGCTAACTGGTCGATATTTGGGGTTTCAATCCATTTTTGACCTTGAATGCCAATTTCACCATAGCCCAAATCATCGGCTAAAATGAAAATAAAATTAGGAGATTCTTCTGCCTCTTTCAGGGGCTCATTGCATGAGGACAGCAACATGAGCAATGCGGTGATAAAAAAGATGTTTTTCATGAGTGGTTATAATTAAAATGGTTCATTGATATTTCCCTTAAATCAGCACGGACATAAAAACGAGCGCTGAATAACAATAAAAAAACATCTAGTAAAGGAAGGCATTGGTGTATATATTATTTTGACAATTTAACTTTTTTTATCGAATTGATAAAGGATGTTTATCACTCCCCTACCACTGTGATGACCAGTTTTCTTGATCCCCCTTGGTTTCTGTGTTCGCAGAGGTATATGCCTTGCCAAGTCCCCATCAACAGTCGGCCATTTTGAATGGGAATATTGACACTGCTTCCCAAAAGGCTGCTTTTTATATGTGAAGTCATGTCATCTGGCCCTTCGAGGGAGTGTAGAAAATAATTTGCCGACTCGGGCACCATCACATTGAAATGGGTTTCAAAATCTTGTCTGACTGTTGGATCGGCATTCTCGTTAAGGGTCAGACTGGCAGAGGTATGCTTGATAAAAACATTGAGCAATCCACTAGTATTTGGCAGCACCCTAGTGATATGTTCAGAGATCAAATGAAAACCCCGAGCAAAGGGAGGAAGGCTAATTTCTTTCTGAAAAATCATATTCCCTATTTTATGTTTAAAAATGATTATTTAAAGATACCCCATTTGTCTCATTTTAAAGGCAAGCTAAAACCTGTGACCTAAAAAAATATCTGTATTTTTAGGTACTAATGTTTCCAAACAATGAAAAATGATATAAACGGTCGAAGGGATTTTATAAAAAATTCAGGATTGATTTTAAGTTTGATGGCCCTCAAAAGTAATTTTTTACTAGCCAATGAAGATGGAATAATGGGTGACGAACTTTTAAAAAAACTTTCCACCATCAATGACACCAAGATAGAACCATTATTGTTGAAACAAATAAGTGATCCTAGCAGTCGTTGGGATGGGGGGGTAAAAGATATCTATGAGGTACCCCATGCACATGCTACAATGAACTTTGTGATTAAATTATGTAGCGCATACTCCTCACCATTTTCCAGATTTTATCTATCAGATAAGTTGAAGGAAGCTGTTACAAAAGCCATGAAATGTATTGTTAAAGTTCAACACGAAGACGGCACCATTGATTTACACAGCACCAATTTTCACTCCACCCCAGACACTGCTTTTTTTGTCAACTATCTAAGTCCTGTTTACGTAACTCTAAAAAATTTAAACCAAGCTCGATTGGGATATCTAATTTCATGTTTTGAAATTTTCTTAAAAAAAGCATCCAAATGTCTTTTGATTGGAGGTGCCCATACGGCCAACCATCGATGGGTAATATGCTCAGCATTGGCAAGAATTAACTCATTTTTCCCATCTCCTGCATTGATCCAGAGAATTAATGTATGGTTAAATGAAGGAATTGATCTTGATCCCGACGGACAGTATTCAGAAAGGAGTGTGGGAGATTACTCTCCTGCTTGCAATGAAATGTTCATTACCATGGGGCATTTAATGAATCGAAATGACCTGCTGGAAGTGGCCCGGAAAAACCTCGACATGACGCTATATTATATTCAACCCGGAGGTGAGGTATTGACAGATGCCAGTGGTAGGCAGGACAGTGACAAAATTAGTGATGTAGCAGGATATTACTACAGCTATCTTTATTTTTCCCATAGGGACAAAAACCCTGTATATGTAGCCGTTTGTGATTTTATGGAAAATAATTTAAGGCATAAATTAACACGTTTTATCCCCTACCTTCTAGAGAATCAATCCCTGAGAAACAAAAGAGTATCGGCAATCCAATTTCCCGACCGATATTTTAAACGGTTTAAATATTCAGGGGTTTTTAGAATCAGACAATCTAACTTTGATGTCTCAATCATCGAAAACAATCCAACTTTTTTATCCTTGATTAAGGGGTCGGCTGTTTTGCAGTCCTTACGACTGGGGTCAACTTTTTTTGGATCTAGGGGGCAGTTTACTGCAGAAAATGCTGAAGTCAACAACAATCAAATCATACTTACCAAATCTGTAAAACACGGTTATTTTCAACCCTTCCCCAAAGAAAAAATTATTGGAGATGGTGTTTACAGCAAAATGCCACGAGAGCAGAGAACATTGTCCGAGCCTCAGGTCATAAACTATAAAATAACCATCACTACACTAGATCAAAAAATTAAAATAGCTATTGAAGTGACCGGAACATTGCATGTACTGGTCTCATTGGAAATGAACTTTAGAAAGGGAGGTAAACTCTCCGGGGTCATTTCGGATCAAAATAGGTCAGATTCGTATTTCTTGAAAGAAGGATGGGGAACTTACACAAAAGATGACAGTGTCATTACCTTCGGACCCGGAAAAATTGAACATCAGTGGGGAACGATGAGAGGAATGCACGAAAAGCCTCATGGAAATACAGTTTATATCAATGGACATACCCCTTTTAAACATATCCTTGAAATTAATTAAGTTGAATCACATCAATAATGTCAAATAGAAAATCATCACCGTACTATTTTTTTTTTAGTAGAATCAAATTCTTGTGTTTAATCATTATTTTAAAGATGAACTTACAATGTACTCCTCCAAGTACGCCACTCATCATTGGACACCGTGGTGCCAAAGGTCATGTAGCTGAAAACACTCTTCCCTCTATTGCCAGGGCAATGGAGTTAGGAGTTGACGGAATTGAGATCGATATTTTCCTTTGTAAATCCGGTGAACTGGTGGTTTTTCACGACAAAAAAATGAATCGATTAACCAATGCCCAAGGTTACATTGAAAGCTTGGAATATGACTCCATTCAAAAAATAAAAGTATTGGGGGATTACAAAATCCCAACTCTTGAGGAGGTTTTAGAGTTAATCGATGGAAAAGTATTTTTAAATATTGAATTAAAAGGCAGTGGAACAGCAGAGCCCACCAATAAACTTTTGACTCTCCTCATAAAGGAAAAAAAATGGAGGACAGATCAATTCATCATATCAAGTTTTAACTGGGAAGAACTCAAACTATTCTATCAATTCAATCAAAAAATCCCCATTGCTGTTCTCACTGATGCTGATCCCCTAGATGCATTGTCTATGGCTCAGGAAGTTAAAGCTCAAGCCATCAACCCTAATTTCAAAGCCTTGAATGAAAAAAACGTCAAGAAAATACAACAGGCAGGGTATAAAGTTTTTCCCTACACAATCAATGAACCGAAGGATATTGATAAAATGTTGACATTAGAAGTAGATGGGATCATTACAGATTATCCTGAAAGGGTAAAAGAAGTTTTACCCCCCAACTAAATACATAAGGTATAGACAAATCCAGCCAAAGCCCCTCCTGCCAAAGGTCCCAAAATAGGAATCCAAGCATAAGACCAATCGGCATCTTTGTTTTTTCTGGGCAGCATTTGGTACATTAATCTGGGACCAAAATCCCGTGCAGGATTAATAGCATAACCCGTAGTTCCTCCCAATGCCATTCCAATTACCCAGACCAAAATACCTACCGGTAAAGCCTGCAAGGCGCCCAAGCCAAAATTCTCTACCACCATCCCTTTTATTTCTATATTCGGAACAGCGATGAACAGTACACCAAAAACCAAAACAAAAGTACCGATGAATTCACTAAAAAAATTGTTCTTATAGTTCCTGATGGCAGGGCCAGTGCAAAAAGTACTTCGCACCACTCCCTCATCTTCGGTAAGACGATAATGATCAATATAAGTGAGATAACATACCCAACCACCCATCATGGCCCCCAAAATCTGAGCAATGATATAGCCCGGAACCAAAGTCCAAGAAAACTTTCCTGCAACAGCCAAACCAAAGGTTACGGCAGGATTGAGGTGTGCTCCACTGAATTGACCTGTAATGAAAACTCCAACAAAAACTGCAAAACCCCATGCACTGGTAATTAAAACCCAAGGGCTCTGCCCTTGGGCAATCGTATTTTTAAGGCTTACATTGGCCACGACTCCGGCACCCAATAAAAGAAGAAAAAAAGTGCCTATAAATTCCGCGATATAAGGATCAATCATAATATATAGTTTTTTGTTATGGTGTTAAATTTTTTAAGTTCCTGGAGAATCCATCGATCATCTTTGTGGAGTGCAGTTGCCATAATATCAGCCACTTCAGGTGCAATTCTTAAAGTTTCTTTGGCATCCAAAAACAAACACCTTACCCTTCTAGCTAAAACATCTTCTATGTGAATGGCCATTTCATTCTCAACACTCCATAGAATTAAATTTTTACTAATATAAAACTTATCAGATAAGGAATCATTGTCCTCAGGTTTTCCCATCGAAATGATCTTCTTTTTTTCAGAGCCATAAACATGAAGAGGATCATTTATCTCTGCATTTTCATCGTAGCCATGGAGTAGTAATTTTTTCGTTTTACACTTTTCTTCTTTCAAACCAGCTACTAACGCAGCAGTATTGATCGCATCTTCTCCCATTTTTCTATACGTAGTCCATTTCCCTCCCAAAATACTAATCAATCCACTAGTTGAAACATTTACCTTGTGATGACGAGAAACTTCTTTGGTTTGATTAGGATCACCTTGTTGAGCCGCAAGGGGTCTCAATCCAGCAAAAACACTTTTGACGTCTTCTCGCCTAGGTTTCTTGGACATATACTGTGAAGCATTGCTGAGAATAAAAGCAATCTCTTCCTCCAATGCTTTAGGTTCTTCATATGCATAATCTATAGGTGTATCGGTTGTTCCCAACACCACATGATTATGCCATGGTACAGCAAATAAAACCCTTCCGTCAGTTGTATGGGGAATCATGATGGCATGAGGACCATCCAAAAAAGACCTCTCTAATACCAAGTGAGTTCCTTGACTGGGCTTGATCATAGGTTGTGCTCGAGGTTGATCCATTCTGACAATCTGATCGCTGAATACACCCGTAGCATTGATCACGACCTTAGTTTTTATAGTAAACTTTTCTCCCGATTCATGATCCAAAAGTTCCAAACCTGATATAAGATCATTTTCTTTGATCAAATCCGTTGCCTCAGCATAATTGATTATGGTAGCACCTAGATCAGTAGCGGTCAAACTCAAAGTAATCGCCATCCTGGAATCATCAAATTGACCATCATGATATATGACTCCACCTTTAAGCCCCTCCTGCTTTACATTCTTGATCAGTTCAATAGTTTCATTTTTACTCAATAATGTAGAAGGACCTAGGCCCATCTCACCAGCCATCATGTCATATATCTTGAGACCCAAGCCATAAAAAGGACTATTCCACCAATCATAGAAAGGAATGACAAAACTCATCTCATTAACCAGTTGAGGGGCATTTAGTTTCATAATACCACGCTCTTTTAGAGCCTCAATGACAAGGGAGATATCTCCATTCTGAAGATAACGTACACCTCCATGAACCAATTTGGTACTTCTGGATGAAGTTCCTTTAGCAAAATCATTTTTTTCAATCAGAAGTGTTTTATATCCTCTTTTTGCAGCATCTACAGCGGCACCCAATCCGCTGGCACCTCCCCCAACAATAACAATGTCCCACTGATAACCTTTCCTGAGCTCTTTTATACAATTTACCCTATTCACTATTAGTAATTATTCTTGAAATTCTATTTTCCCACATAGAAATGGTTTTTTTTGTTTTTTGGCTTGCTGAAGGGTTAAAACATTTATCCTCCTCCCAAAGCCCTTTGAGAGCTTCAATAGAAGGCCAAAAACCAGTTGCTAATCCTGCCAAAAATGCAGCACCCAAAGCAGTCGTTTCAGTTATTTTTGGTCGAATCACATCGGCATTTATTAAATCGGCCTGGATTTGCATCAATAAATCATTATTGCTTGCACCACCATCAACTTTAAGACTTTTAAAATCAATCCCTGCATCTTTTTGCATTTCAATAATTATATCTCTTGATCTCAAGGCAATGGCCTCAAGGGCTGCTCTGGCAATGTGTCCCTTTTTGGTACCCCTAGTAATTCCCATAATTGTACCTGTTGCATGTGGATCCCAATATGGAGCACCCAATCCGGATAAGGCTGGAATAAAGGTAACCCCTCCATTGTCTGAAACCGATTCAGCAAGGGCTTCAATTTCAGCAGAGGACGTTATCATATTTAATTGATCCCTGAGCCATTGCACAAGAGCTCCAGCAGTAAAAACACTACCTTCAATAGCATAGGTTACCAATCCATTGATTTTCCAGGCAATGGTCGTCAACATTTTATTTTTAGAGACAACAGCTTTATTACCCGTATTCATAATACAAAAACAACCCGTACCGTAAGTATTTTTTACATCTCCCGGCTGAAGACATAATTGACCAAATAATGCAGCTTGCTGATCTCCTGCGATTCCAGAAATACTGATAGATTTCCCAAGAATAGATGATTCAGTGGTCCCAATAATCTCAGAAGAATTGACAACCTTGGGCAATAAGGTCTCTGGGATGTCCAAAAGTTCTAAAAGTTCTTTATCCCATTTATTTTGGTGAATGTTATATATCATTGTTCGGCTGGCATTAGTTGCATCAGTAACATGATTGACTCCTCCAGTGAGGTTCCATATTAACCAACTATCTACAGTTCCAAAAGCCAACTGCCCTTTTCGAGCACGATCCCTCAGGGCAGGGTCTTTATCCAAAATCCATTTGATTTTGGTAGCTGAAAAATAAGCATCAACTACCAAACCAGTTTTATTAGTAAAAATATCTGACTTTCCCTGAGCCTTAATTTCCTCACAAATTTTAGCTGTCCGGCGATCCTGCCATACAATAGCATTGAATACTGGAGTTCCTGTAGCTCTATCCCAGATAATTGTCGTCTCCCGTTGATTTGTTATTCCGATAGAATTAACCTGCTCTGCAGTAATTTTAGACTTTTTCAAAACATTTTTGACCGCATTAATTTGTGTCTCCCATATTTCTATGGGATTGTGCTCAACCCATCCCTTTTCGGGAAATATTTGGGAGAACTCCTCTTGAGCAAGCGCTACTTGATTTCCTTTCTGATCAAACAAAATAGCCCTAGAACTGGTCGTTCCAGCATCTAGTGATAACACATAATTTTTCATAGAAATAAATTTATAATCGTCAAGTAAAATATAATAAAATAGAAATCACCAACCCAATCAGAATTACAGATAAAATCAAATCAGTTCTATTGAAAGAATTTTGATATTCTTCCTTCATTTCTGATGTCATTGTTCCAAAAGACAAACCTTGAATTTTAGCATAATCAGGTTGCGCCGTAAGTAAGCTCACAGTCACACACATAAAGACCGAAAAAATAAACATAAAAATAGCCATGTGAGCAAAATTGATGGTCGCAAAAGCAAAAGCTGCTCCTGACACGCTTGCCCCAGAAAGAATTTCTTCCTGAAAATAAATTTCACTTCCCAATCTAAATACAAGTAAAATCAATCCACTAATGAGTGTTGCAATCGCAGCATCAGAAGTCACTCTTTTCCATAGAATTCCAAGAAGAAAAACGGCAGTAACCGGTGGAGCAATATAAGACTGTACATTTTGAAGGTATTGGTACATAACCCCACCTCCAATTTTTTCCATGATGGGGATCCAAATAATTCCCAAAATCACAATGAATACAGTCGCAATTTTGCCAATATTGATGAGGGATTTTTCGGAAATATTCGGCTTAATTTTTTTGTAGATATCTATGGTGAAAATTGTAGAACTCGAATTAAAAACAGAAGCCAAAGAGCTCATCAAAGCAGCCATCAATCCACCCGCAACCAAACCTTTTAGTCCAACAGGCAAAAGGGTTTTCACCAACATTGGGAAAGCGCGATCTGCTCTTTCCACAACATAAATATCCGGCTGTTGAAGGGTCAAAGCAAAAGCAATAATCCCTGGCACGAGGAAAATCAGAATTGGTAATAGTTTTAGATAAGCCCCAAAAATGGCACCTCTTCTTGCAATGGTGATATTATTAGCGGCCAAAGTTCGTTGAACAATATATTGATCTGTACACCAATACCAAATCCCTACAATGGTACCACCGATCAAAAGTCCCGTCCAAGGGAAATTCGGATCAGACATAGGACGCCACATGTTAAAATGGTTTGGACTAACTGCAGTAACTGTTTCTCTTAATTGTCCCCATCCACCAACTTCTTGTAGTCCTAGAATAGTGATTACCACAGAACCAAAAATTAAAACAATGGTCTGAAGTGTTTCAGTATATATGACCGCTTTTAATCCTCCAATGACAGTATAGACTCCAGTGAACAGAACAATCCCTATAGCACCATACCAAAATGGAATTCCTAACAATTCAGAGACAACAATACCTCCGGCATAAATGGTGATTGAGACCTTGGTCAATACATATGCCAACAATGAAAAAACGGAAAGAAACCATCTAGAACGACTGTCAAATCTCTTTTCTAAAAACTCGGGAGTTGTAAAAGCACCGCTTCTAATGTAGAATGGTAAAAATAGCCAACCCAAAAGAAGCACGATCCATGCGTGTAACTCATAATGCGCCATTGGAGTTCCAGATTCAAAACCTGTACCAGCCAATCCCACAACATGTTCCGAACCAATATTTGAGGCAAAAATGGAGGCCCCGATTACGAACCACCCTACATTACGTCCGGCCAAAAAATAGTCCTCTGTGTTTTTGTTTTTTTGAACAAAAACCCAAACAGCAACACCGATGAGAGCCAAAAAATAAACCCCTAAAACGATCCAATCCAATTGATGAAGTACTGATGTCATAAATGATATAAGAATTTTATTGTGTAAAATTTAATCCTACCAATATAATCAAAACTTAAAGCTATTTAATAGTTTTTTTAAAAGTTGACATAGTTAAAATTCATAAGTTTTTCTCAAGCTAACATTTAAATGCATTATTGGGAAAACAATATTTATAACTAGGATTAAACCATAGACCAAAATATTTTTTTATATAAACAATAACAATTTTAATCCCTAATTTAAAATTTATATATTTAAAAAAATAA
>MDSV01085541.1_pt1 | contig 15423 bp, 7 predicted proteins | sample 810851 | NCBI WGS metagenome assembly MDSV01 (sample SAMN05326640, study PRJNA326480) | marine metagenome | isolation source: seawater | place: Atlantic Ocean: North East | collected 2012
CTCTGCCGTAGGGAGAAAGTCGAGAAGGGCCTGCTCCTCTGCGGTGGGCGGCGGCAACTCCGTCGGCTCGAGCACGTCGCACGCCATCGGCCGGCCCCACGAGACGGTGCGCGTCGCCGAGTGCACGTACATCGGGACACCGCCAAAGTCTTGGTGCTCATGGCAGCGCCAGCCTGGCGGCAGCCCGACTTGCAGCTTGTTCAGGTCGAGCGGTTCGACGGTGGGGGGGTTTGGCGGGCGCGGCGGGCCGTGGGCGCCGCTCGAGAGCGCCTTCTCGCGCAGCAGCTGCTCGGACTCGGCGCGCAGGCGAGCCTGTGCGGGTGGAAGATTCATGGGTGTCAATCGTGTTTGATTGGATTGCGAGCGGTGGCACAACTCAGTCTAGTATTTTAGTAACAACCTTTTCTAGAATGAGTTGTCCCACCTCCATTTCACCGACAGGGCAGGCACCGCACCACACCCCGCCTAGTCGGAGTTGAATCGGCCCCAGCAGATTGCAAGCCAACTCAGACTGGAGAAAAAACCAAACTCTCGAGCATTGCACAAAACACATCGACCGACGACCATGGCATCACTTTCCCCCTCGGACGACGAACGCTCTGACGACGAGCCCCCCACATTTTCTCAATCGGGGACGCCGGGTGGCATGTCCAAGAACAATGCGGGCGCACGCATCGACGAATACTGCAGAAATGACGAGAAACTCTTCTCGCAGTGGCGCAATGGCGACCAGCCGCTGGTGGTCTGCAAGCACTCGGAGCCGGCGTACGAGGACAAGAAGCGCGTGTACGACTACGAGGGCGTGCCAATGCGCGTCGGCTGCTCCGCGCACGCGTCGACCGCCGAAGACGTCTTCCGTGTGTTTGCGCCGCCGGACGTGGGCGACAACATGGCCGACTTTCCGCGGATGGAAGACAAGGCAGGGATTGCAAAGGCGCGCGCCGAATGGCAAAAGTACGCTGACACGCGGAGCAAGTTCCAAGAGGCGTTTGAGAAGGCGGCGGAGGGCTCGGACGAGGGAAAGGATGCTAAGAAGGCCCTTCAAGGGTTTGACGAGCTTCCGCCGACGTGCCGCATCTGCCGCAAGAAGGTCGACCACATCTCAAAGGTGTCAATGGAACCCTTTCTGATTCCAATCGTCAACGCTTCAACGCAGAATGGCACACCAAACGCCATCTTCAAAGGCGCGAGCAAGCGGTGCAAGGGCGTGTTGTGGTGCCGCAACAGCGTCACGCACGATGCGGAGCGCAACGCCTGCAGCAGCGCGCGCGAAGAGACGTGCACCGGCTGCTACTCCTTCAAGGTCTCTGCCAAAAAGTCGCCGCTCGTCTCGGACGGCTACAAACTGACGTGCAACACCTGCGGGGCGGAGCAGGGGAACATCATCAACACCGACGCCGACGCGCAGCAGGGCTACGGCAACGATCAGGCGCAGACCGCCGCGGAGAAAGATGCCCACAAGAGTCGCGAGCGCACCGAAGAGCACTACGACAATCTCTACGCGGCCCTCGACATCGACTCGAACCGGGTGCTGTCGGCGGCGGAGCGCAAGCAAGAGCACTGGTGCGAGGAACATCAAAACCAAGGGTTCACGCCAGGCTGCGAGGCCTGCTGGCGGCTCTTTGAGCACCGCTGCACGTGCCCGAAGCACGACGTGTCGACGATGACGATTGTTCGCGAAAAGATCGACGAGTTCAAGGACTTCATCCGGAACCGAGGATGGATGAATACGGGTGTTGAGCTTTTGAAGCTCATCGCCGGACACGACCAAGAACGCAAGCGTTGCTGGCCGATCAAGAAGATCGACAACATCGAGAAGATTGCAAGTATGCTCGACAGCGAAAAGCTGGCAGCAAAGCGGGAGAAGCTGCGCAAAGAGACCGCAGTGCTGCAGGGCGACGACCTAATTCAGGAAAACGCATTCGAGTACTTCCGCACCATCGTCGAGGAATGCCGCAAGCAGCGCAACTTTTCCTGGACGAAGTGTGATGCGAGCAAGTGCATTGCGAGCAACCCGAAGCTGCGCGCCGAAGCTGCGCAGCGCAAGAAGGAGAACGATAACTTCAGTAAAGCGGTCGAGCAGGCGCGCGGGCGGTGGGACGAGTGCATCGACTGGTTTCACTTTCTGTGGGGGCGCGAAGGCTCGCCGTACCTCTCGCCGGCCGACCGTGTCGCGTACCAGGAGATTCTACACGCCGCGCTGAAGGATCCCGAAGAGTACAAGCGGCTGTGCGAAATTCCCGCGAGGGGGAGTCTCCACGACCCAAACTGGCAGGCCAACGGCTTCGTTTGGTCGATATGGATTGCGATGGCGACGCAGTACCAAAAGTGCGTGGTGGCGCCGACCGAGGGCAGCTCCGGCGGCAAGGCTGTGCCTTTGATGGGCATCGAGGTCGCGACGGATTCGGACGCCTTCAAATACGGGCGTTGGGGGGTGACGAAGGAATCCCAGTGCGAGCGATGGACCGTCGCGGAAATGTGCAAATACGCCTGCAACAACCCGCACCTCTACAAGGATCAGCAGAAGAGGTGCACCGTGGAGGCGGTGAGCACGGGGAACAGCGCGCAGCAGATACTCATCGCGAAACAGGTCGTGAGACACGAGGGACATCGCGCGGCAGGTCTTGCCACTCTCGTTACCGAGCTCCCCGTCTTTCTGAACACCGAGGGCACAAAGGAGAGCAAGTTGAAGCTCGCGCGGGACAATCCGAAGGAGAGGAAAAAATTCCTGGCCCAAGCCATCCGCGCGAATTACAAGCTCGACGGCGCCATACGCAGACACAAATTCGGTCTGAATAGCCTCGACGCCCTTCTTCGGCGCGAGGTGGAGGGCAAGAAGGATTTTCGCAAGGGCGGGTTGCCGCTCTGCATGATGAACATGGTCGTCGAGGAGCGGGTGACGAATGCGCAGGGCCAAAACCACACCAAGCCGCTGTGGAAAGATCTCAGCAATGCGCAGGGCGGGTTTTTGAAACTGGAGGGCGAGGCGGCGAAGGCGGCGGAGCTGCGCTACGAACACGATGCAAAGGTCGCGGAGGAGGCATGGGAGCGCGTGAAGATGAAAAACACGGAGGTGGAGACGGAGAAGGAGAAGGCGATGAAGGGCAAAATCGAGCCGGCAACACAGACGATTGGGAGTCGCGACGCGCAAAACAGCAAAAGGGTCAAGCTCGCAGGCGCCAAGACGAAGGTGATGAAGGAGGAGTTTGTTCCGCAATTCGGGAACATCAAGGTCGAAGCCGGGGACGGCCGAAAGCTGACGCCGCGGGAGAAGCTGATCCTTCAAGGACAGCAGGGTGCAACCCTCAAAGCGGTCGCGCCCCCGCACAGGAAGAAGAACATGAAGATGCCCGAGGTCCCCGCGGCGAAGACGAAGCGGAAGAGGGCGAAGGGAGTCAGCCGCACGATGACACCCGAGGCGCGCGCCGCCACCGTTCGACTATTGAAGGCACAGAGAAAGGAGGAGCTGGAGCAGGAGCGCGAAGAAAAGGCGAAGCAGCTCAAGGCCGACAAGAAATTCGAGAAGCGGGAGAAGGCGGAGGCGAAAAAGATTGCCAAGAGATACGGCATCCTCAAGCGCAGCGCGGAGATGGATCGGCGGGCCTACCGCATCATCAAGCGTGCCAAGGCGAAGAGAAGGTACGATGCGGAGCTTGGCGCGTGGGAGGCCGCCGGAAAGCCTTCGGGCTGCAAGCCGAAGAAGCCCTACATACTTCGTCCCCCGCGGAAGAAGAAGGCTCGGCCCTCGGAGGAGCCGGAGGCGTCCTCGTCCGACGAGACGGAAGAGGAGGAGGAGCAGCAGGAGGCGCGCGCAATGGATGTGGACGGCAACGAGGGCGACGTCCTCGGCCTTGTCGGCAGCATCTGGCAAGACGACGGCAATGCGGCGGCGTCGGACAGCCTTCCGGCGCAGGAGGAGGAGGACGAGGACGAGGAGGACGTGTGGGAAGACGACTACAATCCGATGGTGATGGTCGACGGCGAAGAGATGCCATTCTACGCCGTCGACGAGGAAGATCAGGAGCGGATGACCTACGAGGAACACGACGCGTATGCCGCTCTTTGGCAGAAGCTTTCATAGAAGGGGAGAGAGACGGGGGCAGACTCTGAGCGAGCGCGAGAGGGGGGGATTAAGAAAAAAAATGATCTGTCATTCCCCGCTATCGCGGCGCCGCGATAATCCCACGACATAGGAGTGAGAGTGGAGAGCCCACGGAAGGACACACCCATGGTCGAGGTGGGCCTGGCGCCCGGCTTCACGTCCGCGCTCGGCGGCGGCCACATCTTTGGCTCCGGCGGCACGCCCGTCAGCACCGTCCCGAGCGGCGCGCCCTTTCCGTTTGCGGGCATCTCGAATGTTCCCGGCTCCGCGGTTCCCGCGAGCTCGCCGATTCAGACCGCCGCGCCGAAGACCAACGTCGGCATCCCGTACGCACGCCACGTCCCCAGCGTGTTTGCGCAGCAGCAGAACAATCTGGCCACCGCCGAGGCGGGCGACCCGGTCTTCGTCTCGGCGAAGACGCCGATTAGCTGGCGGTCGGCCGGCGTCGACACGATGCGCTTCACAAACCTGGCGACCGTCGAGTATGTCAACGCGCAGCTGGAGCTGGACACGAATCGCATGGACACTACAGCAAATGTCCCGGCTGGCATGAAGGCCGAGCGCGCAGATTTGCTCGACAACATGCTGGAGCGCGAAAAGGAGCGCATCGACCTCGAGATCCGACGTGCGGCACCGGAAGTGGCCGACGATGGGTCGGTCGCCAAGACAAAGGAGGAGGTGGTGGCGGACCTGAAGCAGGAAAAGCGGACGGCGGAGGCGACGATGACTACGGCCAAGAACCGCGACACGTTTGACGAGAGCTACGACTTTCTCTCCCTCCCCGCCCTCAAAGAGTGGCGCCTCGACGGCATGATCCGCTCCGTCGACATTGACGGCAGCCCGCGCCTCATGACGCAGGATGGCCGCCCGACCCTCGCCACCACCTCGGACAAGTCCGTCTCGGCGCTCGTCAACGTCATCGTGGCGGGGCCCGCTCGCGCGCGCGTCGTCGAGGGCATCGGCTACGACAAGAAGTTTACGTACGCCCCGCAGAATCAGAAGCACTCGCACCGCGCCAACGTCTTCGACCAGCTCGTGCTCGCCCTGGTGAAACAGGAGAAGGACGGCAAGCGCCACTACAAGATCGTGCGGTCGACCCGGTCGTACAAGACGGTGACGACGCCGCCGCCGCGCGATGGCGCGATGGGCGACGGTGTCATCGTGCGCGACGGGGTCGGCGAGGCGAGCCTCTCCTTTGATGGCGTCGACGAGGCCGACGTCGCGAACATCGTCGGCTATTGGCGCCTGGGCCGCTGCGTCGAGGAGCCGAGCAAGACGGACCGCGCGTGCGGAATCATCTTCACGGGGGGGTTTGTGCTGTGCAAGCAGGATGCTAGTGTGCGCGGGGCGGGCTTTACGGAGGTTGAGTTGTAAAATGAAACTCTTCTGACCCGTGCCGCTAGAGGCCAAATATCGCACGACCCGTTCTGTAGAGTGCGGGAGGGCAGAAGCGGCGGGCGCGCCATGGACGCACTCTCCGTGCGCAACCGCGGGAAGCGGGCGGCGCCAAAGCGCAAAGGTGCCGAGCCCTTCAACGTGGGGCCGAGCATTGGGCTCGCCAGCACCGGCAAGCCCGGCGAGTTTAAACTGAACATGAATCAGATTGAGGCGATTCAGCAGCTCTACACGTCGTCGCCCGCAATCGCCGCGGCGCGCTCCGTGCTGCGGGGACAGTTGCTCGGCGGAGGAATCGTTCTGCGTCGCGGCGGCGAGGACGTGACACTGAAGCCCGAATTTCAGCGGTACCTGTCGTCCAAGTGGCTCGGATTCGCGGGCGACGTGCTGGACTCCTTCCTCTGCTGGGGCCTCTGCGTCGTTGCCTACGACGAGGACCTCGATCTCAAGCGGCAGGCGCAGCGCGTGGCGACCAAGGGCTCCAAGCCCGAACCGGTCCTGGCGCCGATGGTCCCGCCCCGCGAGTGCATCGAAATCGCCTTTCGGCAGACGGGCAAGATGGGTTACACTCGGCAATATATCGTCTACAACATGGCCGGGCCAGTGCACGTCACCAAGACGGACGACGACGCGCGCGTCTTCATCCGCCAGCAGCCAGACGCCGTGGGCAACGTGATCAGCCCGATGGCGACCGTGTTTGAAATGGGCGCGCAGATCCAAGCGCTGAACGAACTCGCACTGACGGCGGAGATTACGCTCGCGCGCCCGCGAATTTGGACTCAGGAGCGGGTGAAGAAGGATGGGCAGCAGGTCGAGACCCAAAATTTATTCTTCGATTCCGAGTCTCGCCAGATCCAGACCGACCTCGACAACGAGGGCAACGCCGAGCAGACGCGGTCGCTGGCGATGCAGACTCAGCTCGTGGCCTTGATCAACCGTCTTCAACAATCCAAGACGGACAATCCGAATGGCTTCGACCACATACGGGGCTCGTTCTCGGGCAAGGGCGTCGCTTCGGGCTCGACGTCGCACGTGCCGCCGGAAGTGGCGCCGAGTGTGTTCAACGTTCCGAAGGTATCGCTTTCATTCACATCCACCCTGCCAACGCCCCACAACTTCTCACCCGTGCCCGCACCGCCCGCAGAATCAAGAAGTGGCGCCGGCGGCGGGCATGCTTCCCCAGGCCCGCGGGGACCTGGAGCAGCTGTCGCGGCTGTCGATCGAGCTGTTTGGCAGCGCCTTTGGCGTGCCCTCCGACCTCCTCTTCTCTGGAAAATTCGCGTCCAAGTCGACGGCACAGTACGTGCCCGCCCTTGCAACCCCACCCCAGCATACGACTCGCTCATGCCGCCCTTTCCCACAGGCTGTCGCTCCTCAACTCCACGGTGACGTCGCTGGCCAAGGACATTTCGGCGGTGCTGACGGAGGCGTACCACGACCTGTATGGCGCCGAGGAGGGCGACACGACGCTCGAGCTGATCACGGCGCCGCTCGCGGCGTCCGAGGAGGTCCTCGCGCTCTTCCAGGGCGGACTGTGCCCGGCCGAGGTGGCTGTCCCGAGCGTGCTGCATGCCATCGGCGCGACGAAGGACCAGATCGAAGACGCGGTCAAGCAAGCGGTCAAGGAGCGCGATCGGATGCGTGACAACGAGCAAAACGTTGCGGATGGCGAGAAGACGTCGAAGGACCATGAGCACAAGACGAAGGAACAGGAGCACAAGGCGAACGAGCAGCGGATTGTGGTCGAGATCGAACAGGCCAAGGCCAACGTTCGGAAGACGGACGCCGAGACTGCGGACATTAAGAAGCCCGACCCGGCGCCGGCGGCGAAGAAGGCGAAAAAGTGAGAGGGAGAGTGGGGAACTCGGGTGTTGAAAAAAGTCATGTCATTAAAATGAAATCGCGCTCCCTCTCTCAGGCGTCGAGGGCGATCCGCCGCCGGTGGATCTTGCGCTTGTAGACGGCTCCAACCATTCTCTTGCGTCCGCCTTCGGTTTCGGCGAAGAGGGGGTGGTCATACGAAAACCCTTTTTCGAGCAGCGCGCCGGCAAAGGCCGCGTGTTCTTGGACGGTCACGCCGTCTTCGTCCGACGGCCATGGCACAATCGCCTCCTGATTGGCGCAGATGGTACCAGCCCCGCCGTCGGAGGCCGCCGGCGGAGTGGCCTGTGGCCGCGGGGCGGGGGCCTCTCGCACCGCTTCCTCCTCCTGGCGCTGTCGGTCCCGCTGCCGCTCCGCTTCCACACGCTCGCGCCACGCCCGCCGAGCAGCCTCGAGCGCGTCGTTCGGTGTCTCGTCTGGCATTGCAATGGAGTTTGTGTGTGTGTCTCTTTTCACTACGTGTCGTGGGACAACTCAGTCTATTATTTAATAAGCATAGGAATCTGGATTGTGCTCGTCATCCCCCCCGCCGTCGTCCTCGCCGCTCCACCCGTTGTAGTCTTCGACGTCCGACTGCTCGTCGCAGTCGTAGCCCTCAAAGTTGTCGTCGTCGTTGGCGTGGCGCACCTCCCAGTGCTCCTCCGTTCCGTCGGTCAATGTGTGTTCCGGGCTCGGCGGAACCGGCCGCAGATGACATCTGCCCACCGCGTCGGCGGCCCAGTCGCCCATGCAAACCCGCGCAAACTCGACGAGGGACTGACCGCCTGGCCACCCCGGGATTCGATGGGCTGGAACATTCCTGCTCGGGTCGACGCTGGCGCCGTACTTGATCAGGATGCGCAGCGTCTCCTCGTTTCGGTGGGCAAGGGCGTCGACAATCATTTGTTCGCAGTGGTCCAGCCGCTGGCCGTATTCTCGAAGCAGAGCTGTGAGAATCTCCACCCTATTCTGCGCGACTGCCATCCCAATCGAGAAGAGAATGTCCTTGTCGGGCTGCTTGTGCTTCAACAGAAACGTCACGAGCTCAACGTTCCCTTCGGAGACGGCCATGTTTAGGTTGGAGCGCCCCCCACCCATCCGAAGCCGAAGTTCACGGGTACGGGCCTCGTTGAAATTTGCCTGAAAGACTCCCATCGAAATGAGTCGACGAATCGGCCGGTGACGTCCCTTTACAATCGCAAGCTGAAACGAGTGATGGAGGGCCTCGACATACCTGTGTCCCGGTGCGATGCGGTATCTCTCCTTGCAACGTTCCGGAATCAAATCGATGAGGTAGTCGAAGAGGTCGTCGTCCCAGGTCCAGAGTGGGACGTCGAGGTAGGACTGCACAACTCCTGGATGGCCGAAGATCTCATGGAAACGAGCCAACAGACCACTCTTGGGATGTGGAAGGAGCGCTTCCCTCTTCGGTCTGTAGACCTGCTGGATGAGATCGAGAAGCTCCACGCTGCCTTGCAGAACGCCGTACGCAAACAAATCGTACGCTTCCACGCTCGAGTTACTGTTAGGGACATCCCACCTTTGGTAGTGCGCTGGGATGCCCACCTTCATGAGCTCCTTGATGCGTGGCAGCGTCTCCTCAATGGATCTAGACGCACCGGTCAAGCTGCAAAGGGACGCCACTTCGGCCATCGCGTTCCGGGTGCCGGGGAGGAGGAGCCCAAGATTTTCGCGCACCCGCGCAGTTCCGACCGTGGTAAGCCACCTATTCTTCGGAATGATTCCGCTGAGAATTTGCCCCAATGTGACGCGAGCGGCGTCTCGGTAGGCGGCGCCACACAACTCTGCAGATAGAATCGAGGCCTGGCGGGCCAGATGCTCAAAATCCTGCGGAATAGGTTGGGGAACGCCATACTTGTCCATTTCAACGATAGGAAATCTGTCATCCGAGTGCCTCGTACTTAGCAGAGTACCCAGCGTCACTTGAATTTGCGCCTCCCAATCCCAGCCAAGCGTGCGGATTTGTCCCATCAGATTCTGGAGTACGACGTCGCGACGGTGTTCCGTTTCACTTTGTGAGTCAAGCGGTGCCGTGTTCGTGATGTTTCCCATAGTAATGTAGGGGTCCCAAGAGGAGGGTGCGTCTTTCGGAATGTTGCGGTGGAAGAGCCGACACGCTCCGAGAAACGCCCGTCGCCAGGGAATGCGCTCCTCTCGGAACACACCGCGAGGAATGAGCCCCCAATCTTCCACCGGCACTTCTGCCGTACTCATCCCCGGTCTCAATTCGGAGCGCATTGCAAGGTAGTCGCCGTGCAGGAAACGAAAGTCGCATGCGTACGGTTGCCACTTCATGCACCAAATCGCCTTGCAGAGCTTTTCAAAGTACGCGTCATCCCCGTCGATTCTAGCGCGCATGTATTTCGAGGTTGCCCGCAGTGAGTGCAGCGATTTGAGCCCGTCCTCGTCGAGGCGGTCGCCGGGGGGCAGGACGCGCTCGATGATGTTTTGCTGAACGTCATTCGGGAGCGCCTCGAGCAGAGAGGCCATCGGATGTGTGCGTTTGTGTGGTTGCAGGGATTTTCGTTTTTTAGTGCGACAACTCAGTCTACAGCGAGCCGAGGGAGATTACACGCCACGCGACGCTAGGATGGGGAAATATATGCGCGCCCACCACAGTGGGGTAGACTGAGTCGCGGACGGGCGACGATGAGCGCCGCCGACGCCGGCACGTGGCGGGACAATCGACGCTGCCGTGCAAGGACCTCGACGACGCTTCCGGAATCGCTGCCGCCGGTGCTCGTGTCGATCTGGCTCTTCGACTTCCTCGAGGACCCCTCATACATGCGCTACGCGGAGGGCTACGAGCTCCACGACCTGGTAAACACGCTCGGCCGCCTTCGCCGCGTCAGCCGTGAGTTTCGCAGCGTCGTCGACGCCACGTTTGCGCAGTGGCAGGTGGGGCTCGGGGTGGACAATGGATTCTTCATCGACAGTCCCTGCGCCACGCTTTTTGATCTCCGCGCGTGCGCGTGGCGCTCGTGCTTCGTCTGCGCCAAGAGCGTCGACGGTCGCGTGCGCACCGGATCGCACCGCGGCGTCGTGCGCCACATCGATGCGAACCGGGACGTTCGGGACGCCGACGTGCTTTGCTGCCCGCGCTGCCGCGAACAATTCTTCAGCACGCGCGACCACCGCGTCGCCGGGGCGTTTCCGGGCGCCAGCCAGTACACGTGCTTCTACTACAACGAGGGCCTCCCACTCACGCCCCTCGAGCGGTTTTCGGGCGTGCTCGACTCGATGATCCTGAAGCGCAACGCCGTGTTTTGCGCATACGCCGAAAAGGTACGGCAGGCGGCGGCGCGCAGCGCGATCGAGTGGCGCCTCGTATCCCACGCGAAGAAGAAGGATCTCGCAAGGGCCGTCCAGCAGGCGTTTGGAATACGCTCAAAGTTGTACGAAAAGACGCAGAACTTCTCGGCCGACGTGCACCTGAACGTTCGGCCCGACGGCACCGTGCTGGAGCGGTTTCTGAAAAAGGTGGCGGCGATGGGTGTGCTGGGACGCGGACTCCTCGGACTCTGTGCCGAGACGGGGATGTACGGACACACCTGGCAGGCGGATATGATGGCGGACGCCTTTTACGGCGAGTCGTTGCACTATGATCGCATTCAGTGGCGCCACCGGCTGCAGTGGATGTCGGAGGTTGGGCGCCGCGTCGTCTACTGCGAGATCCGGAATGTGCGCTTTGTGTCCGCCCGGCGACGGGGCGTCGAAACGCTGTACACGCGGTGCTTTGACACGACGGCGGTGGAGCTGAACTTGGAGTCGATCCCGCGGAGGGCCACCCGGAGCGTTCAACATGCCGGCATCGACGTCGTTGTGGATGGCGACTTTCTGCACGAGCATTTTGCCGAGACCGACGTTGCGGGGGCGCTGTTTCGAGAAGCCAACGTCGACGCCCAGATCCTGGCGCGGGAGCGCGGCCGCCTGTGGCGCGTCGAGACGTCGGGGTACAATCGGGCGGTCCGTAAGAATGCGGGCCTGCACGAAGCGCGGTTGCTGTGCGCGCTGCAGGACACGCTTCGCCGCCAGGTCGACGGCCTCATGCGCTTGTCGTCGTTTTCCGCGGCGTTCAACCACTCGATCGACCGCGACTTTTCCCTCCTGCTGCGCCTCGCAAACCCGTTCGCGCAAGACCTACCGAAGCGACGCTACGTGCGCGGCATGCCGGCGTTTTTCAAGGAGACGCGCGCAAAAAAGGGGTTTTTAATTTGCGCGTAATTTATAAATTAAGGTTTTTAGACTGAGTTGTGCCAGCACCGCTACGCACAGACGCACACCAAACAACCAACCAAACACTCGCAACGACAAGAGACAAGAGCAATGACTCGGCGGAAGATCAACCACAGCGATCTGTTCCAGACAACGGTGTCGTGCCCCGACCCGAATGTATGCGTCCCCTCCAATAAGTACGGCTCCATGATGGCGAAGGGCTGTGCCTTTTACAGAAGCGTGAAGACCCCGCCGACCAACGCGGAGCTCGAAGAGGCGTACGACCAAGCCTATGAGCTGAAGCTGCCGCCAGTGCTCCCGCGCGGCATCGCGAAGAAGGATCATGTTTGGAAGCGCACAGGTCCGACGGAGTGGGGCTGGGGGTCGCGCTCTCACTGCGTAGGTTCCGAGAAGAGCCCGCAAGACTTTGAATCGGCGGACCACATCATTTACGCGCCGCCACCGCCTTCGGAAGGCGAGACGCCGGAGGAGCGTTCGAAGCGCCTCGACGAGTTTACGAAACTTCTGTCGGTCCCCGACGACGGGTTTCCCGCATGGCCACACGGCACGGGACGCATACCAATGGAGTTTGACGGTTGGCACGCGTATCCGTTTCGTTTCAACGACGTCCAAGAAAGTCAGATTAAAATGCTGGAAGAAGTCGTGCTGCCTACCGATGTGGAGCCGTACGAGTTCCCGGCACTGACGCCGGACTTTGAACCGCCGGATCAGGTCATGGCCGTACAAAGCCGCATTCTCCAAATCGTCCGCGCGTGGGAGAATGGAGACGAGCTGCACACGGATATTTTTTTTTCACGGTTTGGAGAATGGGGGGTTCGCCCGCCAAGGTGGATGTACTACATCTTCGTTCTCGATCTCGAACTCCGGCGGACGTTCGGGGAGGATTTGCAGGCGGGGTTCGATCACGATGAGGCGCGCGTCGACAAGGCTGTCCTCACCATGCTCCGCTGCGCCGTGCACGACATTTACCACCCCCTGCTCTCGCCGGCGTTTCCAATGGGAGTCGTTCTGAGCGGCGCTTCGTCGTTAGGGCCGGCCGATTCGTCCACCTCCGAAAGCAACAACGCAATGGGGGACTGGACATGGCTCGACGACTTCTCCTTCGTGCCGTACGATTTCGCATTCTGGTGGCTCGCGCCACACCCAAACACCGACGCCTGCATTCAAAACCACCCGGAGCAGCTCAGCCGACGCGAATACATCTACTCGCGAAAATTCCAACAGTGGCGGCTGCTGACCGTCGAAGCAATCGACGAAAACCTCCCGTGGTGCATCTGGGTGGAACGAGAAGATGGGCAGGAACGCGAGAGAGAGCTGCTCGACCTTCTTTCGTTTCACTGTGAGCTCAAAGACTGGACACAGACGTTGAAGGCGATGGGAGCGTGCTCGGTGCTGTGCAAAGCGCCCATCTTCACAACGGAGACGGAACTGCACTCGAAAGCGCACGTGGAGCGCATGAATCACATCTCGGGAGAAATGGCAAAAGACCTCAAGTTTTACGAATGGATGCGTCGAACGTGGGGCCTGCACGGGGTCCGCCAAATCTTCAGTCGGTACTGGTACACGCAGAGGATTCACCTTCTCCGGGACGCGGAAAAGCTCAAGTACTGGCCGCGGGTGTACGAGCCGCTTTCTTCCTATGACCCCTCGGATGGCAAGGAGGTGGAAGTAATTCTCCGGGAAGCCGTGCCAACGCCGCTCGACATGGAAACGCCCTTTGCAAACGGCGACGGACTCTCCCTCGCCCACATCTTCGAGGCGGACGATCCGTACAAGCTCGCGCTCTTTTGCGCAGGACGGGCTCGCGAGTACCGCATCGACCAGAAGTTTGCGCTCGTCGGACAGCAGGCCGAGCGCTGGGTGTGTGGCCAGAGTCCTCCACACTCGCTGCACATGATTGCGGTCGCGACCGGTGCCTACGACATTCTGCACGAGCTCACCCGAATCAAGATGAACTCGTGCGACTTGAAGGGCACCTTTCTCTTCCCGATCTGCGAACTGGTGCAGAAGACGAACAACGGTAAGGACGTCGTGCGCAACGGCCCGCGTCCCTGGACCGCCTTTACCGGCGCCATGAAGGCGAAGAGTCTGGCGAACAAGCTCGTGTTTGCAGCAACCTCGGACAGCCCCTACTTTGAGGGGTGCATCCACGCGTTTTCCCCGGCGGGTCTGCGCGACAACCTGAGCTGGCCGAAACGTGGCATGTACAAGTACGACGGCAGAATGCTCGGAGTTTGCGTCGGGATCGGAAAAGCAAGCGACCCTACGATGGAAGCACTCGAAAAGGGCATTTACGCGCTGAAGAATATGAGGCCCAACCCGTGCAAGCTCACGACCAGAGCACTGCGGAACCCAACGGTGCTGACGCTGAACATGTTTCTCCACACCATGCTCGTCCATTTGGCATCGCCGTCCCTGACGCAGCACGAGGAAGACAGGGAGCGAGATCTTCGCCTGCTCGGACACACACTTCTGGCCTACACCGGGTGTTTTGAGAGGCGCGGGTTGCCCGTCGACCGCAAGTACGGCTCGGTGACGCCGGAGTTTGTCCGACAAAAAGTGCGGGACTCTCTCCCGTTCGACCTCTTGTTCAACTTTTTCGCGCACACGCTGATGCGATCGGGAAACACGTGGTTGACGTCGAAGCTGCTGTACGGCATTACGCTCACGGAGAGCGATGTGCGTGCGTACGGGACGGGAACGCCTCCTGCGTGGGCTCGTACGGACATGGAGCGCGGTCTCTTCGTCGCGGCACAGATGGACAGCCTTCAAGACCACATCAACACGAAGATTCAGACGTCGACGACGCCCGAGTTTAAGGTGCAGCGGGAGGAGGCGTTCCCGGCCGCCTTCCTGCTGACAGCGACGACGGCCGATGCTGCGTTGTTCAATCACCAAACGGTTCTGAGGGCGATTCTGAGCTATTACCCCGAGACAAAGTTTCTCGAGCGCATCTGGCGAAACTACGCCTACTTCCAGTGCAACTTGGACGCGGCATCCTACGAGTACATGGTGGAGGATGAATTGGGAAAGCTGCAGCCATCGATCAACTACGCGAGCATCGACAAGTACAGCCCCACCTTCATCAAAGACGCGGAGGCGCTTGGGGCGACGCTCTCGGACGACGACCGCGCGCGTTTGAATCTCCTGGTCGACGTACGGGTGGTGAACATCTATCGCATCGCCGACCAGGACACCGAATCGCGGCGCGAGCTGGAGGAGGCGCAGGCGGAGCACCGGGCGCGAATGGAGGCAGAAGAAGCAGAGGCGGCAAAAAAGCGCGCGATTGAAGCGGAACAAGCGCGGCGGCGCGCCGCGGCGCAGACGCAGGAGAGCCGGGCGGCGGAACGCGAGAGGCAGAAGGCGCTGGCGGCGGAGCGAAAGGCCAACGCGGAGCGGGAGGCGCGAGAGGCTGAGGAGAAGATCAAGCGAGAAAAGGCGGACAAGGTACTGGAGGGCATCTTTGGCTGGACACAACTCGAGCGCGCGCTCAAGACGGACCGCGACGAGCAGGAGGCGCGCACAAAAGTGGCCGCGGACATTGAGAAGCGCAAAACGGCACTGACAAGAGACGACTTGCTGGCGAGTGCGAGTCCGTGGAAGCGCGAGCACTTGAAGGCGCTGTCGGCGTGGCTGAAGAAGGGGGCGGCGCGCGGCGAGGCGGCGCCGCCGCAAGAGCCGACGGAGCCGGAGCCAGAACCGGAGCCAGAGCCAGAGCCGGAGCCGGAGCCGGAGCCAGAGCCAGAGCCAGAGCCAGAGCCAGAGCCTGCGCCAGAGCCGGAGCCGGAGCCGGAGCCGGAGCCGGAGCC
>MDSV01163141.1_pt1 | contig 15423 bp, 12 predicted proteins | sample 810851 | NCBI WGS metagenome assembly MDSV01 (sample SAMN05326640, study PRJNA326480) | marine metagenome | isolation source: seawater | place: Atlantic Ocean: North East | collected 2012
GTGAAAAAAAGTAAGAATACTATTGTAAGAAGGCAAAGTGCACCAACAATTTATGATATGAACGCATCTATTTATATTTTTAAACGTTCTACATTAATAAGAAGTAAGGAAATCTTTCCAAGAAACACTGTGATTTATTTAATGCCAGAAGAAAGGTCTGTTGATATAGATAATAAATTAGATTTTAAGATTGTAGAAATGCTCTTAAAAGAGAAAGAAGTTAGATTATGAAAAATGTAGTTATAACAGGAGGTTGTGGTTTGATAGGATCTTCATTTGTAAAATTGCTTTCAAAAAAAAACCTTAATATTTTTATTGCTGATTTAAATCAAAAAAAAGCAAAAGAATTGATTAAAAGTATTGGCAGTAAGAATGTTTTTTATTTTAACTTTGATGTAACCAAAGATAAATCTATTGATCAGACATTTAAAAAAATTATTGCTAAATATAAATCAATTGATGCTTTAATACATTGTGCTTATCCAAAGTCTAAACAATTAGGAACTCCTTTTGGAAGACTTGAGAGAAAGTATTTAAATTTAGAATTTGATTACCACCTTTCAAGCACAATTATTCTGTCTCAGAAAATAATTAAAATATTTTCTAAACAAAAAAAAGGTAACTTGATTTTTTTATCCTCAATTCAAGGTATATCACCTCCAAAATTTGAACATTACTTCGGTACCAATATGACATCTCCCATAGAATACTCTGCATTAAAATCGGGTATAATTTCTATAACTAAATACTTAGCAAAACTGCATAAAAAAAATAACATAAGAATTAATTGTATTAGTCCAGGTGGTATTATTGATAATCAACCTAAAAAATTTTTAAAAAATTACTTAAAATCAACTGGTTCAAAAGGAATGTTAGATCCTGAAGATTTAGTTGGTGGGATTGAATTTTTAATTTCAGACAAATCACGGTACATTACAGGTCAAAATATTGTCATAGACGATGGTTGGACTCTTTAATTTTTACTAAAATAAATTTAAACTTTCGAAGGTTGTATATCTAAATGAAAATATTAATTACTGGAGGAGCAGGAAATATTGGGGGATCATTATCTAGAAAACTTGTTGAAAGGAGTGATTGTTTTTTAGATATTATTGACGATTTATCAACTGGCTCAATAGATAAATTGCCTGATAAAAAATTTAAAAATTGGAAATTTTTTGATATCGATGTAAATAACTACGAAAATATTATAAATAGCATAGGAAAAAGGGAATATGATTTTATTTTTCATTATGCCGCAGTTGTTGGAGTAAAAAGAACTCTTGAAAATCCAAAACTTGTATTGAATGATATCGAAGGCATTAGAAATATTTTAGAATTTTCAAAACAAAAAAAAGTAAATCGAATATTTTTTTCTTCATCTTCAGAAGTTTATGGAGAGCCTGTTGAAATTCCTCAAAAAGAAGCAACCACTCCTCTAAATTCAAAATTACCGTATGCAGTTGTAAAAAATTTAGCAGAGTCATATTTTAGAACGTACCAAAAAGAAGATAATATAAATTATACAATTTTCAGACTTTTTAATACCTTTGGTCCATTGCAGAGTGATGATTTTGTAATTACAAAATTTATAAATCAGGCAATAGCCAATAAAGATTTAACAGTATATGGGGACGGTAGCCAAACAAGAACTTTTTGTTATATTGATGATAATATTGATTGTACTATAAAATGCCTTTTAGAAAATAAATATACTAATGACGTTTTAAATATTGGGAGTGATGAAGAAATGTCAATTTTATCTCTTGCTAAATTAGTAATAAAACTAACTAAATCACAATCAAAGATTATTCATTTACCTCCGCTAAAGGAAGGTGATATGAGTCGAAGGAAGCCTGACATATCAAAAATGAACAGTATACTAAATAGAAAAATAGTTTCATTAGAAGATGGAATAACTAAAACTTATAATAAATTGAAAAATACAACTTTATAATGTCAATTGATTATTCAATTTTGATACCGACTTTAAATGAAGAATTTTACATAAAAGATTGTATACTTTCGTTAGTTGAGAAAAATGATCTTATTAATAATTGTGAAATATTAATTATTGATGGAGGTAGTAAGGATAAGACCATAGAGATCATCGAATACTTTAGAACTAAATACAAAAATATTCATTTACTACATAACAGCAAGAAGATTACACCTATTGCCTTAAATATTGGAATAAATGCTTCTAAGGGAAAATATATTATTAGGTTAGACGCACATGCCGTGTACTGTACAAAATATATTGATAAAACTATTTATCACTTAGATCGGAGTGATAGTAAAGTATTGAATATAGGTGGATATATTATAACAAAAAGTAAAAAAAATAATTTCTTGTCTGACTCAATTTCCAGAGTTTTATCATCTGTATTTGGTGTTGGTAATTCCCTTTTTAGAACTCAAAAACCTACAAAGCCCATTTATGTTGATACTGTGCCATTTGGGGGTTTTAAAAAAGAAGCTTTTTTAAAATTAGGTCTCTTTAATGAAAGTGAACCGAGAAATGAAGACTTAGAATTTAACAGCAGGATACGAAACGCTGGTTATAAAATTATTATGCAACCTGACTTATGGAGCATTTATTATTCAAGAAATGACATAAAATCATTTTTAGGTCAGGCTTTTGACAATGGATATATAGTAACAAAAAATATTACTAGAGGAAAAATATTTCATAACATTAGACATTATGTGCCACTATTTTTTTCAATATTTATAATAACCATTATTTTCACAAATTTTTTTTTCGAAGACAAAACTTTACTAAATTACTTAAATTTTGTTTTAATTATATACATTATATTAAATCTTATATTCACAATTATTAATTCAATTGCATTTAGTAAAGTTTCGCTATTGATTACAATGCCCTTTGTGTATTTCATGTTACACTTTACTTATGGACTAGGTTCTATAAGAGGATTGATTAATTCGTTAAAGAAATTGGTATAATTTTTAAATGAGTGTTTACATAAATAATTTTTTTATATTTTTTCTGTCTCTTTATAGTGTTCTATGGGGAACAGGTTGGAATATAAAATATTTAAATATGAATATTTCGGAATTTTTTTTCCCAATTATATTTTCATACATATTGATAAAAATATTTTTAGAAAGAAATTTTTTCAGTTTTAAAATTTATAGTAATTTATTCTTATTATCATTCTTTTTATTGGTACTTAGTTATTTGATTATAGGATATTTTGAAATAAATGAATCTGAACATACAGCCAATGATGTTTTATACTTATTCGAATATACGATTAAATTATTACTATTTATTTTTTTTGCTTTTTTAGTAAAAGAAATAATTACCAGCGAAAAAGAATTAAGCTTTTATATTAATTGTTTTATTTTGATATTGGTACCTTTATATATTTACCTTCATTATAGGTACATGTTTGTATATCAAACATACCATACTGGCGTCTCATTGGATGGAAATGGACTTAAAAATAGTAAAAATTCTTTTGGTGGGATGATAGCTCTCATATACCCTTTTATTTTTTGTAAATTTATAAAAAATCCAAAAAACTTTTTTTATTTTTTATCAATGAGCATTATTGCTGTAGCTTCTTACTACTTATATTCACGCTCAATGACAACGGTGATTATTTTTGAAACTATAATTATTTCCATTTTTCTAATGAAATCTTCTAAGAAATACCTAATTACAAGTGTCCTAATTTTAGTGCCATTAATATTTTTGTTTGAAAAACAACAAGAAGATATATCTGAATATTTTAGTAAAACAAAGTATATATCAAAACAAGAAATATATACATTTGATAATAAATTTAAAGATCAAGCTCGAGGTTCAAACTATTTAATTTTTGATACGCATAGAGGTTGGTTATTACATGAGGCTATTAATGGAGCAAAAAATAACTACTTTCTAGGAAACGGCATTTCTACTTTTCGTGTTAGGGACACTAATTATGGAAGTAGAACTGAAACTCATAACGATCTAGCTTTAGTTTTGTATGAAACTGGAATATTGGGATTCCTATTTTTAATAATTTCAATTGGTATAATTTCTTTTAAATCTTTTAATAAATACAAAAAAACAAAAAAACTTATTTTTTTAGCTGCTTTTACATCTCTATTGGGACTACTTTTACTTATGAATTTCACTAATTTTATAAATACTTTCATGTTTGCAATTATTATAGGAATAAGTTTGTCCATATTAAATTTTGAAAAAAAATATGAATGAAAAAAAAAGAATAATAGCAACACGTTTTAATGCCAATATTTCATTCACTAAAGGGTAAAAATGAAGAGACTGCTCAGATCTTTTGATAAATATCTAGAAAAGGCTTTTCCCCTAAAAGATCCTTTTCTTAGGTCTGATTATGGTTTTGTTCACAATTTAATAAAGTGGATATCAATTCGAGTAGCATATGTATTACAAAAAATTGGCATAAGTGCCAATGCTCTTGACATCTTTGGACTATTTTTGGTAATTCCATCCTATTATCTGCTCTACATCTCTCTTGAATACAATGAGTTATTAACTTTCTTCATTTCCTATTTCACTATTCTTCTTATTTTAAGTATTGATTTTATGGATGGTATGTTATCAAAATTTAGTAAATACAAATTTGAGGTTGGAAACGATTTAGATAACCTCTGTCCAGATGTAATAAAATTTTTTTCATTTTTTGTCATTGGATATTTATCTAAAGATGGATTATTTATGATTATTTCAATCTTTAATTGTATAATCATGTATAATTTTGTTAATAAAAGTGCCAATACATTTCCAATTAAATATTACTATATAAAAAAAATTCTTTTTGAAAAATATGCGTTTACAAGTTTTAGATTTTTTGTTGCATTTTTACTTCCTTCCATATGTTTTATTAACTATTACAATACTTGTTTAATAATTATATTCAGTAAAATATATATTTTTGTTTTATTCAGTTTTTCAATTGCTTGGATCTTAATTGCACTTAAAAGGAGCAATCTAAATGAAAGAAAATAACTACTCTTTTAGTCATTTTGTAAAAGTGGCATTTCCAGAGATTGATCCTTTTCGTAGAAAAGAGTTTGGTTTTTTTCATAATCTTATTAAATGGTGCGCAATAAGAATTGCATTTGTATTTTTTAGATTAGGAATCACAGCAAATGTAATAGATTTATGTGGCTTACTACTTTTAGTTCCTTGTTACTATTTGTTATACATTTCAATTAATGAAAACAACCTTCTTATTTTTGTTGTTTCTTACTTCGGTATCTTTTTTGTATTATCAATTGATTTTATGGACGGTGTACTGGCAAGAGCTTTTAATGAAAAAAATATGTATGGTGATTTAATTGATGATCTATCACCAGAAATCATAAGGTTTATAAGTCTTATTGTCATAGGATATCTATCACAAAATGCCTTTATTTTTATTCTTTCAGCATTGAATGCAATTTTACAGCAAACTTTTGTTGCCTCGACATTAGAAACTATAAAAAATAAAAATATGTTGTTGTTACTTCGTAGTCGATATTCATTGCACAGCATCAGACTACTGTCATGTATTTTAGTACCTTTTTGCTGTTTTCTATTTATAGTTCAATTAAGTTTTATAAATATTTTAATTGGCATCTATGTATTATTTAATTTTCTTCTAAATTTAACTTGGATATATTTATCATTACAAAATAAGAGCTTGAGATGAACCCGATATTATTGCAGATTATTGAACCTCTTGAAAACGATGTTTCTTATGAGGTAGTAATTGATAAAGGAAGCAATGAATTTATTTATAGTGGTTATTTACTATCAAAACCGTCTATGCGAAGAGTTCCAATAATAAATGACATTCCAAATTTTGAAGTAATTGAAAATGTTTCTCATCCTCAAAAGGAAACTTATAATTTTTGGTGGAACGAAAGTCATAAAAATTATGAATACGATGAAGAAAATAATAAGAAAATATTATTAAGAACGATCAAAATTTCTGAGAACGATTATGAAAATTCTAAGGTTCTTGACCTTGGATGCGGAAATGGTCGGTTTTCAGATATTGTTTCAAAATGCAAACCCTCATTATTGGTACTATTTGATATAAGTGATGGCATTTTTAATGCTTATTCTAATGCAAAAAAAAATTGTGAAAATGTAATAGCTATTAAAGGAAATATTTTATCAATACCTATAAAAGAAGAATTTTTTGACATAGTATACAGCTGGGGAGTACTTCACCATACAGGAGATACTAAACAAGCATTTGCAATCGCAAGTAGATTAGTAAATGCAAATGGTAAATTGGGCATTTATGTTTATGCAAGTAAACCAGAATACAGATATAATAACACTGGACTTAGACTTTTAGGAATTTTTAGACAATTGCTTGTTATCAATACTTTAAGATATATAAGCACTCGTCTTCCTGGTAAATTTGTAATATACCTCTTTAAACCAATATATTATTTTGAAAAATTTATCAATTTTGGAATTGTTGGATGCCATGGTTCAGGAATTGAAAAATTTAATAAGGATGATTATTTCAGAAGGGTTATTGATAGGTTTAAAACAAGATATGCAACTGAACACTCAATTGAGGAAGTAATTGGATGGTATTTAGAAGAAAATTTTAAAAGTATTTTTATTGGCGATGATTATCCAGTTTCATTAACTGGAGTAAAAAATAAGCTTGAGAAAGAAAAAATAGAAATAATTTTAAAATATAAATAAATATGAAAATTAAATTCATACGAAATCATGTTCTTGCAAAAAATATTGGAATATTAGATGGTCAATCTGGTGTAGGAAAATCTTTAATAGGACCAATTATTTCATCTTTAAATAATTGTGAACATTGGTTGCATGATCATATAATAGAAGAAATAATAACTCTTTTAAAGTTTAAGAAAATTTCACTAGATGCTGCTAGAGCAATATTAGGTATACATGTTGATTTAGATTTATATAACCTATTTATTGGAAGAGATGTCAATTTTAGAAATTATGATACAAGTAGTGTAATTTATGACGGATTAGATAAAATTTATTCAAAAAGATTAAAACTAAAAGATGGAGATCAAATTTCAAAAAAAATTCTTCTTAAAAATCCTTTTTTGATAATTAATACACATCATATACTCATGTTTTCAAATTTTATTAAAAAAGTATTCTTTGATAGAAATTTAATTTTTATTTCAGTATCGAGAGATCCAATTACTGTAATAAATAATTTTTACAAAAATAATTGGGAAAAAAAAATTTTAAATAATCCTCGCGATTTCTCGCTTACAGTATCTAAAAATCATAAGGACATAAATGCTTGGTATTTAAATAAATATGAAGATAAAAATATGTCATTCATAGAAAAATATGCAAATTTTGTAATTGATTATCAAAAATTCCAGACTCGTTTCAATCATAAAAATCATATACATGTCAATTTTGAAGAATTTACTCAAAATCCAGATAAATACATTAAAATTTTTGAAAAGAAATTTGGAAAGAAAACAAAAATAACTAACCAACTTTTGGAAAAATTTGACCTACCAAGAAGTAATACATATTTAAACATAGAGAGAGATATCGAAAAGGTTTATAAATTCATAAAAGATACTAATACAAAGAATAAAATTTATAAGGCAAGTAAAGACCTTGCTAATTATTTTAACTAAAAGTTTATTTTTTGATCAAGAGAAAAATCTTTTATAAATAAATGAACATATTAAACTTAAAAATTATTAAAAATTTCCTTAAATTTGAAAAGCAAAATAATTTAGATGAAATAACTTTTAGTAATAAAAAAGTCTGGCCTATTATTAGATATGCAGTATTTTACTACTTACTAAATGAAAAACAGTATTCTTATGAATATAATAAAAAGTCAAAAATAAATTTAAAAAAAATCAAATTCGTACTTTATGACTCTTTATCAATATTAAAGATATTTAAAAGGTGCGATATATTGGTTTATGACTATGGAAGACCTCAAAAAATAGGAAAACAAACAATAAATCCTATAAAATTCTCATTGTTAAAATCAGTTCCTAAAAGATTTAATCTTTTCTTTGTGACAAAAAATATTGAAGTTCATGATAAAAATCAATTAAACTTTTACTTAATCTATAAAGTTATTTTTGCTATTTTTAAATATATTTACAGGATAGCAGGTAACAAAAATATAGAAAAAAAAATAAATAATCATATACATAAATACTTTCAAAAAAAAATAAATGTAAAGTCAATTATATTTGATGTATTAATTCACCAGCTTACTATTGGATTAATTTTTGAAATTATTATTTTTTTAAAAAAACCAAAAATAATTCTTTATTCTGATAATGCAGAAATGTCGGATGTTATATTCAGAGCAAAAAAAAGAAATATAGTAACAGTTGATATGCAGCATTCAATTCTTTCTAAATTAAATATTCTTTATCAACATAATGACAATGTCGATAAAAAATATTTAAGTGATTTTGTTCTTACTTATGGTGAATATTGGAATCAATTTCTATCAGATAATTATACCAAAGTTACAGTAGGTAATTATCTTAATGATTATTATACAAAAAAATATTTGCACAAAAAAAATTTAAAAAAAAATATTACAATTATTTCTTCAGTAGTTTCAAGAAAACACCTAACAGAGTTAGCGATCTATTTGTCCAATAAATTACCTAAAAGAAAAATAATATATAAGTTAAGACCAGAGGAATATTCAAATTGGAGAAAACACTTTCCAGAGCAATTATTGAATAAAAAAAATGTTATTTTTATAGATAATGAAAAAGAAGAACTTTATAAAATCCTCTATAATTCTAGTTTTGTAATTGGTACAAATTCAACTGTCCTAATTCAATCCTTGCCATTTGCAAAAGTGATTATAATTAAAACTGGCATATATAATGAAATGGACGCGCTTGTTAAAGATGGTTACGTTAAACTAGCTAAAGACAATAATGATGTATTAAGTATTATTTCACAAAATAAAAGAAAAAAAAAGGTAAATAATAAGACTTTATATAAAAATAATTTTTCAAATAATATAAAAAAATTTTTTCTTAATTTAAATTTGTGAATTTGTTTAACATGTACATCTTCTTAAAATCTTTTTTCATTAAAGTGCTTTATTCGGATACACCGAATTTAGTAAAAAATCAGATTTTAATCTAAAGTGCTTATTATAGAGGATAAAACATTAATTATTTAATGCAAATCAAGTTTTAATATATAGTAATCTGCTAGACTTGATTCAATAAAAAAATACAAACAATAATAAAAAAAATAAATTAGTTATTATTATAGAAATACGTATAGTTATAAGGTATTTTAAACAGGCAAAGAAGTATAATATTTGTTCTTGTAAATACTCTAATTTATCATTTCTAATGAATATAATATCTAAATCAAAGATAAATTATGGATTGGCTTTTGTTGTAATTAAATATTCAATTGTTGGTTTAGGCTTTTTAAGAACTATACTAGTTGCAAGCATTCTTAGTGTAAATGATATGGGCCTTTTAGCTTTTTATTATTTAATTATAGAATACACTGTCTTAGCAGTCCCGATTGGCTCACCTAATGCTATAAATAAAGAAGTTTCAAATCTTAAAGGCAAAGATAATAGGACAAATAGTAACAATAAAGAAGTTTTAGAAATTTATACATCATGTATCCAAATATTTATTTTCTCATTTTTGACTTTGATATTTACAATTTATGTACTTGATAGTTTATTTAATTTTTTACCAAAGGAAGTTCAAAGCACTAAAGAGATTTTCTTACTAATAACATTCCTATCTTGCTATCGACAATATTCTAATATGCATAATCGATTGTGGGAAAAGTATAATAGACTTTTTTTTAGTGAGGGAGTTTATTCAGTAATTTATTTAATAGGAATATATATTTTTTTAAACAGTGACGATAGCTATTATTTGATTTTGTATGTTCTGGCTTTCTCAAATTTTATAGCAATAATTCTTGCAAGGTTTTATCCAACTTATATAGATTTAAGTAAAATAAATTTTATAATTTTAAAAAAATCCTCAAGTATTGGTTTTTTCTTAATGTTAAATGTAGTTATGGAAACTCTTTTTTGGGGTATAGACCGATTCTTTATTGCATCTGTTTTAGAACCTGATCAATTAGCCTATTTTCATTTATCCCACACATTTGCCAGAGGAATAATGATGTTTTATGCCGCGATAACATTTTTATTTTATCCATTACTAATTAGTTTATTCACTGATTTAAAAAATAGGCATGACTCTAGGGATCAAGTTGTAGAGACGATATTTAAAATGTCTAGATTTTCAGAAGGTGTAATGATTTTAGTATTAATAATCTCAGTTATAATTATTCCAAAAATCATGGTATTTGTGCTACCACAATATCCAGACCTCACAACTTTATTTCAGCTTATTATGCTTGGTTTAACTCTCAAAGGGCTGGTTTTTTTCCCAATGACATATCTTATTGCTGTGAGTTGGCATAAACTATTATCTCTTATATCACTATTCTTTGTAATATTAGTTGCTTTTTTTTATTGGATATTTGGAAATTATTTTGAGCTTCATGCGTTTGGTTATACAAGCATTGCTGTTGTTGCCTTTTTATTTTTTGTTAGTACGATAAGTTATTTAGCATTCACACAAATTGGCGCAAAAAATAAACTTATGATGACCTTAAAGTTTTACTACAAAATATATACGATTGTTGGTGTCACGATATTTTTTTTAACTCAACCAAATTACTTAAGTTTAATATCAAATGTAGATATAGCTTTAATTATAACTAGTTTAACTTATCTTAATAATATTAACTTAATTTTAAAGGAAACAGTCATATCTATTTATAAAAAAGACAAAAATAATTTAATGAAATCTTTTAGGTAAATTTAAGGTCATTATTACATGTGTGGAATATCAGGCATAATATCAAAAAGAAGAGATATAAATTTTATTATTAAAAGTATGAATTCAGGGCTTTCACATCGAGGTCCTGATCATAGTTCAGAGCACGTTTTTAATAATGTTGCACTTGGTCATACCAGATTGAGCATAATTGACTTGAACGAACGCTCCAATCAACCTTTTCACGATAATTCAGGAAATTATACAATAGTATTTAATGGAGAAATTTACAATTATAAAGAATTACAAAAAGAATTAATCAGTAAAGGTATGAAATTTAGAACTCAAAGTGATACCGAGGTAGTAATTAATGGCTACATAAAATACGGAATTGATTTTTTTATAAAATTAAAAGGATTTTATTCTTTATGTATCTTAAATAAAAAAACAAATAAATTATTACTTACAAGAGACTCAATTGGTAAAAAACCTCTTTATTATTTTAATACTGGTTCTGATTTTTATTTTTGCTCTGAGCTACGTCCTCTTGTCTCAGCTTTAGACAACACACCTAAAATAAATGTGGACGGTTTGTCGCATTATCTTTGGAAAGGTTATTTTGTTGATACTCACAGTGGATACAAAAATGTATTACAAGTCCTTCCAGGAGAATATTTAGAAATTGATACAAATAGTTTGAATCTAAAAAAAATTAAATCCAATACTAACGTCGAAATTACAACAAATGGTAAACATTTTACTGATGCACATGTATTGGTAGAAAATAGTTTAATAGAATCAATTTCACGTAGGTTTGTTTCTGATGTTCCTGTATCAGTACTGCTTTCAGGTGGAGTTGACTCAAGTTTGATTACGGTATTAGCAAAAAAATATGCAGACTATGAATTTGATACCTATTACCTTGGTTATGAACATTTTGACGATAAACTTAGTAAAATAGTAGATGAAATTAAGGTAAAATTATCTCTGAATCACTATTCAGTGACAATGAGTCAGCCTCGAATAGATGAATCTGTCAAAGAAATGGTTGGCATATTTAATGAACCTTTTGCTGACTACTCCGCACTTCCAAGTAATCAAATGTATAAAGAAATTAGCAAACATTCAAAGGTAGTTTTATCTGGAGATGGAGCAGATGAAATATTTTATGGTTATGAGGATGCAAGGAAATTTTTAATTTTCTTTTATTTAAGGAAAATATTTTCTATTAATAATCCTAATAATTTAGATCAAATATATAAATACATAAATGGTAGAAAACTTAGTAAGATATATGCTTACTTATTAGCTTTTGTTTCTATAGGTGAAGATAGTTTCTCTACGGTACTTTCTAGAAGTGGATGGAATAAATATTATAGAAAAAAATTTATGACAATTGAAGGCTATGCATCTACAGGAAGAGATAATATAGAGTTAACTGAAATGAATAGGTTTAATAATTCTGGTGAACACATAATGGAAAAGTATGCAAACTATTATATGGTTAGATTAAAGCACGATTTTATGGTTAAAGTTGACAGAACTTCTATGGCAAATTCATTAGAAGTAAGGTCTCCATTCTTGGATAGACAGATGATTCATAATGTTAATCAAATTGGATTAAAGGAAAATTTAGATATTTTTAAAACAAAAAAAATTTTAAAAAAATTATTAAGTGCACATGATTTTTCAAATGTTACCAGAATAAAAAAACAAGGTTTTACACCTCCTTTAAAGAATTGGATGTCTTCTGGTGAAGGTCTTGAGACATTAAAATCTCATATAAATAAAAAAAATGATTATTTAGCTAAATTTTTTAACATAAATAAACTAGAAAATCTTTTTTCTTCAAAAAAAAGCTTAGATTTAAATTTTAATCGTCTTTGGAACATCATGATTTTATCTGAGTGGATGAAATCAAATTATTAAATAATGAATTTATTACATATTGCACCAATATCTAAAAATCAGACAAGTGGTTTAACAAATAGTGTTTATAATTTAGCAGAGGCTCAATCTAGAAACAAAAATATGGTTGGGGTAGTAAGTTCAAAGAAATCAAAAAATTTTTTTTCTAAAAATATAAAATATACTCAGATTGGGGATAAAAATATTTTTTACTTAATTTTTTTTTTCTCAATAAAAAAAATGCTTAAGTCATTTGGTGAACCAGACGTAGTAATATTCCATGATATTTATAACCTTAGACAATCTATTTTAATGTTTAAAATCTCACTTTTACAAAAAAAAATACTTATAACACCGCGAGGAGCTTTCTCAAAAATTGCTTTGAAAAGAAGTCCTTTGAAAAAAAAAATTTATCTCATTTTTTTATTTTACCCTATTCTATCTAAAATATATGCTTTTATTGCTTTAAACAAAAATGAAAAGAAACAAATCCAAAAAATAGTCAATAATAAAATTATTATTATAAGCAACGGTGTAAATGACAATAAACAGATATATAAAAAACTTAAAAAAAATTATTTAAGAAAGGAAAAAGAAAATTATATCATTATTGGGTATTTTGGTAGATTTGATATTCATATAAAAGGTTTAGACATTCTATTAAAAGCGCTATTAGATTTTCAATTAGAGTACAAATCTAAAAAAATAGTTTTAAAATTAATTGGCGATCATATTGAAAAAAGCGAATATAATAGTAAGAATTTCATAAAATCAATAAAATCAAAGCTTGTATTCCCTGAAAATTTAATAATTAAGGGCCCATATTATTCAGAAAAAAAATGGGACGAATTATCAAAAATAGATCTATTGATTCAACCTTCAAGAACAGAAGGTATGCCGAATAGTGTACTAGAGGCTATGTCAATAGGTATACCCGCTTGTGTCTCAAAACAAACTAATATGGGAGAAATAATTAGAAAAGCAAATAATGGATGGGTTATAGAGTTAAGTTCAGCAAGTATTGTGAAGTTTTTTATTGAAATAAGTAGATTTTCAAAAAAGGAACTCTTATTTAAAGGCAGAAATGGTATGAATTATGCGAAAAAACACTTACTTTGGGATAAAGTAAGCATAAGCAATTATCGATAACTATAAAATATGAAAAAAAAATCAATTACCAAAAAACTCAATATTCTTGATTGCACATTCAGAGATGGTGGATATTACAATAATTGGAACTTCAGTATAAATCTTATAAAAAAATACATCAATATTATGACAAGGCTTGATGTAAATATTGTTGAGTTAGGTTTTAGATTTCTGGATCCAAACGCAAATTTGGGGCCACTTGCAAAAACATCCGATAAATTGCTTAAAGATCTAAACATTCCTAAAACTTTAAAGATTGCAGTCATGATAAATGCAAAAGAGTTCTTAAATCATCCAAATGGAGAGATAAATGCATTAAATACGGTTTTTCAAAATTCCACAAAATCAAGAGTCGATCTAATTAGAGTTGCAATTAACATTAATTCAGCATTAGAAAGTTATGATATACTAAAACATCTAAATAGTCTTGGATATTCTGTAGCATTAAACCTTATGCAGTCTTCTTCTGTAAGTGATAAAAAATTTATTAGTATTATAAAAAAAATAGAAAAATGGAAATTCTTAAGAATTATTTATTTTGCCGATACTTTTGGAGATATGAGTCCTAACAAAGTTATCGAATTATCTAAACTAATGAAAAAATTTTTTTCTGGAGACGTTGGGTTTCATGCTCATGATAATAAGGGCTTTGCCTTAATAAATTCGATTACTGCCATAAACAATGGAATTACTTATGTAGACTCTACTGTTATGGGTATGGGAAGGGGAGCAGGCAATACACGAACAGAAAATTTACTTATTGAATTAGAATCTTTATCTTTAGTAAAAAATAAAAATACAGTCAATAATTTATTACCAATTTTATTAAGAGATTTTGCTTTACTTAAGGACAAATATAATTGGGGAACAAATCTTTATTATTATCTTGCTGCTGAATATAAAATACATCCTACTTATATTCAGACTATGCTTGATGATAGAAAATATGTTTCTGAAGGTATAGTAAATACAATTAGTTTCTTAAAAAATGTTAATTCTTCATCATATAATGATGAAAATATGGTAAAAGCAGAATCTGGAAAAGTTGGCAGTCTTAAAGGGAAGTGGAATGCTAAAAATCTTAGGAGAAATAGGGATATTCTATTAATTGGAGCAGGTAATAACGTAAAAAAATATATCATTCAAATTCAAAATTATATAAAGAAAATGAAGCCAGTTGTCGTTTCTTTAAATGTAAATAAATTTTTGAGTTCAGAATATATTAATTACTATTTAGCGTGTGATCAAACTCGAATAATTTTAGAGGCTTATGATTTTATAAATTTTGATAAACCAATTATCATACCACTCTCTCGGGTAGAAAATGATATCAAAAAAAAGTTTAAAAAGAAAAATCTGTGTGATTTTGGACTAAAAAATGGTGAAAATAATTTTCAAACAATAAATAGAAATGGCTGCATTTTAAAAAAACCATTGGCAATCGCTTATGCTTTGTCATTTGCTAATGCTTCTAATGCTAGAAATATTTTACTTGCTGGAATGGATGGGTATTCAAAAAAAAATATAAAC
>MDSV01010416.1_pt1 | contig 15422 bp, 8 predicted proteins | sample 810851 | NCBI WGS metagenome assembly MDSV01 (sample SAMN05326640, study PRJNA326480) | marine metagenome | isolation source: seawater | place: Atlantic Ocean: North East | collected 2012
TCCACCGCCCGCCTTCTTGCCCCCTCCAACACCGCCGCCGCCGCCGCCGCCGCCGCCCCGCCCGAGGACGACGTCGAGTCCATGTTCGGCAAGAAGAAGAAGAAGAAGAAGATGCCGCGAGCGTCGACGAGCGCCGGCCAGACGAACGCGGCGAACGACGTCGCGGCGGCTTCTGTCGTGTCTCTGGCTCGCGAGCCTCTGGAGAAGACCCTGGGCAAACTCGTGAAGAAGCAGGCGGAGCCCGCGTTTCCGGAAGTCGAGGCGTGGACCGTCGGCGACAAGCAAGCCACCGGGTCGGACGCCGTCGCGGCGGCCGTCGCGGCGGCGCTGCGACTGCCGGCACAGTGCGTTCTCGTCGTCCCGAGCGAGGTGTTCGCCTCCGCGCTGACGTTCGACCTCGGCGTCCTCGGGAAGGACAGGCGCGTGGTCTCCGCCGCGGCGTTCGCCGAAGCCGAAGACAAAGACGAAAAGGCGGTGCTCCTCGCCTTCGACCCCGCCGGTTCGGACCACCGCGCCGCGCTCGCCGCCGCCGCGGCGAAGGCGAAGGCGTCCGCCGCGAGCGCGGCGATGCTCACGGTGGCGCTCGCGGGCGGCGGGGCGTGCGACGCCGCGGAGGGGCCGGAGGGCGCGGGCGCGGCTCGAGCGGAAGCGCTGGAGAGGGCCGCGGCGCGCGCGGGCGCGTGACGGCGACGGTAACAGTCGCGTTTTTTCGCTCATCACGCTGTCGATGATTTCGCCCGCCCGGCGAACTGATATTCGACCGCGCCCGTTTTGTCACAACCGCCGCCTCCTCCCGCCGACGCGTTACTTTCTTCGCGCGCGACGCTCGCGATGGCTGGCAAGAAGCGCCGGGCCGAGCCCGAAGAGGAGGCGTTCTCGGAGGACGACTCCGAGCTCGACGAGGAGGAGGACGGGGAGGGCGCCCCTCCGGGCGTCGTCGTCGAGGAGGACGACGACGACGAGCTCGAGGCGGAGATGGCGGCGCTTGAGGCGATCCAGCGCGAAAAGCGCGGCGGCGCCGGCGGGGCGGACAAGGTTCGCATCAACAACAAGCCCGGTCTCCTGGCTTCGCTCGAAGGTACGTGTGGAGAACGATTCGGAGGCGGATCCCACCACCGCGTGCGCGACGCCGAAAACCCCGCCTTCCGCCGCGAACGCGCGACACGACGCGACCGTCTCGGGGCGCTTCCGAGGATGCGCGGGGCAGTCGGCGGTGCGGTGTAAAAGTCGGCGTTCGTGCGATTTCGCGATTTTCCAGACTGATCGCGCTCTGGATTTCGGTTTTTTTACACGGCAGTCGCCCGTGATAACCTAAAACCGCCGTCGACGACTGACGCGCGTCGCCGCTCGCGGTCCGTCTCTCGTCGCAGATTTCGGCTGGACCAAGAAGGCTGCCTGGATCGACCACATGGTCATCACCGGCGCGGCGGACGTGGCGCCCATCCCGGACATCAACGATGACCTGCAGAGGGAGACGAGCTTTTACGAGCGCGCGCTGGCGAGCGCGGAGGCGGCGGTTTCAAAGCTGAAAGCTCTTGGCATCCCGACGCGGCGCCCCGACGACTTCTACGCGGAGATGGTAAAGAGCGACGAGCACATGAAGCGCGTGCGCGCGGAGCTCATCTTCGAGCAAACCAAGCAGGAGACCACGGACGAGCGACGGAAGGCGCGCGAGCAGAAGCGGTACGGCAAGCAGGTGCAGGCGGAGAAGCTCAAGGAGCGGACGCTGCAGAAGAAGGACTCGATCAAGAACCTGGACAAGTGGCGCAAGCAGCGCAAGCGAGACGGGTTCGAGGATAACGGCGCGGCGCCGGAGGGTTTCGAGGACGAGAAGCGGCGGGGCAAATCCTCGGGGGGGGGAGGGCAGCACGGGCGGTCCACTCCGGAGACGAGGCAGAAGAAATCGTTCAAGGAGGAGAAGTTCGGGTTCGGAGGACGGAAGAGGGTACGTCTTTTTTTTTCCCCGCTCGCCTCGCGGTTTTTCCCGCTCGCGCTTCTTTCGCCCGAAACAAATAAGCCCGCGACTCGCACAGGCGGGTGCGGGGCGTGCTGCCCGCATGCCCCGACACCTAGCGCTACCGGGGCACCTTCTCATCCACGGTGTATATCCCGAGCTCAAACGCCTTAGAGAAACGCCGCCGGTCGTAGACTGGTCGCTATCAGGGCGCGGCGACTCCGTTTTCGGAGACGCCGCATCCTTCACGGCTTCCAGACTCCCGCGCCGCGCCGAGCATATTCCATTGCCTGGAGGGAAGCAGCGTCGTTGCCATTACCTCTCGGGACAGACCATGCTCATGCTATTCCTCGTGGATTTTGGACGTTCGCTCCGAGCCGCCGCTTTCGAAGAGACGGCGGCGTTTTTGGTTTTCATTTCATTCGGGAGCGCGCGCGCTGACGCGCTTCGTCCCTACCCCTCCGTTCCCCCGCGCAGCTCAAAAAACAAAACGACAAGGAAAGCGCGCGGGACATGACCGGATACAAGCCCTCGAACTTCGACAAGGGCTTCCGAGACGGCAAAGGCTGGGGCGATTTGGTACGTCGCGCGAACCCGCGTTTTCCTCCGTCCCTCTCGAACGCGACGCGCGCCGACGCGCCGCGCCGCTGGCCGCTATGAAGATCAATCGACACCTTTAGATTTGCACGTCAGGCTTATCCCCCGGCGAGCCGCTACTACGGCTCGCCGGGGGAGGTGATTACGCATCACGACTGAGCGACGGTGGCGGCGGCGCGGCGTTTTTTTTCGAGACGCCGAAGACGCTTCGAGCGGCGTCGGCGACGCGTACGTCTCCTCGCGCGCGTTCGGCGGACTGACGCGCGTCTCCGTCTCTTTTCCCGACATTTCGCAGGGCTCCGGAGGGCGCGGCGGGCGCGGCGGGCGCGGCGGCGGCGGGCGAGGTCGCCGATAGTCACCTAGCCGCGCTTTACGCGCTCTATAAACATCCAAACGTCATAGACGCGACGTCCGTGACGCGTTTATATCCGTAGAGGAGAGCGCGTTGGAAGACGCGTTTTTTCGCGACAAGACGCAAACGGCTGGCTCGCGCGACGCGGACTGTCACCCCATACAACATACAACGTACAACGTACGCGTCCGTCGTCGCGTCGCGTCATCGTCTCTTCTCGCACGCACGCAGTCGCCCGACGGCGCATCGGGGCGGCTCGATTCCACCGGCACATGGGCGGATTTTGCGAGGGCCCGTCATGTAGGTCGAGCGGCGCGCGCGGTTTCATTTTCGTCTCGCCTCGTCACTCATCACTCGTCGAACATCTGCTTGACTCGGTCCACCCCGCCCGCGTTGTGCACGTCGGAGTACCCCTGCTGCTCGAGGAACGCCTTCGCCTTGGAAGCGCGTCCGCCTTTCTGTCAGAAAACCACCACGGGCGCGTTCTTGTCGGCGGGGAGCTTCGCGGGGTCTACGAAGCCCATGTTGAGGGTGTCCCAGATGGCGTTCACGGCGCCTTTCGGGGATGGGTTTTCGGCCACCTCGCCGGGGCCGTCGGTGCCGCGCACGTCCAGCAGCGTGGGTTTCTCCAAGCCGAGAAGCGTGGCGTCGTCGGAGAAGCCTGAGACGTGCGTTTTCAACGCGAAGGAGGACGTGCACGTAGATGGGTGGGGGGGGGCGGGTGAGCGATGGCTGTCGATGTTAGTTTCCGGGGTCGGGCGGAGATGTGTAGAAGAACACGCACCGTCGCCGCCGACGGCGAAGGTCCGGACGCCGGTGCGCGCGAACGCCCGGCCAGGCCTCGATGCGATCGAGGTTCGGCGCGCGGACGTGGCGAGGAGACCGAGGCGGAGTGCGAGCGCCATGACGTATCGTAATACGCGAGGAGAGTGGACAAAGTGCGACAACCCCTTTTTCCGGGAGTCGCCGACTCACGGAAACTCAGCGCTTGGGCCCACGTGGCCTTCTCGCGAAGTTTTTGTGTGACGTCCTCACGTTCGCGCGCGCCGTCGCCGGGAGCGAGGCGCGGGAGACAGGCGTCATGATGCTCGCGATGGCGCTCGCGCATCGTCAGCACGCGACGCGCTCGGGCGGGGGATGGCGCGGGGGTGGGCGCAGGGAGGGGAGCGCGCAGCCGCCCGGCTTGTGCACGCTGCTCGCGGCCATCGCGCTTTTCCTCGTGCTCGCGGGCTCGGCGACGCTCGGGGTGGAGAGCGCGGTGGCGGCCATCCGGAACACGCGCTCGGACAGACTCCCCGCGTACAACTCGGCGGCGACGTCGTGGCGGTTCGGCGGGCGCGAGGCGTTCGCGAACTTTTCGACAGGGCTCGAGCTGCGCGTGAACGGAGGCGCGCCGATACGGCTCGTCCCGCGAAACGGCACCGAAAAGAGCGGCGTCGATCCGCTCGTCCCCGCCGACGTCGCGGACGCGCGGGACGACGTTGCGCGCGTGCGCGTCACGCACGCGTTGGTCACCGTAATCCCGCGTCTTCCCATCCGCGCGACGAACGACGACACGCCGCCGACGACGCGTGACGCGACCGCGTCGGACGCCGTCGACGTCCCGCCCGGCGCGACGGTCGCGTTCGCGGCGAGCGCCGGCCCGACGCTCGACGGCGAAGGCGCGACGCGGCGACCCGGCGCGGCGTCCGGTCCCGCCCGCCCCGGACCCGCCGGCGAGGACGGGCGCGGGGTTGCCTTCGCGCCGTTTACCTGCTCGGCGTGGTCGCACTCGCGCGTCTCCGCGCGCGACCGCGTGGACTGCGACGCGTGCGAAAAATCGCGGAGACTCTCCGAGTCGGCGGACGCCTCCGCGAGGTGCGCGGCGGCGTGCGACGACGCGTCATCGGGGCGGCGCTTCGTCGCGCGCCGCGCCTGGGTCGTCGCCGCGGAGCTCGTCGTGGAGCTTTCCGACGCCGAGACTGGCGAGACGTTCGAGAACGGCACGCGCGAACGAACGTTCGCGGCGTTGCCTCTGCGCCGCCCCACGAGCGAGGGGTGCGCGTTGCGGTACCACGCGGAGTTTACGTCGCGCGCCGAGTGGGACACGGCGGCGGCGGTGCGCGCGTTTTGCGCGTCACCCGAGGGCCGCCGCGCCCCGCCGAGCTCGGCGGCGCGAGACACGAGCTCGGCGACGCCACTGCCGCTCACGGTGACGGTGCGGTCGTCGCGCGACCCGCGCGTGGTGGCCGGCGCGCTGACTTCGTGCTCGTACGATTTCGGGCCGAGCGCGCGCGAACACGCGAGCTCGGCGGCGTTTCTGCTTTTGCTCTCCTTCGCGTGCGTCGCCGCCGCCGCGTACTGGTCCAGCAAGCGGCGCGTGGAGTGTTTCCCAATTCGCGCAGGAGACGCGGAGGAGACGGAGCGCGGAAGAGACGAGCGCGGATCGACCGAGCGTATCGTCGAACGTATCCGACGCTCGGCGCGCGCGTCGCGCGCGACGCCGTACCGCGCGTACCGCGTGACGAGCGGCGCGGCGGGCGCGCCGACGCGTGTTTTGTCCGACGACGCGCGCCGCCGCGACCGGCGGCGGCGCGACCGGCGGGAGCGCGACTCGGCGGCGCGTGTACTGGAATTGGCGGAGACGCGCGGGGAACGCGCGAGAGGTGTCGGCGTCTAGCTCGACAGATAGATAGAAGTCCTATGTAGTAGTACTTTGTATGATCTTTCATCGCGTAGAACGCGACGCGACTGGAGCGACGCCCGGCGTCGCCCCTTCGCGAAAAAAACCGTCACTCGCTCGGCGCGGGCGCGTCGGCGACGAACCTGTCGTCGAACCGGTCATCCCCCAGCCTGCACTCGTCCTTCAGACCGAGCAGCTCGTACCTGTTGGCCGCGACCAGGTCGTACACCGCGTCGCGCAGGACGCCCGGGAAGACCATGCCGAGCGCCGCCGCCGCCGGAAGCGCGGGGTTCTCCAGGTAGGTGGCGATGCGAAGCACCGCGTCCGACTTGACGTACGCGCCGTGCTCCTCCACGAGCACGATGCTGGAGATGTCGCTCGGGTCGCGTCCCGCGCGCGCCAGCAGCGCGCGTCCCGCGTCCGACTGCAACGCCGCGAACCGCAGCTTGCCGGGCGGGTCCAAGTCGAGCGCCAAGTTCACCCCGCCGTTGCACAGGTTGCACACGCCGTCGAATAAAATCACGGGTCGCTTGTCCGTGGAGAAGAGCGCGCCCGCGACGTCGCCCGCGCCGGCGGAGGCGCGGGGGGCGAAGCGCGCGGGGGGGGGAGGGCCGCGTGGGGCGTGGAACGCGCGGGAGGGGGACGCGAACGTCCCTGAGACGGCTCTCGAGGCGGCGTGCATCTCGAAGTGCGCGAAGCCACGACGTCACTCATCAGTCCGTGGACACGTGGCGCGAGCCTGTTTCAGGTGAAAATCTCGCGGTCCTCGCGACCTCGCCTCGTGAAACCGAGCGGCTGGCGCCACAGTGGTGGGCGCGCGCGGCGCATCGATGTTGGCGAGCGCACGCGCGCTTCGCGCCGGTCCCTCGCGGTCGTTCGCATCGGCGGCGCGCTCGGACTCGAGCCGCGGGACGCCCGCGCGGCAACGCCGCGCCCCTCTTCCCTCGTTCGCCGCGGGCGGGCGCGCGCGTCTCGCGTGCATGGCCGAGGCGGGCGCGTCCGCGCCGGAGACGGAACGTCGCCGCCGCGCGCGCGTCGCCGTGATCGGCGCGGGCGCCGCCGGCCTCGCCGCCGCGCGCGAGCTCACGCGCGAGGGCCACGACGCGGTGGTCTTCGAGCAGGGCGCCGAGCTGGGTGGCGTGTGGGTGTACGACGCGGACGTGGAGGATGACTTGACGGGCGCGAACGCGAACCGCGCCAAACGAGTGCACAGCAGCGTGTACAAGAGCCTGCGCACGAACCTACCGCGCGAGGTGATGGGGTTCGCGAGCTTCCCGTTCACGCGCGCGTTCACGGACGACGCCAGGCGATTCTGCGGGCACGAGGAGGTGCGGGCGTACCTGGACGCGTACGCCGACCACCACGACATCCGCCGGTTGGTCCGGCTCGGCGAGCGCGTCGTCGCCGTGACGCCGACGCCGCGTCGCCGCGAACGACGCGCCGCGGAGGACGCGCGTTTTTCCGGCGACGACGAGCGACGCGCAGACCGTTTGTCCGCGACTTCCAACGAACACACCGACGCGCGTTCGGTGGCATTTGACCTGGAGAAGTGGGGGCCTCGATGGCGCGTCGAGACCGAGCCCGCGGGACCCGCGGGACCCGCGGGACCCGCGGCGACGGGAGCCCGGGCAGGCGAAGCCGAAAACGCCCGTCGCGACGCGCGCGTCGCCGACTTCGACGCCGTCGTCGTGTGTAACGGCCACTACTCCGAGCCGCGGAGCCCTTCTTTCCCCGGGTCCGAGCGTTGGCCCGGGACGCAGATGCACTCGCACAACTACCGCGAGCCGGAGGGCGCGGGCGGCGGCTTCTCCTTCCGAGGGAAGCGGGTGGTGGTGCTGGGCGCGATGGCATCCGGCGAGGATCTGTCGCGCGAGATTGCCTCGGTGGCCGCCGAGGTGACCCTCGCGTCGAGAGGCTTCGCGCCGCCGAGCGACGCGTCCTCGGGGGACTTCCCGCTGGATTCCTACCCCGAAAACATGCGCCGCGCGCCCGGCATCGCGGCCCTGCTGCCCGACACCTCGGGGGTGGCGTTCGAGGACGGGTCCGTGCGGCACGACGTGGACGTCGTGCTGTACGCCACGGGCTACCACGTGACGTTTCCGTTTTTCGCATCCTTCGCGGAACCCGAGGCGCGCGCGGGCGCGGATGACTCGTCCGCGGATGTCTCGGCCGCGGATGTCTCGACGTTCGTGCCTCGCAGCGTGGACAACCGCGTCTCGCCTCTGTTCGAGCACGTGTTCCCGCCCCTCTCCGCGCCTTCGCTGTCCTTCATCGGGCTGCCGTGGAAAGTCGTGCCGTTCCCGCAGTTCGAGGCGCAGGCGCGTTGGATCGCCAAGACGCTCTCGGGCGCCGCCACGCTCCCCGGGCGCGACGAGATGGCGCGCGCGGCGGCGGAGGCGGAGGCGCGGGACCGGAACGACGCCGTCGCCGACCGCCACGCGCACAGGATGGGTTCCGCGCAGTTCGCGTACAACGACCGGCTCTTGGCGTACTGCGGCGAGCCCGGCGGGTTCCCGAAGTGGCGCGAGGCGATGTACGTCGCCACCGGCGCGAGGAAACGCGCGTTCCCGGCGTCCTACCGGGACGGACCGGACGCGCCCTGGAGCGACGAGGAGGCGCTCCGAGAGGCGAGGGCGGAAGCGTCCGCGCTGGGGTTCGCAGAGAACTAGGTGCCCCAGGTGCTCTGTCGTGTTTTCTTATGATACTACTAACTCTATATTCTCGCTCTTCCGCGCGAACGTCGCGCGTTCGGCGTCTCGGTTAAAAGTCGACGCGCTCGTCATCGGGCTTCGCGAACCCGCCGCCGACGAGCGTTTGGAACGGCTGCTGCCCACGCGCGGTTCGTCGCCCCGCGAGCCCGTCCGCGTTCGCCGTCCTGAGGCCGCAAGGCTTGTCCCAGACACCGATGTGCGTGCCGCTCTCGCAGCTGAACCCGGTGAGCATCGCGCCGCCGGGCGCGCGAGGCTTCGCGACCAGGCGCGAGAGAGCGGTGGATCCGATGCCGTTTTCAACGCGCGGAGGCACGGCGGGGGACGGGATTCCCGCGTCCTCGGGCGGGGGGTTCGCCGGCTTGCCCGAGACCGAGGCCGCCCACTCGCGTATTTCGCTCGGGGTGCCTCCTTTTCCGGAGGTCCCGGGACGAGGAGGCAGGGACTCGGCGTCGGGGGCGGACATCACGGCGTGCGTGAGGGTCGCGCGCGCCCAGGAGTGCCGCGGTTTTCGCGACGTCCGACAAAAACGTCCGTAGCGTTTGAAGTTTGCACCGGCTTCTGTCGTCGCCCACGACAGAAGTCCGCGCGCCGGGTGCGATGGCGGGGCGCTTCGGCGCCTTCGCGAAGCTCTCGTGCGATGACGGCGGTGGGCGTCCCACGGACACGTGGTCGTGCACGCGGTGCTCGCAGCGCAATTCCCCCGCCTTGAAGCGCTGCGAAAACCTTTCGTGCCGAGCGGTTCGAGGCGAACGCCGCGTCGACCCGTCCGCTCCGGGGAGACGTCGCGCGGACATGGGATTCGACCCCCGCGCGGGAACGCGGTCTCGAAGCGGCGCGGCCGCGTGGGCGGGGCCGGCCCGGGCCCCTCCGCGCGACACCGCCGCGTCGCAGCGCAACTCCCGGGGAGTCACCACGGGAGTCGACGCGGACGCCGAGGCGCTTTCGAGATACAAAAAAAATCATGCGACGCCGTCGGCGAAGGATCGATCCGGCGACGCATGGCGCGCGCGCGTCTCCGGGACGAGCGCGCCGCCGCGGAGGGGCACCGACGGCGCCGTGCGCGAGACGCGCGAGACGCGGAGACGGACGGGTGGATTTCATCACTCTGCGTCTCGGTTCGACGTCGCGTCCGAGCGCGGCGCCGTCGAATCCGCCGAAACGGCGACGTCCGTGCTCGTCGAGACGGCGGCGCCCGGGTTCGCGGACCAGGGCGTGGCCAAGACGGACGTCTTCGTGGACGAGGACGGCGACGCCGCCAACGACTTCTTCCTCGCGGACCCCGTGCCCGTGCCGAAGAAGGCGCGCGATGCGAAAACGAGGGAAGAGGCGCCGGAGAAGGGCGCCGGAGAAGAAGCCGGAGACGCGAAACCGCCAGTCACCGCGGCGAGTAGTCGCGAAGAAACGAAAACGCCTTCTGATGACCCTCTCGGGACGAAAATAAAAGAACACTCCGTCCGCGCGTGCGCGTCGTGCGCGCTGGACGTTTCCGGCCAGCCGGACGTCCCGCTGCCGCCTCTGGCGAAGGGGGACCCGCCGCGCGCCGAACACGAGGTGGGCCGATGGCTGGGGTGGTGCGAGGACGGGTGCGCGGTGGCGCTGTGCGGTCCCTGCGCGACGGCGAGGGTGACGCCGGCGCTGGCCGCCGCGACGTCGCGCCTCGAGGCGGTGATCTCGGGGCTCGGCACCGGGTACACCAAGCTGGGCGAGGACGACGACCCCGAAGGTGCGGCGGCGCGGGACCCGCCCGTGCGGTGTCCTTGCTGGGTCAGCGCGTCGCCTTTCGAGACGGTTTCGGGCGCGCGCGGAGGGGAGGAGGGAAAGCGGCGGGGGCGCGCGAGAAGGTGCGCGTCGCGGCTGGTGGCGCCGCCGTTCGCGGAGGCGGAGAAGGAGACGCACCAGACCTGGGCGATGGCGGCGACGGAGGCGCTGTTCGCGGCGCGGGACTCGAGGATTTTCGCCCGCGGAGGCTCCGCGCGAGACTCGGAGGGTGACGGCGAAGACGCGCGTGAAGAAACGGGCCCGTTTCCGGCGGAGGCGGAAGGACGCGAAAGGACGCGAAAGGACGCCGCCGGCGGATCCGCGGAGGATATGGATCTGGATCGTCCCGCGGAGGATATGGATCTGGATCGTCCCGCGGAGCTTCGCGTCTCGTCGCCGAGTCTCGCCGCGCTCGCCGACTCGGGAGCCTCGGGTCGCGCGCCGCGGTTCGCGATCTGCCCCAACTTCGCGTGCGCGGCGCGCGTGCTCCTTGAGCCGCCCCCGCCGCCGCGCGACGGCGGCGCGGACCTGGTGGCTGAGCGCGACCCCACCACCGGGCGGTGGCTCTCGCGCGAGGCGCTCATCCACAAACACACCAAGAGGTTCCGGTGCGCGCGATGCGCGACTGACTTTTGCGGCGACTGCCTCGCCGCGCCGTACCACGTCGGGTTCCACCTCTGCGCCGCCGCCGCCGCCGCCGCCGCCGCGCCGCGGTGCCGGTACTGCGACGCGCCGCACCTCGACCCCGGGACGCACTATTTCCGCAGCGCGGACACGCACCTGCGCGGCGTCCCCGGGGACGCCTCCGTGCGCGAGCTGCGCCGCGCCATTGGGGACGTCGATACCTCGTGGTGCGTCACCAAGGACGACTTGAGGTCGGTGTACGCGCTGGCGTCCTCGGTGTGCGCCCTCGAGGCGTGCCGGAAGAAACTCGCAGCCGCCTGCTCCAAGACGCTCGCCTGCGGGCACCCCTGCGGGGGCGTGCGCGGCGAGCCCGAGTGCCTGCCTTGCCTGCGGTGTCCGAAGGCGGAGGCTCTTCCCGAGCGCGCGAGCGCGGGAAGCGCGTTTCCGGCCGGAACCGATCCCTGCTGCGTGTGCTACGCGGACGAGCTCAAGGCGGAGCCGTGCATCCGGCTGGGGTGCGGCCACGTGCTGCACCGGCGGTGCGCGCTCGAGCGCATCGAAAACGGCTGGCCGACGCAGAACATCACCTTCGATCACCTGCGGTGCCCGCTCTGCGGCGAGGACGGGCGCGAGCCCACGGCGCGGGGGAGCATGCAAGCCGCGGTCATGTCGCACCCGTCGCTGGCGCGGGCGCTGGCGCCCGCGCTCGCGCTGCGCGAGACAGTGATGAAGCGCGCGCGCCGGCGGCTGGCGCTGGACGCCAACGGGCCGCCGCGGCAGATTCAGGCGGGCGGCGACTACGAGGGAAGGCCGGGCGAGTACGCGCTCTCGCGCTTCAACTACTACCTCTGCGAGACGTGCGAGTCGCCGTACTTCGGCGGCGACCGCGCCTGCCACCGCGGCGGCGTCGAGCGAGGGCTCGACGCCGCGCGGGGGCAGGTGCCCGCCACGGGCCCGGAGGCGCACCGGCTGGTGTGCGGCTCGTGTTCGGTGACGTCGCGCGGGAAGGAATGCAAGAAGGGGCACGGCGCCGAGGAGATGGAGTACAAGTGCCGCTACTGCTGCGACGTCGCGGTGTGGTTTTGTTTCGGCACGACGCACTTCTGCGACGCGTGCCACACGCGCTGGGTCACGTCCGCCCCGGACTGGGAAACCGACCCGCCCATGAAGGCGTGCACGCGCAAGACGTGCCCGCTGCGCGTCGAGCACCCGGAGCACGGCCAGGAGTTTTGCCTCGGGTGCGCGGTGTGCAGGAGCCTCAAAGCCTCGCAGCAGGAGTAAATCTGACAAAAGGTAGACGACTGTGTTTTGTGCGCGTACTACTTTCCAAAGTACAAAGAAGTCTCGTTTTGTCGTCGAAACGCGCGCGTCGCGAGTCGATCCGTACAACGGTTCGTGTTCCGGTCGCTCGCGCCGGGTGCCTACGAACGCGCGGCTCGCGGCGTCTGACGGAACGGAACGCTCAGAGCGCCCTGATGAACCCCAAACCCTGGCCGGCGAGCTTGCCGAAGAAGTTCCCGCCGGCGGTTCCCGTCGCGTCCGGGCGCTCCGTCTCCCCGAACGCGTCGAACCCGGCGGCGGACCAGTCCACGAGACTCGCGCCCGCGCGGGACCCGCGGAGCCCGTCGGCGTCGAGCGGAAAAGAAGCGTGAACGCTTCCGCCCGCGAAAGACCCGCGCGCGCCGCCGAACGAGAGCGCGTCGACGTCCGGGCGCGTCCGGAACCGCGCGGCGGGCGCGCCAACCGGCAGGTAGGAAAACCGCGGCGGCGGCGGCGCGCCCTCGCTTGGAACGCGAGCGGGTGCCGCGCCGGCGAGCGCTTTCGAAGACTCCCTCGAGGAGGACGTTCCTTTGCCGCCGGACGCGCTCGCGAGCCCGAGCACCGTCGCGCTCCGCGCGCGCGCGCGCGCGACGGCGCGCCACAGCGGCGCCTCGTACGTCGCCCAGTCGATCGGGTCCAGCGAAGCGGAGACAGCCGCGACGACGCCGCGCAACGCCGCCGCGTTCGCCCGCGCGGCGTCGGCGTCGGCGTCGGCGTCGGCGTCGGCGTCCTCGAGGGTTTCGAAACCGTCTCCGAACGTTTCGTACAAGAAGCGCGCGTCGAAGAGCGCCTGCAGCGCGCCCTTCTCGCCCACGGGACGCGCGCGCGCCGAAGCCTCCGCGAAGCGCGTCTGGTACGCGCCCAGCACCTCGCGCGCCGCCGCCGCGGCGAGCGCGCGCGCCGCCGCGGGGGGGAGCGCGTGGCCCCCGCACCGCAGCGCCTCCGCGCACGCCGCGTGCGCGGCGCCGAAGGCGTACGGCGACGCGAGCGCGGGGAGCCGCGCGGCGACCCCCGCGGCGGCCGCGGCGGCGTCCTCCTCCCAGTCCTCTCGGCGCTCCTCGGAGACGAGCGCGTCGTCGGCGAAGAGCGCGCGCTCGAGGTCGAGCCGGATCGCGCGCGCGGCGCGGTCCGCCCACCGCCGGAACCCACGTCCGGCCACGGCGCGGAGCGCCACCAGCGACGACGCCAGCGCGCCGCCGGGAACGGCGCCGCCGCGTGCCGCCGCGCGGCGTCTCCGCGCGCGCGCGCGCGAGGCGCCGGCGCCCGCGAGCGCGCCCGCCTCCGTCTCGTCCGTCTCCTCCGCCCACGACGACGACGGCCCGAGGAACGAGCCGAGCTCCTCCGCGTCGTCCGACGCGAGACGCGCGGCGAACGCCACGAGCGCGACGCGCTCGGCGGCGGCGGACGAAGCCGCCGACGCGGAGCTTTTCGACGCGGCGGACGGCGTTCCGGCGTCCGCCTCGAGCTCCGCCTCGAGCGCGTCCAGCTTGGCGTCGAGGAACGCGGCGTACGCCTTCACGCCGTTCGCGCACTCGGCGTGCGCGAAAGACTCGAGCCGCGTCAGGCGCGCGGCGGCGCGCGCGCCGCGCGCGGCGGCGGAACCGCCGGAACCGAGAAACCCGACGGACCGAAACGCGTCGGGGCTCGCTTCGAAGCGCGAGCCCGACGCGAACGCGACGACGTCCCGCCGCGTCCGCGCCAGAGCCGAGGCGAGCTCCCGCGCCAGGCGCTCGGCGGCGCGGCGGGTCGGCGGCGCGGGCGCCGCGCGCGCCTCGCGCGCCTCGCGGGACGCGCGGGACGCGCGCCTCGCGTCTGCGTCGTCCGCGTCGTCTGCGTCGTCCGCGTCTCTCTCGGGCGCTTCGTCGTCGCGACGCCACCCCTCGGTCCACAGCGCGCGGCCCTCCGGCGAGGGCGCCAACGGCGAGGCGCGCCGCGGCGGCGCCCGGGTCGCCGCCAGGCGCGCCTCCGTGGCGGCGCGGAGCGGCGCAAACTGGAACGCCCGCGCCAGGAGCTCGCGCGCGCGCGCCGCGTGCGGCGCCTCCACCAGGGACGCCCAGGGTGAGGCGGGAGAGGCGACGACGCCCCCCGACGCGCGGGAGACGCCGAGCAACGCCAGCCTCGCGCGCTCGCACGCCGCGCCCAGACGCGAAGGCGCGGCGTCGCCGGACGGTCCGGCGGCGCTCGGCTCGGACCGGTCGCCGCCGAAGGCGTCCGCGCGCGTCGTCGCGCTCTTTCGTTCCCGGAAAGAAAACGCGTCTTTCGCCTCCGCCGCCTCGACGCGCCGCTCGACGTCGGCGAGCGCGGCGAGCGACGCGACGCCGCCGAACACGCCGCCGGCAGCGACGTCCTCGGCGACGCCCGACAGCCACTCGCGGTACGCCGCTGCCAGCGCGTCGCGGCGCATGGGCACGGCGCCGAGGGTCCGCGCGCGGCGCGCGGCGCGCGCGGCGCGGCGCGCCGTCTCCTCGCGCGGATCTGCGACGCCCCGGAACGTCTCCACGGACGAAGACGCGTTTTCGTTTTTCGTCGTTTCGTCGTCGTCGGCGTCGGCTTCTTTGTCGGTCGCGTCCTCCGCGTCCCTCGCGTCCTCCGCCGCGGTCGCCGTCGCCGTCGCCGCCGACGGCGAGGCGCCCTTCGCGTCGCTCGCGGGACCGTCGAGCGCCTCCGCCGCCGCCAGGAGGAGAGGACGAAGCGTCCGGCGTTTCCCGGCGTCGTCGTCTCCGGCGTGGCGCGTGGAAGACGCGCCACCCCAGCGCGTGAGCGTCGCAAAGTCCTCCTCGTTCGCCGCCGTGATCGCGGCGTCGTCGAGGTCGGCGGCGCCGCCGGAAGCGGCGTCCGCGCCGCCCTCGAAAACGGCGGCGTCCCCGAAACACGCGACGAGCGCGCCCGGGACGCGCCGCGCCTCGCGACACACCGCGGCGAGCGCCCGCGCGACGTCGCGCGCGTCCGTGGCCTTTCGTCCCTTTCGTCCTTTTCCTTTCGCGCGAAGCGTCCCGTCGGCGCCCCTGAGCGCGGCGCGGACCCAGGCGCGGCGCGTCTGCAGAAACACGCGGAGCGCGCGCTCGGCGTCCAGGTCCTCCGCCGCGACGAGCGCGGCGAGCGCATCCGCCGCGTCGAGCGCGAGGTTGGGGGTTGCCGAACCGAGACGCCTCGCGGATGTGGGCGCGTCTGCCAGACCCGCGCGCGCGGCGCGCGAGATCTGCGCGCGGAACGACTCCAGGAGCGGCGCCTGCTGCTTGACGATCGGAAAGGCGCGCGCGATCATCGTTCGTCGCGCGGAGACATCCCCGTCGCGCGCGGAGTCGTCCTCGCCGAGGCTGGACAGGACGTCCCGCGCGGCGAGGAACCGCCGCGCCGCGCTGACGCGGTCGCGCGCCTCGAGGGATCCCCAGATCTTCTCCGGGGTGTCCACCAGGAACTTCACGCGCGTGCCCGCGCCGTACA
>MDSV01048964.1_pt1 | contig 15422 bp, 22 predicted proteins | sample 810851 | NCBI WGS metagenome assembly MDSV01 (sample SAMN05326640, study PRJNA326480) | marine metagenome | isolation source: seawater | place: Atlantic Ocean: North East | collected 2012
AAAAAAAGATTTCGGGGTCGAGGCGTTGTATTAAAATAAAAGAGCAGTTGCTAAAAAGTGGTAGTGGTAGCAAATCACCACCCAGATTCTGTAAGTACTTCTTATAAATTTTTTGTAATCTATTTTTTTGGTCTGCAGAACCAATTTCGGACATAAGCTATCACAGCTAGTATAGCCGCTACTAGTACTCCAACGCCCACTGTGTTAGTAGTCAAGTCCTGCCGCTCTGTTAACAGTCATAGCTGGTTCAGCTTCTGCTATACGTTGTGGATCACGTTCGACTGCATGTTCTGCATACATAAGATCCAGCATGTGTGGATAGTTGCTAAGAAACTCTACTACATTCTGCATACTACAGCCTGCCGCTTTGAGTACATTAACACCCTTCTCTGTTAGCCATATATCGCCTGTACGATTAGTTTCTATATAGCCCATTCTAAAGTAAGGTGCAATACGATCCATTTCGTCTTTGTTGTGTCGATCAAATGCTCCTGCTCTAGCATCTAGTATAAGTTTATAGTCTTCGTACTTGAGTCTAGGATCAAAGTTTTTATTCATACGCAATTCCTCTTAAGTGTATTTACTATGACGCTAGTCTAGTAACAGTAGAAATGGTTACAGCCAACAGGTTAGATCATCGCTACCGATTTTTCTGCGAAACTACTTCGTAGCTATTTTTAGCTAACCGATTCTCGGCTTTTCTGGCGCAGAGCCGCTTCACGGCTAATTACGAGTATGCGGGAGTTGACATTCATATATAAAACATATCCCAGCAGTTGGGATCTATACACAGCCGCAGTTGTATTGGATCTACACGCACAGGGTTATGATGTAGCACAGAACTCAGATTGCTCTATACTAGTAGAGGATCATGAGTGGAGTAGAGTGTGCTTTCTGCTGTTGGGCTATACAAATTTTAGTGTTCAAGTAAGTAAATAAACATATGCTGTATGTGTTGATTGTCAGCTACTGTTGCGGAGTAGCATTTGAAGTTCCCACTGTGTACACCACACTAGATCAGTGTCAACATTCTGCAGATCAAATAGCCCTACAAAGACGCAAACACATGGGCAACGTTGCGTACACATACACCTGTAAACCTACTAAAACAGCCGTTAAACACGCATATAACTCTAATGAGTAGTTTGGTAAGCGAAAACTCCTTATGTGCAATTTAAGAGCCATTTAGGTGGCAAAATCATACATTTACGGTGTCTGTCGCAGGGGTGAAAAAAGAGCCTTGCTCTTGAGTTAAGAAGGAATTGTGTTGCCAGGAGCTCTAGCCATAGCAAGTAGTTCATCACACAATCCTTGTGCTGTGAGCTTGTCTCTGTGTGTGAGCATGTGTCGTTTGAAGTCTGTTTCTAGATCAATAGGCTGACCGTTGTGAAAGCTGTTCAACAGCTTGTCTGCAAACACTCTGTGATTGTGTTGTGTCATGTGATTGGCACGTGTGTCTATGCTCTGTGCATACCACAGATCCATTTCATGTTTGCTTGTAAACTCTTGATCGCACACACTAAAGGTCATGTTGCCATTAACAAACACTAGGTCTGTGTAGTTCCAATTGGTTAGGAAACTGGGTATTACTCTTAGGTTTAGTTCACGTTCGATCATCAGCACACGCACAGCATATCCAAAGTGTTCTAGTCTAAGTTCATCTACTTTGTGATCCTGTAGGTATATAAAGTAGTCTAGTACTGCTTGATACTTTTCAGGTTCTTGTCTTTTGAGTTCGGCCGCGTCTTTGGTGTCTACTATTGATGGTAAGTTGCTGAGGTGTGGACGGTCTTTCCAAAAGCCTTGTCTTGAACTTTCAGTTGGCATCAGTACCACATAGTCACCTGGCTGTTGAGCATCATCTCTAAAGGTTCTAGCAATCCAATCGTTTGAACAGCCTGCACATGCTTGGTTCACAACTCTGTCTACATCGGGTAACCCAGCAGTCAGCAGTCTTTGCCAACCCCATTCTACTTTCCAGTCAACAGCAAAGCTGTCTCCGTATATCCAAAGGGTCTTACTCATCTTCTAGTTCTTGGAACAGTCGCATAGCATATTCAAAACAGATGTTGGCTTCTGGTGCCATACCATCATGTAGTTTAGCTCTTACATCTTCAATGATCTGTTTGGGATTGTCAAAGTCATACATCTTGCCTGACCCTGGTGCTCTCTTCTTGATCATCTGTCCGCCATGTAGTTCACCAAAGTGTCTTACATATAGATGTGCTAGTATGCCATCGTCGTCTAGCTTGGGCACGTAGTCTGTGTACTCATGTACCACAGGACACAATAGGGTCTTGCCACGATCATATCCATGTTCTTGTTCAAGTTCAGTTAGGTCCTCAACCATTCCAGGAGCACGACATATACCTTCTATGCCTTTGAGTAGTCCTCTGTTACGTGCTTCATCTTCTAGTGCGCCATACTGTACGCATTGGTTGTATACAAATCTATGGTATTCTTCTGGGTCCATTCCTTTGAGCAGTTTACGGGCATGTCCCATACGTTCTGCTTTCTTGTGGTTCTCCCACGTTAGTTCTTTTAGTTTGCTCATAATTTTATCCTTTGTGTTGCATGTTGTAGTCCTACCTTATTGGCTCTAAGTACCCATTGTCCACTTGGTGCAATGATGCCTGTAGGAACTTGTGTGTGCTGAACTTCTTCACCACTCATTGATAAGCTACTTCCACTTACAACTGTATACATGTTATAGCTTCTGCTCATGATCTGTAGTGTACTCTCATGATAGCTGTACACTATAGGGTCTTTATAGTCAATGCTACAATTAGCACTAACAAACATTACTCTACACCCTTGGTCATGGGCGGTCTTGTAGTAGTAGGGATTTCCGTGCGGACTAACAGGAGGGAATGCCCAAACATCATTGCATATCAACGCACTTGCTTTTACTTGATCGTATTGGTCAAGGGTAAAGTATTTCATTCCTCTACCAGGTGCAAAGAAACGCATTTCGCCTGCATCGTCTTCAGCATGTGTAAGCATCTGTTTTGAGTATGCTGTAACAAACTTTCCCTTCTTGTATATCCTTACTTGGTTATAGGGTAAGCTATCTTCTTTTTCTAGATAGCTGGTACCTAGTGCTACACTGATCTGTTCTTTGTAGATCATGTTTTCTAATACACCTAGGTATGTATTAAACTGTTCTATGTCTTGTGGTGTGGATTGGAAGTTGGGTGCTTGACAATAACCACTAAGGGCACCCTCCGGAGTTACGATCCAATCACTGTCTTTGTGTATCATAAGCTGATCACTTAGACATTCAAAATTTTCTTTAACCTCTCTGAACACTGGTATTTGTAGTGCTGTTGCTGTTAGTTCCATTTCTTTTTCCTGTGAAACATTCTAGCATAGGCATTGCCCAACCAGAATTTTAGTCCTGTATCTCTGTTGTTGGCCTTCTCAGTATACTCTACTTCCATGGCCCACTCTTCTCTTTTGAAGGGTATTACTTGTACTAGGGGACACCCTGGCTCAATTGTTACACGATCTTTTTGTACTGTTCCAGGCCAGTTACTCCAGGGTACATCAATTGTGTCTGTATCTACTATACCCGGGAACACCGTAAACCTTTGCTCGTGATGGTAAAAAGGCGCCATGATAATACATGAATAACCTGGTGGTGTTTCAATACGCCAGGGTACACTAAACGTTACATAGTCTTGTTCTTCGCCCTTGTGGGCTACTGGACATTGTGAGTAATCGTGTCCTTCTTGTGGATCTTGCTTGTCCCAGGCCATTGGATACCTACGCATAAATCTTTTGATGTCAGGATTTTCATCCTTGGGTGTGCGTACAATTTCCATCTCAACTGGATTGTATATCATGTACCCACCAGTTATATAATCATATACTGGCATACATTTTTTAATAGTTGGCCAACTGTTATGGGGTTCACCTAACCACCCTCCTAGTTTGTTGTACCAATCAGGTCGAGCCTTACTCATGGGTGTTGGAGGAAAGTATTTTTCTACGTGAGGGTCACCTGTAATAAATCTAATCTTATTCGTCATCATCGTTGCCCAAGTTAGTAATAAAAGATCTTAACTTAGTACTGTCTGCTTCTGCTTTAATCTTAGGTACTGACGTACCTGTTACAGGAGTTGCATTTGGATCTGGCTCTGCTTGTGTAGATTGTCTTTTGAATCCACTTAGCAAACTACTATTACTTGCTGTAGGTGTTGCTCCGTCATCATCATCTTCATCAAGATCTACAATACGTAATGTATCAATATCAAACCCTAGATCAATCTTTTGACCTACGCCTCCACTGTTACGTGTTTTCATCAACTGTAATTGATAACGTCCACGTTCACGCATAGCTCTACTTGTAAAGATACCAAACACATTATCAGCAGTTTGTATCTTACTCAAGCCACCACTAATATGCGAATGATCAAATTCTATTTCTTCTACTGCACCTCTGTTCAACTGTGCCGCTGTAACAAATACTGTGTTCAATTCCATTGCTAGGTTACGCAGTTCTTCTGATACAAACTTATCTTTAATATACAAGTTCTCCGCACTAACCTTTGCACCATTAGGCATAAGCAAGTCTAAGTAATCAATTAATAATACATCAACTTTCTTGCCTGTTTTAATTTCATATTCTTTAATATAACTTCTTACATCATTAGGTGTCTTACCACTAGGCATATACTTAACTTGGAAAGCACCATTCTTCTTGCCGATCATCTTAACTTTCATTTCAACGTCATCAATACTTTTAAATATTTCTCTGCTTGGAATACCTGTTATCATACTGTCTACACGCATACTAACTAAGCTCTCGCTAAGTTCAAGTGTTAGATACAATACATTAAGTCCTGCCGCCGCCCAGTTAACACCTAAGTTTGCTAAGAACAAACTCTTACCTGCACCACTACCACCTGCAAATATATTCAGCTCACCTCTATTGAATCCGCCAAATAGTTTCTTATCAATAGCGGCCCAGCCTGTACTTACTTGTCCGTTTGTACTCTTAATCATTTCTAGTCTTGCTCTAGGATCAGCCCAATAGTCTGTGCCTAAGTCTTTTTGTAATCCAATCTGTACTGCTTTCTTAACTAGATCTTCTACTGGTCCATACTCACCTTTCTCAAGTAAGTCTGCACCTTTAAGTATTGCACTCTCTAATGCTTTGTGTCTGCTAAACGTTTCGAACTCTGCAAGTAACCAATCATAATGATTCTCTTGTAGTTCTCCTGGCGATTGTAATCCTGCTTGTGTTGCCGCATTAATTATTTCAAATGTAGGCAATGCATTATGTTCAGTTACATAATCATTTAAAAATTTTGCCGCTGTTTGTAATCTTCTATCAAAAGACTTTGGATCAAAAACAGTTTGACATCTAACAAATGTTTCTGCATCTGTTAGCATCATTTCTAGATATACCTTTTGTATATCATATCCATAGTCTGTATTCTGTCTAGTCGCCATTTACTTATTATACCATATTGTTTCAGGAAAGTCAAGATGTTTTTTAGTTCTAGAAAGTACTGCACCAATACAACTTCCGGGGTCACCTGGGTTCTTAGGAACATACAAGTTTTGCCAGTCTTTTTCTATAAGTTGATTAGCTTGTTTGTTTAATGCACAACCTCCAACAAGTACTAAGTTTTTACTTGGTAATTTTTTCAAACACCAATCACTTAGAGATTTAAGTATACGTTCATATACTGCCTGTGTTGCGTATGCAAGATTATTCATATCTTGTTCTGTTTTAAGTTCAGGCATAAACCAATTACATCCTTTGTGCATGTTGTGTTTGAAATGAACTCCTGGTATTGATCCATCTAAGTCATCTGCTATAAAAGTATTATACACTAAACTAACTAAACTGTCATTACCTTTCTTTGCCATTTCAACAATCTTATATTCATCTTTATTTGCAGTCAATCCGCATCGTTGTGTCATTGCACTATAAAACAATCCAACACTATGTGGATATCTTTGCGAATATACTTTCTTTAGTTTACGCATTTCGCCTTTCCATATAGTAAGGCATTCAAATTCTCCGATGCTATCTAAACATATTATAGTTGCATTATGATAGAAAGGACTTGTATAGTATCCGTATGCCGCATGTGCTTCGTGATGTTTTGCATAAACAATTTTACATTTAATATCCCATTTTGCTAGATATTTTTTAATATTGTTTTCTTTCCATAACCAACCTTGTCCAGCATACCATTGACGTAGTGTTTTTAAGAAAGGTTTTTCATACCAAACAATTAAATCAGGTGGGCCATATGTTTGTCTTGCAGACTCTATCATAGTCCAATTAAAGTCAGGATCATTAGGGACATCAGTAATATCTTTAGATAGTACAGCCGACTTTATACGTGTTTGTGGACGATCGGTTAAGCCCATTAACTTTGTTTCAAATACTGCTAAACTAGCATCATGGCTGTTACCAACCATTCCCCAAGTAATCATTTATTTTTTTCCAAGTATTCTAGCATGTTTTCTGGCGTTGTTTCGATGTATGGATCATCATCTATTCCTTCATTGTTGATTCCAGGCTCTTGCCACCATTTTTCAACAACTCCGTTCTTGACTACACACATGTATCTCCAACTTCTATTACCAAATCCTAAATGATTTTTTCCAATTAGCATACCCATAAATCTCGTAAAGTTTCCAGAACCATCTGGAATCATTTTTACGTTTTCAACGTTCATATGCAATGCCCATGCATTCATCACAAAAGAATCATTCACTGATATACAATATACTTCATCGATACCTAATTCTTTTATTCTATCGTATTCTTCTTCAAACCTAGGCAACTGTTGAGATGAGCATGTTGGTGTAAATGCTCCTGGTAAACTAAACAACACTACTCTTTTATCCTTAAAGTAATCGTCAGTAGTTTTGTTTATCCATTGCCCACCAATAGCACAACCGCCATCAGTTTCTACTTCATCACCTTCTCTAGTTCTAAATGTTACTTTTGGTATTTTAAAGTTCATAAATTTTCCTTATATTTTTTCCATAGTTTATGTAATACATAAAACCATACAGAGTTTACTGCTGGCTCTACTATTGCAACTGCTCCTGCTTCCCAGATACTTGCACCTGTAATAGCACTTACAACTACCATTGCAATTATAATGTGTCCTATAAAGAATATAATGGCAAGTAATAAACTTTCATCCATTTTGTCCTTTATAGCATTTACCATACCTTTTGCTATTTCAGTCATCAATTGTTTTCCCTACCTTCCTACTTGTAGATAAAAGGGTCACGTTTTTGTAACTCTTTTATTTTTTTATCTAATGCCTTTTGTCTTTTTCGTTCTTTGAAGAATCCTGTACAGGATTGCCATATGCTTTTTAACCAAACCACTTCTTACTCCTTAATTGTATTTTTAATTTATTAAACTCTGCCGAGCCAACGATTGTATGAAGTGTGTATATCTTACCATACTTTTGTACTGCTTCGTTAACATCATTTACACCTTCCCAGTCTGGCATTGCAACTCCCCACCCTAGTTCTATTGCCTGCTCAACTAACTTATGTCCTGCATCATCTCTATCAGGTACTACAATAACCTTGGTGTTAATACTATTAATTAGCATTGCCTGCTGGTCTTTAACTTCACTTCCGAGTAGTGCAACACCTTCAACAGCAATAGCATCAAACGGTCCTTCTACTACAACTGTGTATACACGACTGTTTGATTGTGTATCTAAGTTGAATACATATCCAGGTTGCTGATTACTTAGATACTTAGGTGAAGCATTGTCTCTATATGACCTAGCAGTATAGCCAACTATTTCGTCGTGATAGTAAAATGGAACTATTAGTCTATCTCGATAACCTAGCTTGTCAGTCCAGTAAAAGTTATAGTCGTCTAAGTATAACTGTCTTGCATGTAAGTAGTCAAGTATAGGAACTAAGTTGTCCGGAATATCGCCTGTAAAAGATGTTAAAGGCTTTGCTCCTTCAGGTAGTTCTACACTATCAAACTTAGGAAGTTCTAGTGTTTGCTGTAGTTCTATATTTTCTGTTTCAAGTACAGCAAGACTTACTTTTGTAATTGTAGCATCAGGTACATTAAGCCATTCCATTAACTTCTTTAGTTTGTAGCTTATTTTACGTCCAGGCTTCCAACTTGCTTTGTATCCACAATTAAAACAATGATAGCTAACACCATCTTGTTCGTTGTTTATAAGTCCTCCACGCTGACGCTTATCTGCTGTGTCACCGTTATGTATACAGCAGGGTGCATTAAAACTTAACCAACCACTAGGAGTTTGTTTCCTTTTAGAAGGCAAGTGTGCGACTAGTGTTTCAAAGACTATACTCATGCTAATATTATAGCATCATATAGTCTAGTTGTCAACTAGTTTCGGTATAAAATTTTATCGATTGTACCAGAATTTCCAGAGTCGTTAGCTACTTTGAATCTAACATAATTGAATACCCCATTAAAGTTATATGGTGTAGGAGCAGTAGGTGATGTTAGTGTAACTGTACCAAGGTCTGCCCAATTATTAGTATCGCTAGAATCTGATAGTGTAGCTTGTACAGTAACAGTACCTGCAAAGCCTGTAGAGTATATTGCCGCTGTATGCAATGCTTCGTTAGCATTATTTTCAGGATGTGCTTCAGCTACTGAGCTAATAGAGTCAAGGAACGTACTAATAGTAATTGAGTCTTTAGCACCTGGAAATGCATTACCAACAACTTCAATAGTACCACTAACGCCGAATTGTGTATCAGCATATGTTATTGCGTTTGTAGAGTCTGAAGTTTTAGTTAAGAAAACAGTATAACTCATATACTGTGATTTATAATTAAGTAAATCGTTATCAGTAATAGTAACTGTAAACTGTCCTTTATATAATGGTGTTGACGTTTCTTTGATTGTTCCTGTATATTCTTTTACAATGTTTCCATCTTCGTCGAACAAATGTAAGTAAGGTGTGTAAGTACTAAGTATACTTACAGGTTTATGATCTGCATTTTTTATTTCAAAGGTCAAGGTATTGTCTATTCCTCTGTTTATTTTTAGGTTACGTTGATACACTTTGTTATACTCCGTGTTGGTTACGAACTCATCTATGATAAGTACGTTGTGATTAGCGACTAAATATCTAGGTGTTAATTGCATATAATTATTTATCGGAAAAACATGCTAAGAAATGATATAGAAGAAAAATTTCCATTCCTGAGTGTCGTTACATACGGCGGTCAAGAATATATTGGTATCATAAACAACCAAGACAACTTTGTAACCACAATGTATGTCTACACAGATTTAAGATCAGAAGCTGAGAAACAAGGGTTTGTTGACGTTGGAGAAATATGGTGGTGGGAATCAAATAGAATGATTCCTATTAATATATTCCTTACAAAAGAAATGGAGCAGTTCAAATACTGTATGCAAACTATGAACAGCAAAGACGTAAAGATTACACTAGGGCCAACAGTTAATCTTAATAATTTAAGTGTAAAAAGAGTAAAAAGAAAAAGCGTTCAACTACTTAAGAAGCCTAAGTAATACTATTCTTCCATTGTATATATGTAACGTAGTCAATTACAAGTAATTGGATAAAGAATCCTAATGGCGTTAGTATAGTTCCGAATAAAACAAATGGTATAATAACTGTCCAAAAGAATATTCTCCATATGATCCAAGCGGCTTGTTCTTTAGGCCAAACCCATTCTGTCCAAGTTGGAATTGGAGGCTTTTTTCTGTAGTCTTCAACTTCCCAATCCAATTTATGCTCCTTCGCAGATTAAGTTCATGTGTACAACAACTCCTACTGCATATGCAACTGCATGTGCTTTCTTAAAATAATATTCTTTGTTGTCTGGTTTCACCCATACTTGTTCTAATACTTCTTTCCAAGTCTTTCCTACCAAGTGTCTTTTAGCAGGACGTATGACTGCTAGTACTGCGGCTAGTTGTTCAATTGATGTAGGCTTCATTGTGCGTAGTATATCTCCGTGTCCATTAACATGAAATAGTAAGTCTACAAACTCATCCTTTTCTAATAGTTCCCATATAGGCTCTTTGTTCATTAATCTTTTTAAATGGTTATCATCTTTAACGTCTTTGTATATGCTAACGTTTAACAGATCTAATTTGAAGTAGCCTCTGTCTTCTGCTTTCTTATGTTCGATTGTAGATATATTGTCTACAGGATTGTGCGGAATTTCTGTAGTATAAATTCCTGTGTTGTGTTTTTTACCTGAACCAAGACGTGCTACTCTATGTTGTATCTTATCGAGTACAATGTTTCTATCAGCAAAGTCTATATCAATATCTGGCATTAGAAATAATTCACATTAATTGTTACACGGAATTTATCATCAGTACACGTAGAACTATAATGTGGTTCACTAGGATCAAATAATAAAATGCTATTTTCGATTGAGTCTACTTTTGTACCATCGTTAGTAGTTGTGTATCCGTTATTAGTATTTACAAAATATACAGCACCGTTATGATTAAATGGTTCATCAATATGCGGATCGTGTTCTAGTATAGTTTCAGTTGATGGGTATAAGTTACCCTTAACACGTATTAAACTTTTTGGTTGTAAGTTTTGCATCAGTGGCATTAGTAATTGTCCAAACCATTCACTAGCAGGAGCATGATCCCAGTAGAAAGGATGGTACATATAAAATTCGTTCTTGCTATTACTGTTATTAGAATCGGAAACATTGCGAGATAAGAACCAAGGAAACTGTGTATGATTAACAGTATCAAGATTACACATTACATTTTTAATTTGTTCATGTGCTTCTTTTGGTAAAAAATTTTGTACTACTTTCATCTTCTTAACTTCTTTGCTTTCTTTTTAGCCATATCCCATTTAAGTCTACTTACTCTATCTTTAAACGTAATACCTTGCAAATGATCCCATTCGTGTAAAAAACATTTACAAGAGTAACCCTCAATCTTTCCTTGTTGTTTTACAAGCCTTTCATCATACCATTCTGCAAGTATTTCTTTAGGCCTTGTAACTTTTACATATATACCTGGAAAACTTAAACAGCCCTCTGTGTCCATTACTGTTTCTTCTGTATGTTGTAGTATTTTAGGATTAATAATAATAGATGCATTTTCTTCTTTATCGCCCATAACAAAAACTTGTGCATTAAGTCCGATCTGATTTGCTGATAGCCCAATACCGTTATTAGCTAACATAAAGTCAATCATCTCTTTACGTAGTTCTATAGGATCACGTATTGGATTTTCAAGATCTAGATCGTCAACTTTTTTATCTAAAAATTCGTTTGGGTAATATATCAGTTCCATTTTATTCCTTATCTTTATAAAAGTAATCTACTACAAATACTCTATTTGATTTCCTTGTTGGATATTTTCCGTGTAGTACTGTACTTTTAAATATCAACAAGTCGCCTGCCATAGGCTTATAACATAAGTCGTGTGTATTACCATTGCCGTCGTACAAGTATGCAAACGTACCACCATGTGATGCTGATTCATCTTCATCACCATCGTCTAAGTAACATACTGCACTAACCTTTTTAACTGTGTGATCTCCGTGTCTGTGTGCTTTCTGCCATCCACCTTTTCTATACTCAATCGCCCATAATGCACAACGTTCTGTAAGTTCTATAGGCAGTCCTACTTCATCTATTTTATTTTGTAAATGTTCTTTATACTTCCATTCGTTAACATAACACTTAGGATGTATTTCAAATTGATTGCCTCTATAAGTTGATGTTTGGTCACTTACATCTGTTCTTGTTTCAGGTGGAAACATTTTCTTATCCCAATGCCATAAAAACTCATCATAGTCTTCGTAACCTGATTCAATTATCCATTGGTGCTCATTTCCTAACAAGTGTGTTTTCATACTGATGTTTCCTGATGTCCTTCTAATACTCTTTTTAGTTCTTGTTCTTCTACACAAATAACAGACTCAATTTTTTTCAGTTGTCTATATTCAAGAACAAGTTTTTCTACAAGTCCTGGATACACTAATGGGTCAGTTATATCTGCTTCACATTGAAGTTTATCTTCATATGTTGGTTGAGTGAAAATGAATAAGTCTCTACCACCATCATAGCTATCCACATTCATTGCAAAAATTACTACTATTAAAAACTTCATTTTAGGGGCTCCTTTATGCTTTGTTCCCAAGACTCTTGATCTTTCCAAGTATAATCGTAAGTCCTTTCAATTCCGTCTATACTAAACTTATATACATCATTTCTTTTCAATAGTTCTTGAATTAGAATCTCCTTGTTGTCATATTGTAATTCGGCAACAACTCCAATGTCAAGAGCAAGTGTAGGATCGTCTTTATCAAAGTTATTTTCTTTTAACCAAGCAACAAACCCAGGATCATTTAGCATATGTTGTGACTCATTAAAAGTAATAACACCTTCTCCAGTAACATATCTAATTCCTGAAATGTTTTCATGCTCGATGTCAGAGTCGTTATCAATATATGCTTCTGCGTGACTTTTTCCTAGTTGAGCATAGTATAAACATATACAACCGAATGGACGTTCTGTAACAAAGTCTTTATATTCGTCTAAAGTTAATTCAGTACTTACTTTGCTCGGACCAATATGATGTCCGTCTTTGTTAATACCATTTTGTGAAAGGAATATTGCCGCATGATTATTTTTAGATGTTATCTGTTTTATAACAAATTCTATTTCGTGACAGAAGTTATTAAGCATTCTAATTGCAAATTTTGTTTCTGGTTTAAGATCTAACTTCCACCACTTAGAAGGATTCCAACTTTGTCCTATAAGTAATTCAAAATGATGATGAACTTTATTCATTAATTCATCTTGTGTATTAATATTTTGTAATGCTTCAACAGTAAAGTTTAAATCTATCTTAGGATATCCCCTTGTTGGCAGTTCGTCATTTACAACAGAAATATAGTAATTTAATCTATCACATAGAAAATTAAGATTTCTAGGATAGTTTGATTCCCATTCTGATTGCCAGCCGTGTAAGCAATAAGTTTTTTCTATTGGATGATCGTTTTCCATAAAGTTTTTTACAAAATGATTTTTCCAAGCAGTACCTAGTGCATTATCTTTAATCTTATAATTAAGATCATAGTTGTTAAATTCTTTGTTTATATCTCTTAAGGTAATAACTAATTCACTCATAAGTTTGATTCCTTACATACTTCTTTTACAACTTCAACATCTGCATTGTTCTTTCTAAACTTCATTGCCCAATGTTGCGGATCTATTACTGTGTATACTATTTCTAATTGCTCATCAGTAAACTTATTAAGCAGTTCTTTACCACTTGAACAGTTTAGTACTAGCCAAGGACTAACCTTACCGTCTTTAATATCTCTAGTTACTCTGTTCATACTTGCATACCTAAAGTAGTCATTCCAAGGTGCTTCAGCTTCAGTAGCCCAATCCATCATTGTTGATATAGATCTTTCAATAGCAGTCTCCATTCCTTCTTTAAGTACTAGTTGTGTTGCATACTTCTCGTACAATTCATCACGGCACCAGTGGTCAAGTTTGACTCCTGAAGTAACAACGTAAGCGATATATTTTTCTGGATATAAGGGTCGAACGTTTGTAACAAAACTGCCAAACTTAACAAAAGCATTATAGTAAGGACTTTTACAGAAGTCTTCATATGTTTTTTCTTTTTTTGTACCTGCACTTAATTTGTAAAACTGATTAAACGCATATAAGCCAAGTGTTGCAGGTTTCTCATTGCGTTGTAAATGTCTACGTTTTTGTTCACACATATGTACAGAGAGAGTCTTCTCTCTAGTAAAACTTGAACCGCAGTACTCACATTTATATGGTTTAGATACTGACATCTTTTTTATCGATCCCATAGTCTTCTGCGAGACTGAGTAATTCTTTTTTTGTAGATATTCTAGCAAGTAATTCTACCTCATCTTGTTTCATATTAGGAAACATTTTACTCAAAAACTTTGTTGCTTTCGAGTTATCTCCTGCTTTCTTTTTATATCCGATCCATTCATGATATTCAATTTTATTTGTATTACCACTTAAACATAGTAGTTGCCATAATAATTTTTTATGTTTTTGTAGTGTAAAAAAGTGTTTGTTATAGTACTCATTTGTTTTAAAGACTGCAAGTTCTTGATTATCTCTACTACCTTTTATACTAGACACATATCTATTCAACAAGTAAAAACTAACTTGTTTGCGTTGCTCGTCTGTTAGTTCATTCCATACATCCTTAGCACCCATATCAATAGCACCAAGTATATCTTTTAATGGAAGTTTATTCATACCATGCAATCCAATCGCTTTTATATTTCTTTACATTATAGCTTAATTTTCGAAAGAAGTCAACCACTAAATCGTTCCTACCTTTTTTATTTTCAAACATTACAACAGGCTTACAATTTATTATAGTATTGACTGCACCGTTTACTACATCCATTTCCGCCCCTTCTACATCAATTTTAATAAAGTCTACTTCTTTAAATCGAAAGCCATCTAATGTTCTTTGTTCAACACTATATTGTCTAACTCCTGATGTATACCTAACAACACTACCATGCATATTATCGTTATAACCATTATCAGGAATAGTTAAAACTTTTTCTATTTCCAAATCTCCTAATGCATATGGAAAAGTTCTTATAGTGTTTGGTATAAGTTTGTTAGTTTCTGGGTTAGGTTCAAATGCATATACCCTTTTAAATTTATTAACATAAGGTATAGAAGTATCACCGTCGTGTGCTCCTACATCTATATAAGTTCTAAATTGTTTTACTTTGGGCAATGCCCAGTTATCTATTTTATAAACAGTCATGCTTGTAGTTCCACAAGTGTATATCTTCTTGTGTGTTTATTTCTACTCCGTTAAATTCTACTCTTGAACAACCTATATCCCAACCTGCCTTAAGCCATCGTAGTTGTTCTAGCTTTTCGACTTTCTCTTCTGTAGTTAGTTCTAATGTTGAATACCATTCTAACGGATTACGTTTGTATCCGTATATGCCTAAGTGCCAGTTTCCGTATCCTGTCATACCTCTACCAAACCATAGTGCCTTATCGCCTGCTGTTACCATTTTAACAGAGCTAGGATTGTCTTGCATTTCTTTTGGCATGTCAGTCCATACTGTACTAATAGGATAGTGCTTTAGCCAATGCACACATCTCTCAATCATTTCTACAGTTACATCGGGCATATCACCTTGTACATTTACAAACTGATCGTACTTGTCTAAGTAGTCTTGACTTAGAGCTCCAGCACATCTTTCAGTACCGTTTTCGTATTCTGCATTTTCTATTAAAACTGTATACTCGGTGTTAACACAATTTGCAACACGCACATCATCAGTTAAAACATATACAGGCAACCCTGACTCACGTGCCGCATCTGCTACACGTTTAATCATAGGTACACCGTCTAGTTTAACTAAAGGTTTGCCTGGATA
>MDSV01070820.1_pt1 | contig 15422 bp, 2 predicted proteins | sample 810851 | NCBI WGS metagenome assembly MDSV01 (sample SAMN05326640, study PRJNA326480) | marine metagenome | isolation source: seawater | place: Atlantic Ocean: North East | collected 2012
GGTTCTGGTTCAGAAGGTTTTTCTGGTTCGGGTTCTGGTGATGGTTCTGGTTCTGGTTGTGGTTCTGGTTCAGGTTCTGGAGACGGTTCTGGTTCTGGTTCTGGCGATGGTTCTGGTTCTGGTTCTGGCGATGGTTCTGGTTCTGGTGATGGCTCTGGTTCTGGTTGTGGTGCTGGTTCTGGTTCTGGTTCTGGAGCTGACTCTGGTTCTGGTTGTGGAGGTTTTTCAGGCTCTGGTTCTGGCTCTGGTGATGGTTCTGGTTGTGGTTCTGGTTCTGGTTGGGGAGCCGGTTCTGGTTCTGGTTCTGAAGGTTTTTCTGGTTCTGGTTCTGGTGCTGGTTCTGGCTCTGGTTCTGGCTCTGGTTCTGGCTCTGGTTCTGGTGCTGGTTCTGGTTGTGGTGCTGGTTCTGATTCTGGTGCTGGTTCTGGTTCTGGTGCTGGTGCTGACTCTGGTTGTGGCTCTGGTTCTGGTGATGGTTCTGGTTCTGGTTCTGGTTCTGGTTCTGGTTCTGGAGGTTTTTCTGGTTCTGGTTGTGGTTCTGGTTCTGGTTGTGGAGCAGGTTCTGGTTGCGGTTCTGGTTCTGGTTCTGGTTCCGGTTCTGATGGTTTTTCCGGTTCTGGTTCCGGTTCTGGTTCTGGTTCTGGTGATGGTTCTGGTTCTGGCTCTGGTTGTGGTTCTGGTTGTGGTTCTGATTCTGGTGCTGGTTCTGGTTCTGGTATTGATTCTGGTTGCGGTTCGGGTTGTGGTGCTGGCTCTGGTTGTGGTTCTGGTTCTGGTTGTGGTTCTGGTTCTGGTTCTGGTTCTGGTATTGATTCTGGTTGCGGTTCGGGTTGTGGTGCTGGCTCTGGTGCTGGTTCTGGTGCTGGTTCTGGTTCTGGTGCCGGTTCTGGTTCTGGCGATGGTGCTGATTCTGGTTCTGGCTCAGGTGCTGGTTCTGGTTCTGGTGATGGTGCTGGTTCTGGTTCTGGTTCCGGTTGTGGAGGTTTTTCCGGCTCTGGTTCTGGTTCTGGTTGTGGTTCTGGCTCTGGCTCTGGCTCTGGCTCAGGTTCCGGAGCCGGTTCTGGCTCAGGTGCTGGTTCTGGTTCTGGTTGTGGTGGATCTTCTGGTTCTGGTTCTGGTTCTGGTTCTGGTTCTGGTTCTGGAGCTGGTTCTGGTGCTGGTTCTGGTTCCGGCTCTGGTGGTTTTTCAGGTTCTGGTTCTGGTTCTGGTTCTGGTTCTGGAGCAGGAGCTGACTCTGGTTCTGGTTCTGGCTCTGGTTCTGGCTCTGGTTCTGGTTGTGGTTCTGGTTCTGGTGATGGTTCTGGTTCTGGTGCCGGAGCTGACTCTGGTTCAGGAGCAGGAGCTGATTCTGGTTCTGGTTCTGGTTGTGGTTCTGGTTCAGGTTCTGGTTCTGGTGCTGGTTCTGGTTCTGGTTCTGGCTCTGGTTCTGGAGACGGAGCCGGTTCTGGTTCTGGTTCAGGAGGTTTTTCAGGTTCAGGCTCTGGTTCTGGAGCTGGTTCTGGTTCTGGTTCTGGCGATGGAGCTGGTTCTGGTGCTGGTTCTGGTTCTGGTGCTGGTTCTGGCTCTGGAGCAGGTTCTGGTTCTGGTTCTGGTGCTGACTCTGGTTCTGGTTCTGGAGCCGGTTCAGGTTCTGGTGCTGGAGCTGGTTCTGGTTCTGGTGCTGATTCTGGTTCAGGAGCTGGTGCTGGTTCTGGTTCTGGTTCTGGTGCTGATTCTGGTTCTGGTTCTGGTTCCGGTTCTGGTTCTGGGGCTGGAGCCGGTTCGGGTTCTGGTGCTGGAGCTGGTTCTGGTTCTGGTGCTGATTCTGGTTCAGGAGCTGGTGCTGGTTCTGGTTCTGGTGCTGATTCCGGTTCTGGTTCAGGTGCGGATTCAGGTTCGGGTTCTGGTGCTGGTTCTGGCTCTGGTTCTGGCTCTGGTGAAGGTTCCGGTTCTGGAGCTGGTTCTGGTTCTGGTTCTGGTGATGGTTCTGGTTCTGGTGCTGGTGATGGTTCGGGTTCTGGTGCCGGAGATGGCTCTGGTTCCGGTTCCGGTTCTGGTTCTGGTGGCTCTGGTTCCGGTTCCGGTTCTGGCTCTGGCTCTGGTTGTGGCTCTGGCTCTGGTGCTGGCTCTGGTTCTGGTTCTGGTGATGGCTCAGGTTCCGGAGCAGGCGCAGGTTCTGGTTCTGGCTCTGGCGCAGGTTCTGGTTCTGGTGCCGGTTCTGGCTCTGGTTCTGGTGCAGGAGATGGTTCTGGTTCTGGTTCTGGTTCTGGTTCTGGTGGTTCTGGTTCTGGTTCTGGTTCTGGCTCTGGTTCTGGAGAAGGTTCGGGTTCTGGTGCTGGTTCTGGCTCTGGTTCTGGCTCTGGTTCTGGTTCTGGTTCTGGTGCTGGTGCTGGCTCTGGTTCTGGAGAAGGTTCCGGCTCTGGTGATGGCTCTGGTTCTGGTTCTGGAGGAACTTCCGGTTCTGGTTCTGGTTCTGGTTCTGGCTCTGGTTCCGGCGCTGGTTCTGACTCTGGTTCCGGCGCTGATTCTGGTTCTGGCTCTGGTGCTGGTTCTGATTCTGGTGCTGGTTCTGGTTCTGGTTCTGGTTCTGGTTGTGGTTCTGGCTCTGGTTCTGGAACAGACTCTGGTTCTGGTTCTGGAGGTTTTTCTGGTTCTGGTTCTGGTTCTGGAACTGATTCTGGTTGTGGTGCTGGTTCTGGTTCTGGTGCCGGTTCTGGCTCTGGTGGTGTCCATAAATCAACCTTTGGTTTCGGGACTATTCGCGTTGTTTCATCAGAAACATCTGATACACTTACCAATATATTAGGGCTACTTTGGAAATAAAAATCCATCCAATCATAAGAATTTATTGCTGAAGTTGGAGATGACACATAAAGAAATATTGTTTTTTCAGTTTGAAAATTGAATACAAATGACCAACCAATCAACACCAGATTCAAATTTAAAAATGAATCATGAACAAATTGATTTTCAAAAACCAATTTTATACTAGCTAAATAGAATCCTTCTCTAGTCCTTAGTTGTGTTATTTTTTCATCTCCTGGCTTTTGTCTTAACTGTACTTCATAACTTTCAGGTTCCGGTTCCGGCTCTGGTTCTGGTTCTGGTTCTGGTTCTGGCGGCTCTGGCTCTGGTTCTGGTTCTGGTTCTGACGCTGGCTCAGGTTCTGGTGGCTCTGGTTCTGGCTCCGGTTCTGGAGGTTTTTCTGGCTCTGGTTCTGGAGCTGGTTCTGATTCTGGTGCTGGTTCAGATTGTGGTTCTGGTTCTGGCTCTGGCTCTGGAGGCTCTGGTTCAGGTTCAGGCTCTGGCTCTGGCTCAGGTGGACTTTCAGCATATGCGATTAATTCACCTAAACAAGGAGAATATGCTATTCCTTTCTGTAATCCGGTTATTACTATTTTTAAACCAGTTATACGAACATTTTGTTCAAATTTAAAATAGGCTTCTGTTGGAACAGAAGCTTGACCATCAAATTGTGGATCTCCAAGTAAAAAAGATGGTGTCAATTCTTGATAGTTTGCGGTTTGTGCTTCTAAATCACTTCTAATTCTTTCTCTTGTATAAAAAAATTTCCATAATCCTCTTCTTCTCAAATGAACCCGCTCTGTTGTTACTCCAATATCTGGCCATTTTAACCCAATTCCTTCAATGAATTTTGAATTATCAAAATAAATACCAATTGTTTCACTAACATTGAATGCCGCAATCCAAAACGTATTTGGATTATTATCATTTATATTTACATGACTAAATAAAGCATTTCCATCACGAAAACTATAATTCGAATATGTTTCTAATGACCATGTATTAATATCACTTATTTCTATTTTATTATCAGAACCATTATACAATTCCACTGGCAATATTTCTAAATAATCTATATATCCATTAAAAGCCATGTTGTATCCACGACTTGAATTACCAACATAAGCTGTATATCTATCTATTCCTATTGGTAATCCATATTTATTATCCAAATTATGACTTGTTGTATTACCAGTTGTTATATTTCTTAATACATTCCAATTAGTGAATTCGCTATCAGTCTGATAAGATACTTTTAAAATTTTTGAATTAACATCAAAGTAAAAAGAAGCATAATAATGGATATTTTCTAATATGTTTTCAACACTTGTTTGATCAAACAAAATTAAAGTTGAAGCATTATAAAGAATTATTATACCATTTGATAATATTTCCAATATCCCACCTACATAATCTGGATTTAAAGAAATTAAAGGCTTCCAATAATTATCACCATTCATTTTGAATGAAATTTGTATTTCCCAATTACTATTCCAATTTATAGGTACTATTTCATCACGAATAGTATCGTAAATCTTAAATATCTGAGAATCTCTATGTTTAAAAACAGGACTTCCTTCAGACCATTGAGTCATTAAAACCGGTAAAAAAAATGCTTCTGGTTCAGGTTCCGGTTCTGGAGAAGGTTCTGGCTCTGGCTCTGGAGGTTCTGGCTCTGGCTCTGGTTCTGGCTCTGGTTGTGGCGGAAAAGAAAATATTACTACTTGAATTATAATAGATCCTTCTTTAAATCTAATTTCAATACTTCTACCAGTTTTTTCGAATTCTTTTAACCATTTTTCAGACAAAACAGTCACTAAATTTTCCCTTACTTCTATTGTTAAATCTTCAAAGTCTATATTATCAATTCTATATTCAATAATATATTCAATAATTCTATCTATACTTTCTGGTTCTGGTGCTGGTTCTGGTTGTGGGGCAGGTTCTGGAACTAGCTCTGGCTCCGGTTCCGGCTGGGGTTGTGGTTCTGATGCCGGTTCCGATTCTGGTGCCGGTTCTGACTCTGGTTCTGGTTCTGGCGCCGGTTCTGATTCTGGTCCTGGTTCTGGTTCTGGCTCTGAATGTTTTTCAGGCTCTGGTTCTGATTCTGGCTCTGGTTCTGGTGATCCAATCGGTTCTGGCTCTGGCTCTGGTTCCGGAGACGGTTCCGACATTGGCTCTGGTTCTGGACTGGGTTCCACTTCTGGCTCTGGCTCAATCTCTGGTGATGGTTCCGGCTCTGGCTCATACATTGGCTCTGACTCTGGCTCTGGTTCTGGTTCTGGTTCTGGCTCTGGACCAGATTCGGCTAAAACATCTGTAACCTTTATTACTATATCAGAAGATTCTATTTTTTCTATACTTGACCTTATTATATCCAAAACGGGATCACTCTCACTAAACACAACAATTTTTGGAAGTCTTAATTGTTTCTCTGGTTCTGGCTCTGGTTCTGGTACTGATTCCGATTCTGGTTCTGGCTCTGGCTGTGACTCTGGCGCTGGTTCTGATTGTGGTTCTGACTCTGGTTCTGGTTCCGGTGATGACTCCGGCTGTGACTCTGGCTCTGGTTCTGGTTGTGACTCTGATTCTGGTTCCGGGGATGACTCCGGTTGTGATTCTGGTTCTGGTTGTGACTCTGGTGATGGTTCAGACTCAGGTTCTGGTATTGACTCTGGTTCTGGTTGTGACTCTGGTGATGGTTGTGACTCAGGTTCAGGAGAAGACTCTGGCTCTGGTTCTGGCTCTGGTGATGGTTCGGGTTCTGGTTCAAATTCTACCCAATCATGCGCTTCTATCCAATATGGATTACTAATAAAACTATTGTGTATCTTTGCTCTATTTGTATTTGATAAATTAGTTACACCTTCAAACATATCACTAAAATCAATTACAGATGATACATTCCAACTACTGATATCTTGATTAAAATTTTTTGAATTTTTAAACATAGACGCCATTGTTGTTACTCTGGATGTATCCCAATTACTCAAACTTTCATTTATTGAACTATCTAAAAATACACCAGACATATCGGTAACTCCACTTGTATCCCAACTATTCAAAACCCCAAAAATTTCTTTTCCACTTTCTCTAAATTCACTATAAAATGCTATTTTTTGACGTAAATCTACGCCTAAGGATATATTAAAATCGGACGAATTTTCTATTATATTTTTTAATTCACCATCACCTTCCAGAGCCTTTTTTATATCGTCCAATACGTTATCGGAGTCAGCGATTAACGTATTAAATATCTGACGACTCACACCTGTCAACTTTGATGCAAGTGTGATAGTCATCAGTATTAATTTTAACGAGATTTTAAGTCATGACTTATTTATTACACATATAAATAACTCTAAACATTTTTTATTATTAATTTACTCTCATTATCAGATGGTTCATTTCTAAACGTATTTAGAGAACCATCATTTATATTATAACATAATATTTGAGTATACACTGAATCTGTTTTTAGCATCGGAAAACTATTATTTTGTGTTTCACTATGTCCTATTAATAATACATCTATCTCTTCGTTTTTAATATCTATCATATCACCCTGTTTTAAAGTATTTGTTAGCATATTTATACCAGTTTCAGTAACACTACCAACATACATATTACCATTAGTTTCCAAAAGCCATTCATCATTATTTAAATTCTGCCAAGTATATTCATTATTATTAATACTATTTGAATCATCATCACTAAATTCTACTTGAATTGATTGTAATCTTAAATTATCAAGAATACTATTATCGGTTCCTTTTAATTTAATCATTCCATTCGTATCAATACTTAAATTAATTACATGATCAAATACTTCTTTTTGAAGTGAAAATCCCCATATATAAATATCTGAAGAATAATCATCGGGTACATTAGATAAACCCACGGATTCATTATTATTATCACTAAATAGTGCATCATATTCAAACAATTTCCATGTATTTGTGGCTTTAAATGTATGTCCCAGTTCTGTATAAGATACACTATTATTTCCTGAATAATACCACAATGTAAATTCATTTAAATCATCTATATCATCATCTTCGTTTTCATTATTTCTTTTTGCCCATACACTTATTTTGTAATTCCCTTCCGGTATATTTGCGGGATTACCATCTAAATATTGTCCACCGATACCCATTACGGAATTTACTGCCTGATAATGTTGCATTCTCCAAACATTACCCATTTTTCCATCCGGACCAACTACATTCGGTACCAAAGTCAATCCTGAACCAGACCCTACAGACATTTCTGTCATATCAAATACACGAAATGCTGTAGTCAAATAATTATCTATATTTACTATTTCTAAATAATCTATATAACCCTCAAAAGATCTATTCAAATCACGACTTGTATTTCCAACATACATTGTATAATTTTCTATTCCATTTGGAGGTCCATTATTTATATTCAAATCATGATAAGTTACATTACCATTCTCAATATTACGAAGCTCATACCAACTACTAAATTCTGAACTATTTTGATAACATACTTTCAATTCCTTTTTATCAAAAATGTAATATACTGAAATATAATAATATTTATTATTTTCTATTATTCCTGGCGGATTTTGAGTATCTGCACCATAAATTAATATATTAGGCCCATTGTGTACAATCAATTTAGAATCTGCCAACAATTCTATATAACCATCATCTCCTAAATCATTTGTTGTAAAAGAAAATATTCGCGGAGTATTACCAGAACCAGTTTGTTTAAATGATGCTCTTAATTCCCAATCCTTGTCCCAATTTAGATTGAAACCACCTTCATTTATATTATCATATATTTGTGGCACTTCTGAATCACTATGATAATATACACATTTCTCATAAATATTATATTCATATCCTTCTGGCTCTGGCTCTGATTCATTTGTATCACCATTAATAGGAATATTTTCTAAATTACTTATTTGTGTTTCATAAGTAAATGTTCCAATCATATTATTGTGAATTGTACAATAATAATATATTGGTAAATTTATCGGATAATTATTTAATTCAACTATAAATGATTGTGAACCAATAATACCAGAATTATAATTACCATCTCCACTAAATGTTAAAGCATTTGATTCTTGTGTATATCCAACATCACTAATATAAAACGGATGTTCTGAACCACCATTATTAAGTCTTTTAAATTCATATCTTTTATTCGATAAATATAATGTATCTATTTCATTCATTCCCGCTGAATCAGAATAAAATCTGTAATAAGGTTCTATAAATTCACCATCACTAACATATATAATTGTTGGTTCTGCTATTATCTGTTCCGGTTCTGGTTCTGGTTCTGGTTCTGGCTCTGGTTCTGGCTCTGGCTCTATTGCTGGTTCTGGTTCTGGTTCTGGTTCTGGCTCTGGCTCTAATTCCGGTTCTGGCTCAGGTTCAAACTCGGGCTCCGGTTCTGGAGCCTTTTCTGGCTCAGGTTCTGGCTCTGGCTCTGGCTCTGGTTCACATATTGCATCCTCTTCTACACAATTACATACTACGTTCTCAAATCCTGGCCAAGGCGTTCTTGAACTATTTATTCTATATTCTTCGGGTAATAATATTTGCGGAATTAAATTGTAGTAACCTTCACCTCCAGATAAATCATTTACTATACATAATGCTGGATAAAATGGAGCAAATGCTATTAATCCCAAATATGTCCTATTTAAAACGTCTTGTGGAATGCTCATTTAACACAATATATATTTTTCATCCTGATATTTCAACACAAAAATTTATAATTAAATTCAATTACTGTTTTCATTTATATTTTCATAATAATTTGCATTATACTGATGCGCAATATAATAACTCCTAAATTGTTCAGACAAATTTTCTTTAAAAAATTCTACTTGTGCTCCATTATACCAATAATTTGGGTCTATTAATACACCATTATATTCCCCAACATTGCTATTCTCATTCCATGTTGGATATATATCAGAACTTATTTTTTGTGCTATATAATACCCTCTTAACTGTCTACCGGGTAAGAGGGTAAATAAAGCTATTTGTTCTGAAACGTTCCCATCTAATTTGTAAAATCTTAATAAAGAATTAGATGTATTTGTAGATTGATTTTCTCCATGAGGCATTCTTATATATTACCTATATTTTGTTTAACGATTATGTTTACACATTTTTTTCTTATTTTTGTTTATTCACTTTCACTATCATAAAAATCGGCTATTTCCTTATTACAAATACTTAATTTAAATTCACCTTCAAAAGGAGCATTACGACATGTTATATCTCTTCCATTATCTATATCCCAAAGTAAAACCTGAGTTGATGAGCCTTGATTTTCACTCAATTTTGGAATTAGATTTAGATCTAAATAACCATCTTGTGGCATTAAATTAGGCTCATATATTTCAGCTATATTATAATTAACATTTGTTATTGATACCCCATCTGGAATATATTGTTTCAAGTAAGCTACGTCTAAAGTACATGCTATATATGTAACTGAAAAACCAGATGGTCCTCTTATCTCATCATACCAATTTGCCTGAACGTCGCCACCATTAGTTGATACAGTAAATGGTGTCCAATTATACCTCATATCGTCGCTTGGTAATGTCTCAAATTCTAATTGAATTGCTTTTAATCTATAATTATCTAATATTTTTTGATTTAGAGTATGTAAAGATATTATTCCTGTTTTTGGATCCAAATTTATTGTTAATACATTCTTCAAGCTTCTGTCCGGATATTGTAAAAATTTCGCAACTGATGATTCATCTACCATCGCATTATTTACATCTATACTACAATATGGACCCGTATCAGACCAACCATGCTTCAATTTTAATTCTTCACCGCTTGATGGTATATTTATATACCCCAATAGCATATACGTTCCATTTCCAACAAGACCAGCTGATAGTGGTACTGCCAATGCTATTGATTTTGGACCAATATAAGCTTTTTGAAACTGAGTTACATTATTATTTATAGTTAAACTAACATTACCATATATAAATGCATTTTGTGTATCATTTATTCCTCCCTCAGCAAGATCTACTCCAATATTCGCATTAATATCAAATGTTGCCAGAAATCCTGTTAATGTTTTTGAATCACCAGTTAAATCATATTTTGCTTCTAATTTATAATATGAAACATTACCTATATTTACTATAGATACACGCATCGAAGAAAGGGGTTCGCTTTCTGGCTCAGGCTCTGGCGCATCTGGATCCGGAAGTATAACAATGGTTGGTAATTCAACCTCAATATTTCGATTTGTATAATTTATAATTGATATGATATCAGTTGCAAAATATGTATTTGCATAATTTGCTTCCCAGCTATAATGAAATTCATATTTTCTTCTTAATAATGCATATGTAGTTTCTCCAAGATCATCAGCCTCAAAATGTGGTGGAATAGGAACTGGCACACTCGCTCCACTAAGTGTTTCTTTTTTAACAGATTTTATTAAAGTATTCAGATCAGAAGCCAAATCGCCATCATCGTATTCAATATGTCCTGAACCGTCAGCATATACGTGTACGTAATAGTCATCACTATTTGTGTTATCTATATTATGGTTTATTTCTGGCAATGATATTTGGTCTAAATGCACTAAATGACCTGGTATATGCGTTACATTAATATTTTCAACAATTGTCACATATGTACTCGATGCTTGCTCGTTTGTTTTAGTTATAGTTGTCGCTTGTGGCTCTGCTGACCCGTTGCCAATAACTGTTGTTAGATTCATAAATTGATATACACCCGTTCCTATCGGACTTTCAGTTATAGTCAAATCATCAGTATAATCATTAATGTTAGGGTCATTGAAACTATACAACATATTAAGACTATATTCTGTGTTTGTAACCGTATTTAGTGTTCCTATTTGCGAATATAATCCCGCATTAATAGTAAAAAATAGTGACATTATATACTTATTTTGGAAATCCTCTAAATGTGCAAATACTTCTATATTACCTTGTCCTATACTTTCAATACCAGTATTTCCCTGATTAAATCTTATTTCTAAATCATTCTCTATATTTCCACCTGAATAAGTATTTAGATCACCCAAAATTGCACCACCTATAGCCCAACCAGATTCGAACAAATAAATTATTTTATCTGCATCGGTTGACGCATGTACTGCACTAGTATGCATATTTAAGTCTGAACTGGATCCAGGTGTACCAGGTTCATACAACTTTCCTACAAATTCCGATCTTAGAGTTTCATCTGCACCTGCAATATCAAAACACCCAGTTTGTCCAGCATCAAGTTTTACACCACTTGTTCCAAAAGTAACAAATTTACAAGGTTCTGGTTCTGGTTCTGGTTCTGGTTCTGGTTCTGGTTCTGGCTCTGGTTCTGGTTCTGGAGAATTTTCTGGCTCTGGTTCTGGTTCTGGTTCTGGGGCTGATTCTGGTTCTGGTTCTGGTTCTGGGGCTGGTTCTGGTTCTGGTTCTGGTTCTGGGGCTGGTTCTGGTTCTGGTTCTGGGGCTGGTTCTGGTTCTGGAGCTGGTTCTGGTTCTGGTTCCGGAGCTGGTTCTGGTTCTGGTTCCGGTTCTGGTTCTGGTGTCGGATCAAAAACAGGATAAACAAAACGACTTGTATCTATATCATCTTCATTTACTGCTTCAAGCAAATTAAACGTACTACCAATTGTGTTGAATGATAAAGAATCAGTTATTTCTGCCAAAAAACTTCTTATTCTAGCCAATCCCTTGTGCAGATTTATTATAAAGGTTTTTGTTGCATCAGGTTGAGCAAAACTTACAGGTCGCGTCACATTATTGTTCTCATCTACATTCGGGTCAGCCCATGTTACCCCTTGTGCGTCTATAAATTTAAAACATTCGATTAACCCGGTTGACTTTTCAATAAAGGTGGTCTTTTCTACATCATTTTCAATTGAGCTATTTTCAAGTATTGTTTCTAAAATATCTTCTATAAATTCTTTTTCAAATAGCCTCCATACAATACTAAGTTGCTTTGTTGACGCGTCGGTGCGGTCATTGTATAAAGGAATAGTCACTATTTTTTGATTTATAGCATCTAATATTTCTTTTTTTGTTACATCTTTACCTTCAAATAAAAATTCTAATACATCTATTAGTACTGTTAATTGAATATTTATATATGAATATTCTCTACGTATAAGTTCATCCAGATCGTCATTATAAGGTGATGTTAATACATCATTTCCAAAAGAATCGGGTGTTGTATCCAAACCAATTAATGGATTTCCATTATCATTTATTGGAAATATTCTTTGCTCAAATTCTAATTGTTCCCCATTTATTAAACTATTTGCATCCAAAGTTGTCATTTCAGTACAGCTGGCTGTAAATAGGGTTGTTATTGTTGAAGCAAAAAATCTTTCATTAGTAATTACACCAGATGAATCCGTGCTATCAGACTGCGAATTACCTAATAATATTGAAACTGTCGTTATTGTTGTAAGTGATTCACCCAATTCGGATGGTATTCCAGTTACCGCATCATGAGCTTTAACAATATATGGATCACCCGCAGCATCTATACATTCTTGCGTAACTTCTGCAGTAGCTTTGAATATTTGAGCATCTTCAATAAAATTCAATGATGGTGAAAAAAATCTACCATTTTCATCAGTTACAATAACTATTTCATTACCAGATGAATCAATATTAATCGGCGCTCCTGATAAATAACTAAGAGTTACTTTCCAACCTACTTTTGGACCATTCGCAAATATACCATCGACACTTCTTACAACAAAACTTGTATTTGGATCATTGTTTTGAGGATAATTTGGTTCTGGTTGATTATTAGCATTTTCATTAGCTTGATCTCCAATTGGGGGGTCCATATTATTAATATCTTCATCATTATCTATAGCATTATCCCACGCATCTCCAACACCTTCACCTATTGCAATAATATCACCAGGATTTTCTGGAGCAGGATCAGGATTAACAGCGTCTACCCCATCTCCAACCGTTCCGATACCCTCATCTGCACCTCCATTTACAGCGTCACCGTCCTCATCATTTAATGATGGATCATTTTCCACAACGTCCTCTATTACATCACCAACAAATTCGGGCTCACCCATATCCCCTGGGTCAAGACTATCACCAGAAGCATCCATTATTGCGTCATAAACTCCTCCAGCCAAATCATCATCTCCAATATCGTTTTTCGGCTGATTATTTTGTGTATCAGTTTGGGTTTCGACTCTTCCATCAGAATATTCTATCCTAGTTTCGGTCACAACTTTTTCTGCAAAACCTGTTTTATCAAAATCAGTTGTAACAGTTGTTATTGTTTTTACTTCATTTCCACTTCCATCACTCGAAATAACAGTTGTTATTTTTACGGATTTTGAACTATTATCAGCAAATACTTGTAAAGTATCAACTATAGATGTTCCCGAATCATCTTCAAATAATTTTATTGTTTGTGTTATAGGTTCACCATTATCATCAGTTATTACCGAAAAAATTACTTCAGAAACACTTTGTGAAGTAGTTGTATTCCCAGTAGAATCTGTTTCGGTTCTTACTGTTGTTAATGTTGTTGTAGTTACAACATTATCAAATTCATCTGTGCTTATTACTACTATTTCACTTGATGTTTCACTACCAAATACATTACCACTTGTATCTATTAGACTTTTTACTGTTGTTATCCTTTGATTGCCATTTTCATCTATATCAACAGTTGTAATAATAATTACATTGCCATTTTCATCAAATGTTTCTGTAACAATATCTCCATTTGGTTTTACAATTTCTCTTGTTGATGACACAAAATTTCCATTTTCATCAATTTCAGTTACTATTTTTATTTGATTTCCACTCAAATCTTCTGTTGTTATTGTTGTTACCACCGAATTATCAGAATATACTGATATTTCTTTTGTTTCATCCAAATTATCACTATTTTTATATATTTCTATTGTTTTTGTACCACTTCCTCTATCATCTGTAAAAACAGATTGTACTAATTTTGTTTCATTTCCACTTGCATCTGTAAATATATACTCAGTAGTAATTTCACCAGTTTCACTATTTACTACCAGTCTTTGCTCCTCAGTTATAGTACTAATAACAGTCCCAATTGGTTCCTCTATTATTGTTGTTTTATCCCCAGATTCACCATCAGAAAAATTTTCTGTTACTGTTGTTTTACGATTATTTGCAGGATCAATAGTTTCGCTTACTATTAAAGTTGTAATACCATTTGAGTCTTTTGTTTCAGTCACAATTGTTCTTAATTCATTTCCATTTGTATCTTCCCCAAATGTTTTTATTGTTTGTTTTATTGTATTTCCACTTGAATCAGTGTCTGTTCTTTCGACAGTTGTTATAATATTTCCATCTTCATCTTCGCTTCTAAATAATACTATTTTTATAATAGTATTTGTCAGATTATTTTCGGTTGTTGTTGTTGTTACAATATCTCCATCTTCATTTATTGTTATACTAACAATTTCATTTATATTACTTACAATATTTCCACTATTATCCTTTAATATTGTTGTTTTTATTTGATTTCCACTATTATCTATACCAATTTCTTCAATAATAGTTGTTATATTTCCATTTGAATCCTCTGTTTCCTTTGTATTTGTTGTAAAATTGTCAATTGGTGTGTTTGGCTCAGTTGTTTCTCTTTCTATTGTTATATTTCCATCTACATCAATTGTTTCAATTACACTTATTACTAATCCATCCGAATTTGTTATTTTTGTTTCAGAAACATCATTTCCATCTTCATCAATTAATCTTGTACATACTATTGTAGTTGTTGTTACTGGTTCTACTAAATTGTTTGTTATAGTGGTTGTTGTAGTTGTTGTCCCATTTTCATCTATTGTTAAAACTACTTCTTTTGTTGTATTACTAATCACATTCCCATCTTCATCAGTTATTAATACATTTACTATTGTATCACCATTTTCATTATTTATTACTATTGTTTGTGTATTATTATTATTTTCATCTATTTCATTAGAAACAACCACTACTTCTGTTGTTATAGGTTCTGCTAAATTGTTTGTTGTTGTTGTTGTAGTTGTTGTTCCATTTTCACTTCTTATTATTACTACTTCTTTTGTTGTATTACTAATTTCATTTCCATTATCATCCTTGACTATTATATTAGTTACAGTTTCACCATTTTCATTTGTTGTTACTATTGTTTGTGAATTATTACCATTTTCATCTATTTCATTAGAAACAGTTACAATTATAGTGGTTGGAGGTTCCACTAAATTATTTGTTGTTGTTGTTGTTACAATTATATTTCCATCTTCATCTTGTGTCACACTTGTTTCTTGACTTACATTGCTAATTTCATTTCCATTTTCATCCTTGACTACTGTATTAGTTACAGTTTCACCATTTTCATTTGTTGTTACTACTTTTTGTGTAGTGTTTCCATTTTCATCTGTAACAGTCGAAACTTCTACAACTATGGTGGTTGGAGGTTCCACTAAATTATTTGTTGTTGTTGTTGTTACAATTATATTTCCATCTTCATCTTGTATCACACTTGTTTCTTGACTTACATTGCTAATTTCATTTCCATTTTCATCCTTGACTATTATATTTGATACAGTTTCACCATTTTCATTTGTTGTTACTA
>MDSV01044292.1_pt1 | contig 15416 bp, 13 predicted proteins | sample 810851 | NCBI WGS metagenome assembly MDSV01 (sample SAMN05326640, study PRJNA326480) | marine metagenome | isolation source: seawater | place: Atlantic Ocean: North East | collected 2012
AGGTCCAATGGGCGCTACAATGAACGAAACAAACTGCAACGAAGGTTTCGGTGCAGTTGGTTCAACTGGTATGCCAATGTACTACGCTAACTACGGTGCAACTGAGATAGGCAATATTCTTGATTTAACCGATGCTTCGCAACTAGGAACTTCCTATGATGTGACAGCACATCTTCAGCCAGTGTGGGACCACTACGGAATCACCGCTGCAGATATCGGTTCAATGTGAAATTAGTATCAACGGTTTAACTTGTTCAAAATCTAGGGGTGGTTGGCTAAAACGCCAACCAGTAGCCAGCCACCCCATTTGAGGCGATGGTGATGAGATTAATTCATACGCTAATTCTTGCGTGTTTATTGTTCTCATTGTTCCCTTTAGACGGAGTTTTAGCAGACCCTACTGACAATGATGAAGACGAATTATTTACGCTATCTGGAAATTTATATGACGCGGAAGGAAATCCTGCCGCTGAAACGTCAATGAAACTTGTTCCAAGAGGATCTGTGTGGGCTAATGGTGGGAATTATTCCATTGAAAACATAACCGAGGGCGAGCATACTGTTCGTGCTTATTTCATGAATAATGGACACACTGTTGTGTATAGGCAAATTTACATTGACTCAGATACTGAACTTGATTGGTATGTGGGCAAAAATTGGGCTACTGCCAAAGTATACGATGGAGCAGGGCAGTTAATTGAAAACCCTTCATTAACCAATGTGAAACTGGTTGAGCATGACGAATCTGAAAGTCCTGTGAATGGTAGAGTTTCGCTTGGCCCGCATGACATCGGTGATTATTACACAGTAAGAGCATACTATGGTGACATTGATCATACAACTCAATATGTCCATTTCAAAATGAAATCAGGCTCTGCTACAAACTTTTACGAAAATGACTTCGAGTTTTATCACGGTAAGAATAGTCGTTATGGCTTTGTAAAAGATTCAATTGGAAACGCAATGCCAGGAGTAGCAGTCAGTGATGGTAATCAGACAGTAACTACGAACTCTGATGGATTTTACTTATTGCAAAACCTTGACGTAGGTGTTGAGAGCAATATCACATTCATGCATGACGATACAGAAGTCGCACCTCCCATTACAGAAGTAATTACAACAGGTGAAGGATGGCTAAACAATACTGCAACAATTGAAATCAATTTGCCTGAGAATGCATCTTTCATTACTCAGGTTCAGGTAATTGAAAAAAATCAGCCATTCTTGATAGAGTGGGAAGGTGGTGCTTACACTGAAACGTATTCACTATACAGAAATGGAGTTATTGCATACAGTGGTCAAATAAGTGAATATCCATTCAATCCTCAAGAAAGTGGGAATTATGAATTCACTCTTGTAGCTGAAAACAATAATGGAAGTACGCCATCGTTCAAATCTTTGGTGTTAATGGTACTTCCAGAACAATCTAGTTCTGATTTGTGGGCAGTTGGTATGTATTGGAACTACACCATAGATTATTTCCCTAGTAGCGATAATCAAAATGTCACAATGACGGCAATTGGAAAGGAAACGATAACAGATGCATTTGGTGTAGAAAGAGATTCTTTCTTAGTAAGAATGTCTGGAGCACATTATGAAGATGAAGAAAAGTCATACAGATGGATAGACACGAATAATCTACTATATCTCCAAACATACTGGGAAGATGATCCTGATACTTCTTCATATTTTCAAGAAGGTTACTTGGGTTGGAATTTTACTGATGAAAATGGTATTGAAAAGGACCTCTTATCAGCAACTAGTAGCCTAAATTTACACTTTAACCGAACCAATATTATCGGTGTCCCTGGACATCCTAATGGTTATGACGATACGTACAACCTGGTTGAGATAACTCCAGATGTCGAGATTACTACAGCCGCTGGAACTTTTTCTACAACTTACATCTGTATAACTGATAACGAAGACGGTGTAAAATCATGGGAACTGTGGTACAATGACACTGTGAGGAATTGGGTCAAGAAAATAGATCGAATTCCTGGTTCACATTCTGACTCAGTAATCATGGAATTAACCTCGTATGAGGTTCCATTAACTCCTCAATTTATCACAGAAGAAGGGAATATATCAGACAAGACTTTCTCTATCGAATGGGCTCCATTCCAAGGCGCCTCATCATATCAACTTCTAAAAAATGGTGAACAAATCTATTCTGGTATTGATACCACATTTGAAATTGAGAATATTGAAGATGGGCAGTTTGAATTTCAGATAAACGCTATTATTTCGGATGATTTTGATATTAAAGGAGATATTCTTACATTGGACGTTTTTTACATCCTACCTCCTCCAACAATATCATCTAGTGATGATGATATTACTTTAGGTGATGAAGTTACTCTGTCTTGGGAATCTGTGGAGAATCCAGTTTGGTTTTCTCTAATCATTCAAAACGGAAATCATGAACCAGTCGAGATATACAATGGTTCTGAAACCGAATATTCGACCTCAGAATTAGATGTGGGATTAAATCGAATTAGAATTAGTGTAGGTTCTTCCGACGGTAAAGTCTCTGAATTATCAGATTCCATTTTCGTTAATGTTGAAGAAGCAGACTCTTCATCATCATTGTTCGGTGAGTTGACTACTCCGATAATTATGTTCGCAATTCTTGCCATAACAATGGTTGCGGTGCTCATATTTGAAAGAGGTGAATAGATGAAATCTAAAGCTCTAATTTCAATATTTCAAGCATCTATTATTGTTCTTTGCGGCATAGGAATCTATAATTTTGTCATCCAGGATAAAACTGATTCCGGAAGCGGAGATATCAAAATCATAGATTCAAACAATGTAGAACATTATTTCGAAGAACCTCCTGAACGAGTTGCATTAACCAATACATATGCGGCTACAGTAATGCGTATGTTGGGAATTAGTGAAGATAGAATCGTAGGAGTTTCTGGAGATTTTAGCGACGAAAAGTTGTGGCCAGAGCTATCTGACAAACCTATGATCCAATATTCAGCACATTCAGAAATAGACTTTGAAGCTATTCTTGACACTCGTCCAGATGTGTACATTGTATTTGCTAACAATGGCATGGTTGATACAAAAGGGATTAGAGAAAAACTTCAACCTGTAGGGATAAGAGTTGTCGCCCTTGACTTTTACAAATACGACACTTTGCGCTATGAGATAAATGTCCTAGCAACATTGTTTGACAAAGAAGACCAGATGAATATTCTATTCGAAGAATTTGATGAAATTGAGGCCATGGTCGCTTCTAAATTAACTGACTTAGAATACTCAGATAGGCCCAAGATTGTGATGGAACATCATGCTTCACTCACTAGAGACCCTGTAGTCCTAACCGGTACCTCTCAGTGGACTGATATGATTGATAGAGCGGGTGGAATCAATGTTTTTGAGAAAGAGCCAGGACATACAACCCATGTTGATATGGAAGCAATTTTAGATCATAATCCGGATGTTTTAATGTTTGATGGCATAACGTTTGACATAGGATTCAACAGATATGATGAGGATGGTACTACCTGTGAAAATCATATGGAACACATAGAAAGTCGTGCAGGATTTGAAAACATAAATGCGGTCATGAATGAAAGAATGCTAATTCTTTCGGGAGAATTTGCAGGGCCTATGATGATTCATGGTCTGCCAACTCTTGCTAAATATTTGCATCCAGATATGTTTTCTGATGTTGATGCTGAATCATACTTGGATGATTATTTTACCACGTACCATGGTGTTGAACGCGTAGGCAAGTTTGTTTGTGCATCATAGGTGTTTTATCATGGAATCAATCTCAACTATGGATTCAATATCAGTAAAACATATTGAGAAGGGGAAACATCAGGTTTTGATAGTCTTAGTATTAGGAATCATGACATTTCTTTCATCCCTAATCGCTCTTGGTTTGGGTTCTTCTGAAAGTCTTGATATGGCAAAAGTTTGGAAAATAGTTCTGTTTGATATTTACGATTTTTTCATGAATTTAGACATAGTTTTAGAAAATTTGTGGCACAACCTTAGCGGTTGTTTCAGCTCATCATGCAATAACCGTTCTATTATGTATGGTATTGACAGAGAGGGGACTGCTCTCCAAAACTCTATGATTTATGATTGGAGACTTCCAAGGATTCTTACTGCTATTGTTGGCGGTATTGCATTAGCGGTTGCAGGTTCATTGATGCAGGGTTGCTTAGGTAATCCGTTAGTTTCTCCTTTAACGCTAGGTGTTGCTTCTGGAGCAGCACTTGGTGCTGCCTTAGCAATAGTATTGGGTTTCACGATTTTGTCTATTCCATCACTGGCAATAGTTGCAAATTCGTTCATTTTTTCCCTACTGGTTGTGTTCATAATTATCCAATTAGGTAAAATTAGGTCAATTTCTGCTGAATCATATATCCTGGTTGGAATTGCAATCACTTTCATTTGCGGTGCGATTGTATCTACAATGCAGTACTTTGCCTCTGATGCACAACTATCTGCACTCGCTCATTGGTCGTTCGGGAGTCTAGCTAGGCCTAACAAAAAGAATCTAATCTTCATGTCACTGGTTCTAATCGCTATACTTCCAACTGCGATAAGATGGTCTTGGGATTTGAACGCCCTTTCTTTGGCAGGTGATGAATTTGCTATTTCAACAGGAGTCGACCCAGTTAAATTAAGAAAAAATATCCTTATTGTCTCAGCCTTGATGACATCAATAATAATCGCATTTACCGGACTAATAGGGTTTGTAGGTTTAGCAGCACCTCATATGAGTAGATTAATTGTCGGCAACGACTTTAGAAAGTTGATACCCTGTTCCGCAATTTTTGGTTCTTTCTTGATGATTTTTGCTGATACACTTGGTAGAACTTTGTTTGCCCCTGTAATAATTCCAGTAGGCGTAATGCTATCAATCATAGGAGGTCCATTTTTCATGTATCTGCTACTAAAGAGGGGGGTTCAGCATTAAGGAAATTCTCGAGGTTGAAAAACTCAGTTTTTCTTGGGGCAGTAATGCAGTGCTGAAAGACATTAATTTCTCAATAAAGCCGAACGAAGTTGTGTCAGTCTTGGGTGTCAATGGTGCTGGAAAATCCACTTTGATAAAATGCTTGAATGGTATACTTAAACCGGCTAGCGGAAAAGTGTCAATTTTAACTGTTGAAGAATCTGACAATGGCTTGGTAAATGTTTCTGGACTAGATTTGGTTGGCTTGTCAAGAGTTATGTCTTATGTTCCTCAATTCATTAGAACTAGTTTTTCGATGGACGTTTTTGATGTTGTTCTTCTAGGACGCAGGCCCCATATAAAGTGGCGAATAAGTGAGAATGACCGCAATAAGGTAAGCGAAACTTTGAGATATCTAAATTTGGAAGAGTTTGCGTTTAGAAAATTTGATCAAATTTCAGGTGGGGAAAGACAGAGAGTAGTAATCGCAAAAGCGATTGCTCAAGACCCAAACCTGTTTTTATTTGATGAACCTACAAGCAATCTCGATTTGAAAAATCAGATTCAAATCATGAAGTGTATCAGAAAAATAATCAAGGATAGCAAAAGTCCAAAATCTGCACTTATTGCTATTCATGACATAAACACTGCAGCAAGGTATTCTGACAAAATCATACTGTTAGACAATGGCTCAATTAAGGCATTTGGTTCTCCCAATGAAGTCCTTACTGAGCAAAATATTGCCGATGTATTTGGTGTTAAATCATCAGTTGTTCTAACCGATGAAAATTATATTCGCGTCTTAATAGACGATGAAATCTAAAAATGGAGGATAAAATATGACCGAGAAAGAGAACAAATTACCAAGACACGGAGTTCCGAAGGGCGCAACTAGAGTCCAGCAAGAATTGCTGTATGATCCAGATGTTGCAACTCCAAGTCATGCTGAATATTCAATGACTATGGCTTGTAATAAAGCGACTGCAACCCTTTGTACCATCTCAAAAAATGAAGGCAACTACCCATATGGTTCATTCGTAACATATGCAATGTACAAAGGCAATCCAATATTCCTAATCAGTAAATTAGCTGAACACACCAAGAATTTACAAGCGGATTCAAAATCTTCGTTACTTATCGCGGAAGGTGGAGATGACAACCCGCTTGCTTTGGGTAGAGTGACATTGGTCGGAGACTGCAACAAATTGCCGGATGCAGAGAGACCTAGTGCACGTTCGATATTTTTGGAAAAGCACCCTAGTGCTCGATTTTATGTAGATTTTGAGGATTTTGAGTTCTATCGGTTGAAGGTCGATTCTATCCGATATATAGGAGGGTTTGGTAGAATGTCTTGGGTAGATGCTAATGATTGGTTCAAATCAGAACCAGATCCCCTTGAACCATATGCTACAGATATTATTGAGCATATGAATGAAGACCATCGTGATGCAATGGTTATTTTATGCCAAAAGATGAGTAAGGCATCAGATACTACTGATGCAACGATGATTTCTATTGATAGGTATGGATTTGAGATGTCTGCGGTGACAAATGATGGAGATAGACCTATAAGATTAGCATTTGATAATCAGGTTGGAGATTCTGAAGACGCACGGAAAGAAATCATATCATTGGTTCAAAGGGCAAGAAAAGCAGATTAAATCAATTGTAAGGTTTTGAATACACGATACACGTGGCAAAGGTTAGGGGAAATAATTTGTCGAACAGTGAATTAGTCCTCTCGGTCAAGAATCTATCAATTGGCTATGATTTCAAATTGGTCTCAGGAATTAATCTTAATCTCAAAGTAGGAGATATAGTGGCTATTGTTGGCCCTTCTGGAATTGGAAAGACAACATTACTGAGAACTATTGCTGGTCTAGTTAAACCACTCTCAGGCGGAATATTCTGTAACGCTCCAAGAAGAGGCGGTATTGGATACATCCCACAAAAGTTAGGTCTCGTTCGTCACACTAGTGTCGCCCATAATGTAGATTTGGGAGCTAGAGCAGGTACTCCTTTTCTTGAAGATCCTCGAACATGGTTTAAACGAAGAAATGCCAGAGTAATAAATGCTGTAGAGAGGATGGGTTTAACGGATAAAATCAATGAACCAGTAAGGCGTTTATCTGGTGGACAGCAAAGGCGTGTCGCTACAGCAAGAACACTTGCTCAAAGACCAACATTAATCCTTGCTGATGAATTTCTGAGTGAGTTAGATGAGGACAATATCTCAATTGTTCTAGATGCGGTAAAGGAGTATATGTCAAAAAGTCAATCTGCAATGATAATTGTAGAACATAACATTGCCAGAGCATCTGAAATTTCAAACAGATTACTCGAGGTTAAAGATGGTGAATTAGTGAATTACGATTTACAAAACCACGACCTTAGTGATTCAACAACTCGAGGAGATGAGGTGGTATCATGAATCGAGGGTTGAAGAGAATCCTAGTGATTACACTAATCCTAGCAGTTCTGTGCTACATTATGTTAGATGATTTGTTACAAGGAAATTGGGGATTAGTTTCAGCCAGTTGGGGTAATCTTTCAACATTCTGGAATGAGTCTTTGTGGCCTCCTGAATGGAGTATGCTGGAGGCTAGGAAATATCCCGAATGTCAGTCGAGCATTGGTTTCTTTTGTTCCAAAGCCTATATTGGTATACTTGAGACCTTGAAAATGGCATTTGTGTCAACAGTTATTGGTTTCTCCATCGCCATATTTATTTCACCATTTGCTGCAAAGAATTTGACATCTGTTTGGGTATACATACCTATGCGAATAATTCTGGCAGCTACTAGGAGTCTTCCGTCGATAATTTGGGCGATTGTATTCGTTGTCATTGTAGGATTAGGCCCTCTTGCCGGTGTTCTAGCAATGACATTCTACACTGTGGGCTATCTTGGTAAATTACAGTATGAAGAAATGGAAGGAGTCCAAAATAGTCCTCTAGAAGCAGCGAGAGCGATGGGTCTATCTCAACCTGAGATCGTAACCAATGTTGTAATACCTGAATCAAGCAATAATCTTCTAAGTCAGATGTTATTTATGTTCGAATATAACGTCAGACACGGTAGCGTTCTTGGTTTAGTTGGAGCTGGAGGAATTGGCTACTACCTTCAATATTACATGGGCTTATTGATGTACAAGAATGTAATGGCTTTCTTGATTGTAATACTCGTAGTGGTCATAATTATAGATTTGATATCAATGTATATTCGTTCTTTCGTTACAGAATTTGGCGATGTAAAAAGGCCGTCTTGGTCGACGATATTCTTGTCACCAAATCAAGCTAAGGATTACCATCATGGTAAATCAGAGGAAGAATGAATTTCATTTAATTGATAGATTGCTCCTGCCCAACTAAAGATTAGAAGTTCATCGTTGATACCTTTCCCAAAACCAACAATCATTGTACCAACATTGCCTACTTCAACTGCCGTTAGGTTACCGTCCACATCCTTCGCAATCCAAATCTGGCCACTGCAGAAGTCTCCATACACGTAACCATTACGCAAATTTTGCGGACCCCAATCCATCCAATGCCCTCCAATGATTGAACAATGTGTTTCATTGTTACTGTATTGAATTACAGGGTCAGTGAATTCGGGATTTGGTTCGGACCTATTTTCATAGCATCCTCTCTCCTCATCGACATCGTGGAAGCCTTCTCTTTTTGCCCAACCGAAGTTCGAAGATTGCATTAGCGGCACGAAATTGACTTCCTCATAGCAATACTGTCCTACATCTGCAATCCATAGATTGTTTTCAGGATCAACATCAATTCTCCAAGGATTTCTTAAGCCGTGATGTAATGTGTAACTTAGATTATCTGTTCCATTTACGGGAATCAGGCTTTGGTTTTCATAATGCACCATCTGTATGGTTCCTAATTGAGTTGATGCATTTTGTCCGTTTCCTTGAGGGTCTAAACTTCCTCCGCCATCCCCTATACTCCAAATATATCTGTTATCGCCGATTGAGATTATACTACCACCGTTATGGTTTCGATTTGATTTGTTGACTTCGATTAATACTTCTAGCGATTCCATATCCAGTTGTCCGTTGACTATCTTTGCGTGAGATAAAACAACATTCGAATCCTTTGCAGATTCACATGTATTGTTTTCATTGTAAATAAGCAAGATTCTTCCAGTATCTACATACTGCTCATCAAATTCAACACCCAAGAGTCCTTGTTCAAAATGACATCTTGAAACTACATTCGATAAATCTCCAATTGTGCTGGTTTTCACAGGCAAATCTTGTCCTTCCTGGGTCTCCCATTTTGTGATTTTTCCGTCTAGGTCTACAAGCCAGATAGCGTCGCTATTGGGGTCATCAAGAGTAAGCACGGGAGTCGAATTTACTCCAGCATAATAACCGCAAACTAAGCCGCTATCATTAGAAATTTGACATTCGTTTTCGACGCGTTCTGGCCAAGTAAAACCGTTCTTTTTTTCTTCGGTATCTTCTTCTCCGAAACATCCTGAAAAAGTGCAAGTAAGCAACAAAACAGGAACGATAAATACGATTAATTTATTCATTTTAATCGTATTTTTCATTGAAGTATGCGGTAATTCCAGGAACGTCTTCAATCAAACTGCCATAGTTACCCAAATGGTCTTGTGTGTTTATGATTGTAATTCCGGGTGTGCTCATTACATCTTGTAGGATTTCTACATCATCAGAGTTAGAATTCATTTCTGTAAATGCATCCTGAATATCAGTAACCATCTCATCTGACATGTAATCAGGGTTATACATGATTGGATGACTTGGGGCTTTACCGAAAGTCGGTAGAGCGTAATAATCGTTTATATCCTTGAATTCTCCTTCAAAGCACCAATCTTCGTTATCATCAGGATCCTCATTTCCACAGTAATCAGGGACAGTTGGATCTTTGGCAAATGAAATGAAATCTTTGCCACCTTCTGCTAGGCACCTTAGTGAGCCGATATACTTGTGATATTTCGTACCACTGTCCGGAATGCTTGAATCTTCAGAAAAGTGATTGTATACTGTGTCGGAAAGTGAACTGATGTCATCAGGGTCGCCTACAACTTCTACATATCCTTTGTCAATCATCCATCCCATTGGGAGTAGCATACCTGAACTACCCAGTGCCGATGTATGGCAAGATGTCTTGCCTTCCATAAGTGCAAATGGGTCTGTTGAGTTATCGTCGTCTTGGTCTGCAAGCGCCATGTCTGAGTCTTTGTGAACCCATGCTATTGCATTGTAAAATGGTCTTCCATCTTGCTTTTGTTCAGCTCCTAGAACCTGCAAGTCATGTGTTTGCCAACTTAACCATGCTGCTCCTCCATCCAAGAATCCAATATCTGCATGGCCAAATCTTAGTGCTTCTATGGTAGCTCCTGGGCCACTGACAGGGTATATCTCTACGTCCATGCCAAGTAGTTCAGCAAGTCTATCAGCTAACTCTTGTGGATTTTCCTCGGTATTCTGGTATTCTTCTTTGGTTTCGAATGCAATGGTCAGGCAGTTATCTTCATCATCGCATTTTTCAAATGTTACAGTGGTTGAATCTGAGAACAAACAGCCGGGAAGGCTAGCGCTTACAAAGAAAATCATAACTAAAAACGGGAGGCTCATTTTGGAACGCATGCTATCACTATTAGGGTGCCCTAAAAACGTCTTATTAATATATTTTAGGTCTCCCTAAATCTATGTTTAGAAATCAATTTATAAACAAAATCTCGAATCGGAGAGGGAATTATCCATGCGATTGGATAAATCCATTTCCAATACCACTTCATGTAGAGCAGACAACGAATCGCAGCTGCAGAATAAATGAATGCCTTTCCATTGCGAACTAGCACGACAGAGTCTGTTGAGATGTTGTATTTGAAGAGAATTTCTTGCCCTTTTTCAGATTCTAACTCAGATATTTTTAATTGATTAGAAACACGATTTTGGACGAATCTTCCGAATCTAGTGCAAAGTGCACAAAACCCGTCAATCAATAGAATGTCTTTTTCCATATCATTCCGCTGCGATATGCATTTTTCCATCTTTGTAATAGATCTGAATTCTTGTTGGGACTTTTTTGGTAAGTGATGCAACTCCTTCATAGATTTCATCTTCACTACACTTGAAAGATTTAGCAGCCTTCTTTGTTGACCAAGCAACACTCTCAAAATCGGATTGCCTAATCCACTCGAATAGGCGTAATTCGAATTCGGTTAGTCCGGACATGACTCTCCCACTCATTCACACCAAATCAATACTACTGCTCTCAAGAGAGAGCAACCATCCTTCGGCAACACTCTTCAGAAGTTATGAAACCATCCAGTAATGTATTGAGGGCAATGACGAATGGCACATCGATTCCCATGTCGTTTGCTCTATCTCTAAACATTCGAGCAGCCCTAACTCCCTCCGCAACCATTACCATTTCTTCCAGTGCCTCTTCGAGGCTCAATCCACTTCCGAGTTTTTCACCCATCCGGCGATTTCTACCGTGAGGTGAAGTGGCAGTAACGTATAGATCGCCAAGCCCTGCTGGACCAAATGCAACTTCTGCTCTAGCACCTAACTGCGGAAGAAGAAGACAACCTTCTCTAAATCCTGCATTAAATATTGCAGCCTTGAGGTTATCTCCTCCCAAGGTTCCTATCTTCTTCAAACCGTCAACTAAGCCGCAAGCAAGCGCAACTACGTTCTTGAATGCACCCCATAATTCAGCACCAGCGGGGTCAGATGCAGCGTGAAGGATGAATGTGGGTGTAGTTAATGTCGATGCCAGATTTTTTGCTACAGACATATCTTCACTTGCCACTAATGCAGTAGTCATGACTCCGCCTGCTGCCTCCGGTGCGATTGTTGGTCCGGTAAGTACAGCGAGAGGATTATGCATGTTGTTATTAGTCAACATTTGATGAATAGCCTCGCTAATCAATCGCTTTCCTGGCGCTAATCCTTTAGCAAGATCTAGTAAAACATGGCCAGGCCTTAGGTGAGGGATTATATCTTCCACCACATCCAGAATGACAGATGAAGGAACTGCTAAAACAATAATTTCACTTCCATCAAGCGCTTCTTCAACGTGCATCGTTGCCTCAAGTCCTTCAAGGGAGTAATCTGGTAGGTACTTATTATTCATGCCATCCATGGTAATTGATTCGTATACTTCTTGTTCAATTGTCCATCCTTTGACATTATGGCCTTCAAGCAGCCATAATCGTGCGATAGCACTACCCCAGTTTCCCAATCCAAGCACAGCTATATGAGCCATAAACACCCTTGGCTTCCTAATCCCTTTATGCAATTTCCCTATCAATTAGCAAAAAATGTCAATTTTACCATATTTGTTTTCAGACGGAATATTATGTAGGAATAAAGTATAAGGTGCATGGTTTAGGGCGACCAAAAAGTAAGAATGATACTTACGGAGATGAAGATGTGCGGATTAAGAATGGTTTTTCCTCTAAAATTAGGAAATATCCGTTACTGTTTATTTTCCTACTAATGGTATTGCCAGTAACATACACTGTACCTCATGTTTTTATGGCTCCGGAAAATCCTGATGGAGAAATTCCTTTCCCTACTAACATATCTATTGAGTCCGATGGTTTTGTTTTGATAGTATTGGATGGCGTTGGGAGAGATTATTTCCTAGATGATGAGTTGATGCCGGAAATAAATAATTACAGAGCGCGCTACGCTACTGCAAACGTCATAACGGGTCCACTAACACTCTCTGCAACATGCATTAGCGAGATGATGACAGGTGTTCCAAATGCTCCCATTAATGGACTGCGAAACTTCGATTTAAATCACCCTGGAAATAACGACCCTTGGCTACTCGCAGCAAATGATCCTCGTTACAAAGTCGGTATTGTTGGAAGTTACGTAATGGGTAATTTATACTCTAGTTTCGAAGAAATAAATTTCCAAAATACATTCAAAGGCCACTCTGATTATTATGACGGTGATCTTGAGACACTAGAAGTAGCTAATGATTGGTTATCAAATTCAATGTTTAACGTAATGGCGATTCATTTTTCCGGACCTGACAAGGTAGGACATACTTGGGGTGCAGATAGTGATGAGTATAGAGATAAGTTGCTGCACGTTGATAAGCAGGTATCATCTTTGCTTCAATTGATTCCCCAAAATTGGTCTGTTGTTGTAACAGCAGATCATGGTATGACAGATATGGGGACACATGGTTCATCAGAGGATATTACGAGAGAAGTAGCAGCCATTATATCGGGGCCAAAGGTCTCTGTCGGTTCTTCAACTAATATCCATCAACGTGATATTTCAGCAATGATGCCGATGATGCTAGGGCTTCCATTTCCGATTCAATTACATGGGAAAATTCCATTAGATATTTTTGATCATTCTCAAACAGAAAATAGCGTGTTAGAGTTGTGGAATTGGGAAGCAGCATATCAAAGGCATCTTTTTTTTGAGGTAGATGGTTCGGAAACAAAATTATCTCCAAATGAAGCCGATTGGGACTCAATTACGCAAGATGGTGAGTTTTCTAGGTCCATTGACATCTACATCTCGATTTTTACTTGGATTCTGATCTCCTGTTTTGTGTTACTTGCTTTGGGCATATCAAATAAGCAAATTAGCCAAAACTGGAAAATATTTGGCATATTCGGTTGTTGTATTTCTGTATCTCTTCTAAGTCACGCTTTGCTGAAGTATTCAGCAATGATTCCGAGGGCAATAGGAGGGTTGTGTTCGGTTTGGTTGGTTGGCTACTCCTTATCGAGTTCAAATAAAGAGGAAAGTCCGAATAAATTTTCCATGTTTACTAATGATTTGTTACACAAACCATTTTTTTGGGTCTCATTATTCCTGTTGATTAGTTTCCTATCTTGGTCGATTTTGATTGCGACAGTCAGTACTTTGTCAATATATTCAATAATTTATTCAATGCAATGTTCTTTTGTCAAAGAACCACAATTCAAAACCAAAAATCTCTCTTATTTACCTCTGATTTTAGCAATATTATGTGCTACATATGGAAGTATTAGACTCTGGTATGCCGTTCTCCCATTATTCTTTGTATTGATTGGGAAAATTTGGCGTCATGATTTCAAATTTCGTCCACCAAGTGATAGATTAGTAATAGTATCAATGGCAATGCTAACCTTTTTTGCAGTATTCTTTGTACACCGCCGAATCTTTGGGGAGCATTACATATTAGAGGCTGTTGAAAAAGCCTGGCCTAGTAGTTTCCAAGGATTGTTTATGCCATCATTATTGCTTATTTTGGGTACTTCGATAACTGTTAGAGTAATGAATTATACAGAATACAAAGGGGAAATAATTGCAATGTCTCTATGGCTTAACTTCGGACTGTTAGTCTCACTTGCTGAGAATACATATCTTGACATTCTAACATTACTTTGTGTATTCTGCCTCTACGCAGCATCATTATACTATTGTATAATTTCAATCAACAATAATAAATCTACAATTTTTGGAATGGCTGCTATATCGATGCAGTTACTCCTTACATGGGGTCCATGGTCTGCGTTTGCTTCTATGCTGATTATTTCATGTTCACAAAAAATCTGGGGAGTTTTACGCGATACTAATGAATTAGATATTGATTTTAGAAATAACAAAACCATGCTCGCTATGGCAATTCTCCCGTGGGCTGTATGGATTCTTTGGTGGACGCTGCTTGGGCAAGTTAATGGTCTCCAAACCTGTTTTGAGGGAATTTGTCCGCACCCGCGAGAATTAGACCCTGGCACAGTTATTGTCAGAGGAGGATATGTTGGAGCAAGAGACGACCCCAATTTGTATTGGATGGTATTTATGGTTGCTAGTCCTATTTTCATCACATCCTTTATGACAATGAATAATTTACAAAAATCTGGTCTAGATCTTTATCCTTACATTGTATTCCAGTCGCTTATCATCCTTGGTTGTATTAGTGTAATCGGATTTTCGCCAGAGTATCCGAGATTAGTTTTCAGTCTAACTTGGAATATATTCTTTGCAATATTACAGCTTACGGCTGCTGTTTCGGTGCGTTATGTGAGATTTAGGTCACACATTAATCAGGACAAATTCATTCAGGACCAATCCATTGTTGATGTTTAGTCATACAAATTTTGAATTCATCACTGGAAAGATTCTCATCTAACCATTTGTGTACATTATTCCAATCCTGTGAATCAAACCAATCTCTGTCATGATTTGCAAATTGTCGGATGAATGGGAAAATCGCATCACTGAGGTTGCCCGTTGGTATATTCTTATTCAAATCAATAATGAATTGAGAGGCAGCCTCTCTGTGTTCGATATGATACACATCATCATACCTGTTGGGGTATTTGTATCGGTCTAAATGGAATTTGAATTCGTTATCATTGCGATTAACCCAATTTCTTTCTTTTTCGTTTAGATCCCAAGATTGTACAAATTCCATAATTTCTAGGCTTTCCTCGATTACGGTGCCATCTGGTAAAAGTAGTACAGGAACAGTCCC
>MDSV01088220.1_pt1 | contig 15410 bp, 17 predicted proteins | sample 810851 | NCBI WGS metagenome assembly MDSV01 (sample SAMN05326640, study PRJNA326480) | marine metagenome | isolation source: seawater | place: Atlantic Ocean: North East | collected 2012
CATCAGTAAAAGCACTTTCTACTACCGAAGTTGATATAAGTAATATTGAACCAGGAAAAAGTTTAACAGTATTATGGAGAGGAAAACCAGTTTTTATAAGGAGAAGAACCCCTGAAGAAATTTTAGCAGCAAAAAATACAAAATTATCTGATTTAAAAGATCCACAAAATGATAGTGATAGAGTTAAAAAACCGGAATGGTTAGTCATGCTGGGAGTTTGTACTCACTTAGGTTGTGTTCCTTTAGGTGATAAAGGTGATTATGATGGTTGGTTCTGCCCATGCCACGGTTCTCATTACGATACATCTGGAAGAATTAGAAAAGGTCCTGCACCAACTAATATGCCAATTCCTAAGTATGAATTTGTAGATAATAATACTATTAAAATTGGATAATTATAAATATGAGTGAACATAAATATATACCTAAATCAAAAATTGGACAGTGGTTTGATAGTAGGCTGCCATTACTAACTTTAGCTAATCATCTTACAGATTATCCAACCCCTAAAAATTTAAATTACTGGTGGACCTTTGGTGGAATTTTAACTTTTTGTCTGATTACCCAAATTATAACAGGTTTAGTTTTAGCAATGCATTATGTAGCTCATGCAGATTTAGCTTTTGAAAGTATAGAACATATAATGAGAGATGTTAATTATGGATGGTTGCTTAGGTATGTTCATGCGAATGGTGCATCAATGTTTTTTTTAGCAGTATATATTCATATTTTCAGAGCTTTATTTTACGGTTCATATAAATCACCAAGAGAAATGATTTGGATTATAGGAATGTTGATTTATATATTAATGATGGCAACTGCGTTTATGGGTTATGTACTGCCATGGGGACAAATGAGTTTTTGGGGCGCTACTGTAATAACAAATTTATTTAGTGCTATACCCTTGGTTGGAGAGAGTATTGTTACATGGCTTTGGGGAGGTTTTGCAGTGGATAATCCAACGTTAACAAGATTCTTTAGTTTGCACTATTTAATGCCATTTATAATTTTTGGACTAGTGGTTTTACATATATGGGCTCTTCATGTTCCTGGAAATAATAATCCAATTGGCATAGATATAAAAAAACCTTCAAAAGATACAGTCCCATTTAGCCCGTATATTGTTGTGAAAGATTTATATGCATTATTAATATTTTTAATAATTTTTGCCGGTATAGTTTTTTTTGTTCCAAATATTTTAGGACATACTGACAATTATATAAAAGCAAATCCAATGGTTACTCCATCTCATATAGTTCCTGAGTGGTATTTATTACCTTTCTATGCAATTTTAAGAGCAGTACCAAGTAAACTTGGAGGAGTTATTGCAATGTTTGGTGCATTATTTGTTTTAATAATTTTACCATGGTTAGATACTTCCAAAATACGATCTGCAGTATTTAGACCTTTATACAAAGTATTTTTCTGGGTTTTATTTATAGATGTATTAGCTCTAGGATATTTAGGAGCTATGCCACCAGAGGGATGGTATTTATTTTTTGGAAGGCTTTCTACGATCTATTACTTTGCTCATTTTCTTATAATAATGCCTGTACTTGGCTATAAAGAAAAAACTATTCCTTTGCCCATAAGTATTTCAGAGCCTGTTTTGGGGGGCGAAACTACATATGCCACTGCTAAATTAAAAACAGAAAAGACAGAGATATTATTAAATGACAAATAAATATAAAAATTTAATTTCAATTTTAATTATTTTTGTTTTTTCATTTAACTTAAATGCAGCAGAAAAAAAAATACCTTTAATAGAAACTAAATGGAGTTTTAAAGGAATTTTTGGAAAATTTGATAGAGGTGAATTAAGAAGAGGATATCAGGTATATACAGAAGTTTGTGCCTCATGTCATTCAATGTCTCAATTAAGTTATAGAAATTTATACGAAAAAGGTGGTCCAGAGTTTTCAATTGAAATAGTAAAAAAAATAGCTTCTAGCTTTGATGTTAAAGATGGTCCAAATAGTGAAGGAGAAATGTTTTTTAGACCCGGTAGACTTTCAGATAGATTTGTAAATCCGTATGAAAATGTTCAAGCATCTATAGCAGCAAACGGAGGTGCCTATCCACCAGACATGTCCGTACTAGCTAAGGCAAGACAGGGTGGTGCTGCTTATATATATTCATTATTACAAGGTTACGAGGAAGCGCCGGCGGGCATAAATATCGATGAAGGAGTTTACTACAATAAATATATGTATGGAAATCAAATTAAAATGCCAAATGTACTTTCAGAGGATCTGTTAGAATATAAAGATGGAACTAAGGCAACTGTAGAACAAATGTCAAAAGATGTTTCAAGCTTTCTAATGTGGGCAGCAGAACCAAGTTTAGAAGCAAGACATAAAATTGGATTTAGAGTAATTCTGTATTTAATAATTTTAGCAGTTTTTGTTTATCTAAGTATGAATAGATTATGGTCACGTATTGAATCTAAATAAAAGTACATCCCCATCTTTTACAATATAATCTTTTCCCTCAAGTCTCATTTTTCCATTTGTTTTTGAATTTACCCAACCATTATTAGCTATAAAATCTTTATATGAAATTGTTTCAGCTTTTATAAATCCTTTTTCAAAATCAGTATGAATTTCTCCTGCGGCTTTTGGAGCTGTACAATTTTTTTGAATTGTCCAAGCTCTTGATTCCTCAGGCCCAGAAGTAAAATATGTATCCAGCTCTAAAATATTATAGCCTTTTTGTATTAGCATATTTAAACCAGTTCTTTTTAATCCAATCATTTGCATATAATTTTTCTTTTCTTCATTTTCAAGTTGATTTATCTGATTTTCAATATCAGCTGAAACTATTAAAGTATTTTCTTCTCCAAATTTTTTAATAAAATCATCTGTATATCGATTTCCATTCTGAATACTCTCTTCATCGACATTACATACAAAAATTTTTGGTTTTATAGATAATAAACCACTTTGATTTAATATTTTTTTTTTAAATTGTTTATTTAGAATTTGGATATCTTTAGAGTTGTTTATACAATCTAAGGCAATTTCTAATATTTTTAATTGTTCTTCATCAACATTTTTTTTATTATTTTTTTCAAATCTTTTTTGGATGGATTCTAAGTCTGCCAACATCATTTCTGTTTCAATGATTTCTAGATCTCTTATTGGATCAACAGTTGTGTTAACGTTTTGAATATCATCAGAGTCAAAACATCTAATCATATGTATTATTGCATCAACTTCTCTAATGTGGGATAAAAATTTATTACCAAGACCTTCTCCTTTTGAGGCACCTTTCACAAGGCCTGCAATATCTACAAATTCGATAGTTGTATTTATTTTTTTTTTTGACTTAGATATTTCAACTAATTTATCTAGCCTTTCATCTGGGACTGGAACAATTCCTATATTTGGATCAATTGTACAAAATGGAAAGTTTGCAGCTTGTGCTTTACTGGAGTTAGTTAGTGCGTTAAACAATGTTGATTTACCAACATTGGGTAAACCCACAATACCACATTTAAAACTCATAAATTAATTTTGATTTACTTTACTTGAAAACAATTCAAGTTTTTTGTCTATTAAAATAACAAGCGATGTAATAATTTTTTTTATATTATTATTCATGTTTTCTTTTTCTTCATCATTAAAATTTTTTAAAACATGATCTGAAACTTCTTCTTTTGATTCTGGTCTTCCAATTCCAATTCTTACTCTAGAATAATCTTTGCCAATAAATTTATCTATAGATTCTATTCCATTATGTCCCGCACTACTTCCACCAAATTTAGCTTTAACTTTTCCAAAATTAATATCTAGATCATCATGAAATACAAATACATCTTTTGCATCAATTTTAAAATATTCAATTAATTCTCGAATACATTGTCCAGAATTATTCATAAATGTTAGGGGCTTGATAGCATATACTTTTTTATCACCGATTGTTCCTGTCGTTAATAAACCTTTAAATTTTGGCTTTTGTTTTGATAAATTAAATTCTTGGTTGATTGCATCAATAACTTTAAAACCAACATTATGTCTGTTGTGTTCATTATCAGGACTTGGGTTTCCCAAACCAACTAGCAGTAGCATATTAAATTTATATAACTTTCAATTTTATTTTTTTGCTGGCTCTTTTTTAGCATCAGGTTTTGCTTCTGTAGGTTTTTGTTCTTTGCCTTCAGTTTTTGTTTCTCCTTCCGCTGGAGTTGCGCCTTCTTCAGTGGCAGCAGCCTCTCCCTCTTCAGCCGTTTCTTCAGTAGGTTTTTCAGGTTCAACAACAACCGTTGGAGATGCAACAGTTGCAATTACAAAATCTCTACCTTGTATAGTAGGAGTAACATTTTCTGGTAACTTTATAGATGAAATTTTTATACTAGTTCCTATTTCTGTATTATCTAAATCTACTATTAATTCTAAGGGAATATTTTCTGTTGGACATCTTAATTCAACTTTTCTTCTAACTATATTTAATACCCCTCCTTTTTTTAAACCAGGCGATTTTTCATTGTTAATAAATTTGACTGGTATTTCTAAAATTACTATTCCACCTTTTATAATTCTTAAAAAATCAACATGCAAAGGTTCATCAGATACTGGATCAAATTTTACTTCTCTTGGTAAAACTTTTTCTTCTTTTCCTTCTATATTAAGATTTAATACATTAGATAGAAAGTTTTCTGATTTAACTAAATTTTTAAAATTTTTTTTATTTATTGATATTTTTTGATTTGCTTCCTTTCCTCCATATAAGATGCAAGGAATAAAACCTGTATTTCTTAGTTTATTAACTTCACCTTTAGTACTACTATTTCTTATATTTGCTTCAAATGAATTCATATTTATATATTATTTAAAAAAAAGCTTTGTAACTTGTCATATGGAATAATTCAAGAAAATTATTTAAAAAGATCAGATACAGATGTAGAGTTTGAAATACGCTTTATTGCTTCACCTATCAACTTTGATATTGATAATACAACTATTTTTGGTGATTTTTGGATTTTGCTAGTGTTATCTATTGTATCTGTAATAATAAGTTTTTTAATTTTAGAATTATTAATTAAATCGACTGCTTTTCCACTTAAAACTCCATGAGTGACATAAACGTAAACATCTTTAGCGCCTTTATCTTTTAAAGCTTTTGCAGCATTAACTATTGTACCACCGGAATCTATAATATCATCAGTAATCAAACAATTTTTACCTTTTATATTTCCAATTATATTCATTACTTTTGATTTTCCAGGAGCGGGTCTTCTTTTATCAACTATAGCCAAACCTGCATTTAGTTTTTTACTTAGAGCTCGCGCTCTTTCAACTCCACCAACATCTGGTGCAACACATACTAAATTTTTATTTGTTATATTTTTTTTTATATGTTTTGCAAAAATAGGAGTTGCAAAAAGGTTATCTACTGGCAGATCAAAAAAGCCTTGTATTTGTCCTGCATGGAGGTCAACAGTTACAATTCTATGAGCACCAGCATTAGTTATTAAATTAGAAACTAGTTTAGCAGAAATTGCAGTACGAGGAACAACTTTTCGATCTTGTCTTGCGTATCCGAAATACGGTATCACAACTGTAATATTTTTAGCAGAAGATCTTCTTAATGCGTCAATGCAAATTAATAATTCCATCAAATTGTCATTAACTGGTGTAGATAAGGTTTGAATAATAAAAATACTATTTCCTCTTATATTCTCATTAATTTCAACATAGATTTCACCATCTGCAAATCTTTTGATATGAGAGTTAATTAATTTTTGTTTAAGATATCGAGCTATTTTTTTGCTCAAACTTAAATTTCCTGTTCCAGAAAGTAGTTTCATTATTTTTTTAAGAATGTTTATTTAATCATAATTATTGAGATATTTCTACCATAATCTTTTTGATTATTAAATAATGATCTTCGTCGACTAAAAAAGTTATTTTTTTGATCAAAAGTATCAAGATTAATATGGCTAATGTTTTTTACTTGAGATGATTTAAACTGATATTCGACATATTTTCTTAAATTAAAAAAAAATATACTTTTTCTTATTTTAAAAAAAATTTTATTTATCTTATTTTTTTTTATAAATTTTTTATAAAAAGAAAGACTTACCTCGTAGTTTTTTTGAGATATAGATGGCCCAATAGCTACTATTAAATTTTTTTTTTTACTGCCATTTTTAATAAGTTTTTTAATTGTATTTTGAATTATCCCTTTATATGCCCCTTTCCATCCCGCATGTATAGCAGCAATAATATTATTAACAGGATCGTAAATTAAAATAGGAACACAATCAGCCGTAAGAACAGATATGCATATTTCTTTTTTATTCGTTAAAATTGCGTCACATGATATTTTGTTTTTATTTAATGAATTTCTACTTATAAATTTGACATTATTACTATGAGTTTGATTCATTGTGATAAGATTTTTATATTTACAGCCAACTTTTTTTGAAATTATTTGGAGATTTTTTATAACATTCTTCCTTTTATCTTGAGAACCAATTCCACAGTTGAGACTTTTATATATATTTTTAGAAACACCATTTTTATTTGAAAAAAAACAGTGTTTAATTTTTGGGTATTTAATTAATTGCTTGGAATAAAACATTATATGAATCCTAAATTAAATTTATTACCTTTTTTTTTAAAAAAACATACTTTAAATAAATCTCCCATTTCATTAGGATGTATGAGTCTTTTTAATCGGTAATAAATATCAGCCTTTTCTTTAAAGTTTTTATTTAAAGATAAAATATTTGCTCTTTCTATTATGCCCATTTTTTTTAAAAAACTTCCTTGGTTAACAATTTTTTCACTATCAAGATTATATTTTTTAGCTAGTTGTTTTAAAAAAGAAAAATTTATTAAATGTGTAATATCTTGATTTCCAGGATTGGATAAAATATCAGAGTTTTTATGGTTTTTAACAGACTGAAGAGAATTAAACATTTTATCTTGATTATATCCATAATCAAAACATATTAATCCTCCGTTATTTTTTTTTATTAGATTAGATATATTTTTAATATAATTAACAGCAGGTAATGAAAATTCTATAAACTTTTGATTTTTTGCAATATCAATTTTACAAATTTTTTTAAAATTAGGTAATTTAGTTGGAATATCTAAAAATTTAATTTTATTTTTGGTATCAATTTCTACATATCTTTCAAACCATTTTTCATTTTTATAAATATATTGTTTAATCGGTAGTGCATCGAAAAATTCGTTTGCAATAATAATTACTGGTTCATCATTTAAATTTGAAATATTAGAAATCCACTTAATTTTATTAAAAATCAATTTTTTTTTTTGTACTTTAATCAAATGCTTACTTTTTTCTAATAAATTTAAAGTATATGAATTATTAAATTTTTTAAATTTTGAAAAAGTATTAATAAGCCCTAATGATAATGAACCATCACCTGGTCCAATTTCTAAAATATTAATTTTTTTTGGAGAACCCATTTGTTTCCAAAAAGATATGCACCAAATTGCTATCATCTCAGAAAATAAAATTGAAATATTTGGTGACGTAATAAAATCACCTTTAATTCCTATTGGATTTTTTTTCATATAAAATCCATATTTCAAATCGTATAGAGATTTATTAATAAAACTATTTAATGGAACTTTTTTTTTATTATTAAATATTTTTGATCTTAAATTCATTTTTTCTTATAAATTAATACTATGCCAACGAAAAACATAATTAAACTTAGTAATTGTCCTGTTGTTATTTTTAACATTAGATAGCCAATTTGAACATCTGGTTCTCTAAAATATTCTAAAAAGAATCTAAAAAAAGAATAAAGAATTAGAAATAAACCACTTGTTATTCCACTTCTGTATATATATTTTTTTTTAAGTGCAAAAAAACATAAAATTAAAAATAGTAAAAGACCTTCTGCTGTAGCTTCATATAATTGTGAAGGATGTCTTAAATTATTATCTATGTTTTGAAAAATTACACCCAAAGAACCTTTAGTTAATTTCCCATAAAGTTCTCCATTTATAAAATTTGCTATTCTTCCAAAAAAAATTCCTATAGGAGCAACGATAGAAATTATATCTAATATGATAAATGTTTTTATATTATTTTTTTTACAAAATATAATAACAGCAATTATAATTCCAATTAGCCCTCCATGGAAAGACATTCCTCCTTCCCATATAAAAAAAATATTTAATAAATTTTTTAAATAATATTCTAAATTATAGATTATTACATATCCAAGGCGACCACCAATTATGATACCCAAAACCAGATATGGTATTAACTCATCAAAAATTTTAGGATTTATTTTTTCTAATTTATTATTAGAATTTAAATTTTCAATTATTCTTTTAGAAAAAAACCATCCAAGCAATATTCCAGCAATATAAGCCAATGAATACCACCGTATTTCAATATTAAAAAAATTTATTGCAACCGGATCTATATTATGAATAAACATAAAAAATAAATGTAATTTTTAAATTAAGTTATATAATTAAAACAATATATGTCTAAATCAAAAATTGTAATAGATAAGTTAGCAAAAATATTAGAGCAGGGAATGGTGAACTCTAAGGATTTTAGTGAAGAATTAAAGAATATTTTAAAATTTAAAAAAGATGAAATTAAAAATAGATTAGATTTTGTTTCAAAAGATGAATATGAGATTTTAAAACATAGATTAGACAAATTAGAAAATAAAATAAATTTACTTTTAAAAAAAAAAAATAAAACTAAAAAGGCAAAGAGATCTTAACTCTCAATCCATTTTTTGGACTTTGCTCCAAAACAATATTTCCTCCATGAGATTTTATTATATCTGATGCAATAGACAATCCAAGTCCAACGCTTGATTTTGTCTCATTTCTACTTTTGTCAATTTTATAAAAAGGCTTTAAAACATTTAATCTTTCTTCTTTAGCAATACCAGGTCCATCATCCTCAATATTTATATTAATATTACTTACTGATTTATTTAATATTATATCAATATTAGTTCCATATTTTAATGCATTATCAATTAAGTTATTTATACATCTTCTTATAGAATTAATTCTTCCATCGAAAAAAATTTTTTTTTCTGCATATAATTTAATTTTATTATTATTATATTTATCAATTATATTTTTTAGTAAATCATTTATAAGAAAAGTTTCATAATTTTCCTTAAATTGTGATTTAGAAAATTGTAAATATTCATTTAACATTTTTTCCATTTCATCAATATCTTCTGACATTTTTTTAGAGATATTTTTGTCTTTCAAAAAAGCAAGCTGAAGTTTTAAACGAGTTAAAGGAGTTCTTAAATCATGACTAATTCCAGAAAGCATTTCGGATCTTTGTGTCAATTGTTTAGTAATCCTTTTTCTCATTCTATCAAACTCATAAGCAGCCATTCTTATTTCTAGTGCACCAGAAGGTCTAAATTCTTGGACAATTTCACCTTTGCCAAATTTTTCAGCTGCTTTTGCAAGATTTACAATTGGTTTTGTTTGATTTTTTAAGAATACCATAGCAATAAATATTAATAGAAAAGCTGGTAATGTTATCCATAATGCAAAAATTCTAGCAGAACTATTTGTAACTCTACTTTTAGGTATTGAAAATTGAAGAATGCCATTATTATAATTTATTTTTAAAATAATCGTATCTTTATAAGTTGTTGAGTCAAACCAATACTCATTAAACTTTGATTTTAATTCTCTTCTTAACGTTCTATCAATTGGACTGAACCACCTTTCTTGCTGAAGGTTAGGAATAGTTTGATCTTCTAAGTATTTAATATTTAAATCAAAATTTTGGTAATAGAGATCTGTAAGTTTTTGTTTATTATAATCTTTTTCGTTTTTATAAGCTTCTATAAATGTATAGACTTCACTTACTAATGATCTTGTCATACCTTTATTCGTTTTTATCCAAAGGCTATCAAAAAAAACAATACTTATTGTAATTTGTAAAATTAATATTGGTGCAGTAACTATAATTAGGGATCTATAGAATAATTTTTTTGGTAAAATATTTTTAATAAATTTACTCAATCCATAAAACATAGCCAGTCCCTCTTATTGTTTGTAAATATTGTGGTTTTTTTGAATTTATTTCTATTTTTTTTCTTAATCTAGTTATTATTACATCTATAGATCTTTCTTTATCAATATTAATTAATTTACCTATTTCATCTCTAGTAAATATTTGACCAGGAGAATTTATCATTTTTTCTAAAATTAATTTTTCAGTATTATTTATTTTGTATGATTTATCTTTTTTTTCAATAATTAGTTTATTTAAATCAAGGATAGACGGACCTATTTTTAATTTTTCTTTTTGATTTTTTTTCAAAGTTTTGTTTAAAATATTTTTAATTCTTAAAAGAAGTTCTTTAGGTTCAAAAGGTTTTGATAAATAATCATCAGCACCTCTTTCAAGACCTTCAACTCTTTCATCAGTTTCTCCTTTTGCAGTTAAAAGTATTATTGGAAATTTATTATCTTTTTTTAATTCATCTGTAAGTTCTAATCCACTTTTTTTAGGCATCATTATATCTAGAATAATTAAATCAAATTTTATTAGATCAATTTTTTTTTTTGCATCAAAAGCATCTTTTGCAGTAGTAACAATATAATTTTTATTTAATAAATATTCTTTAATTAAATTCCTAATTCTATCATCATCATCTACAACCAATATATGAGCTATATCTTTATCCATTTATTATTTTTTCTATTACTTCATTAAAATTTAAAACAGCATCTGAATCTGAATTTTTTAAAGCTTTATATATTCTTTTTTTTTGTTCAGAAAAAATTTCATTTGTTAAAGTTTTTCCTTCATTACTTAGGTATATATGTTTATGCCTGGAGTCTTTTTGACCTTTTTTGTATATAATAAAACTACTTTTATGAAGTTCTTGCAAAACTCTATTTAAACTTTGTTTTGTAATTTTTAATTTTGATATAAGTTCTGATATTGTTAATCCCTGATATTTTGATATTAAATTTAAAGCTTTAAGATGAGCCAATCCTAATGAATATTTATCTAAAATTTTTTTAGGATCTGCATATATTTCCCTATAAGCGTAGAAAAGCTTTTCGATAAAATCTTTAATTCTTTCATCTTTTAAATATAAAAGTTTATTCATATATTTATTTGGTAAGTTATATTGACATAATATATTAAGATAGATAGTTTTTTGAAGAAAATTAATCTATAAAGCTAATAATTATGGAACAAATCCCTTTTGATAAAAGAACAGGAAAAATTTGGTTTAACAATGAACTTGTTGAATGGCAAGATGCCAAAGTTCATATAATAAGTCATGGCCTTCACTATGCCAGCTTAGTTTTTGAGGGATTGCGAGTTTATGATGGTGAAATTTTTAAGTTAGAGGAACATACTGATAGACTTTTTTATTCAGCAAAAAGAATGGATCTCAAAATTCCTTTTTCTCAAAAAGTGATTAACGAAGCTACTAAAAAAATTGTTTCAGTTCAAAATATTAAAAATGGATATATAAGACCCTTTGCTTGGAGGGGCAGTGAAATGATGGGTGTTTCAGCACAACAAACAAAAATTAATGTAGCAATAGCTACATGGGAATGGGGTGCATATTTTGATCCAAAATTAAAATTAGAGGGAATAAAATTAAATATTTCAAAATGGAGAAGGCCAGCCCCAAATACAATTCCTTGGGATAGTAAAGCAGCAGGACTATATATGATTTGCACTTTATCAAAACATGAAGCTGAAAAAAATGGTTATACTGAATCATTGATGCTAGATCATGAAGGTAATGTAGCAGAAGGAACAAGTGCAAATATATTCTTTAAAGATAAAAATGGAGAATTGCATACTCCGATACCAGACTCTTTTTTAGACGGGATTACTAGAAGGACGATAATTGAAATAGCTAAATCTAAAAATATAAAAGTAAATGAAAGAAAAATATCTCCACAAGAATTATCAAAATTTGTTGGATGTTTTTTGACAGGAACAGCTGCTGAAGTTACTCCTGTTTCATGTATAGCAGAAAATCAATATAAAGTTTGTTCAACAATAATTGAATTAAATGAAAGTTTTCAAACCTTAGTTAGAAAAAAGAAAGCTGCATAAATAACTATTTTTTTTCATCTTCATTAATTGCATAATCGATTCCTTTAATTAGATATTCGTATCCGGTGTAAAGTGTAAGAAATGCAGATAGCCAAAGTAAAATTATTCCAATAGTTTGTGCATTATAATCCTCAAAGTTGATAAATTTATTTCCTGTTTCACCTGTTAATAATATTGCTATAGAAAACATTTGTATAAATGTTTTTATTTTAGCTAGACCTGATACAGGTACACTTATTTGCCCCTTTGCTAGAAATTCTCTTAAACCAGATATTAAAATTTCTCTAGTTAATATAATTATGGCAGCAATTACCTCATAATTTTTTATAGTGTCTGTCATTACAAGTAAAACTAATGCAGCAACCACTAAAATTTTATCAGCAATGGGATCTAACATTTCTCCAAATTTTGACTCTTCTTTAAATAATCTTGCTAATAACCCGTCTAAAAAATCAGTAAAAGAAGCCACAATAAATAAAAAAAAAGGTATTAGATCTCCAAAAAAACCTGGAAGAAAAAAAGTAAGAACAAATATAGGAACAATAATAATTCTACCAATTGTCAATATATTTGGAATTTTAAATATCATAATTTTTTATTCATGAAAAAATTCATGAATTCTTTTTGCTATTTTTTCTTCTATTCCTTCAACTGATTTAATATCATCTAAACTTGCAGATTCAACCAATCTTGCAGATCCAAAGTGGTTTAGTAAAGCTTTTTTTCGCATCGAACCTACGCCATTTATTTGATCCAAAGCTGACTTTTTAATGCCTTTTAGTCTTTTTGCTCTATGAGTATTAATTGCAAATCTATGAGCTTCATCGCGCAATCTTTGTAATAAAAACAAAATAGGATCATTTTTTTTGAATTTAAAAGAATTTTTGTTATGGAAAAAAGTTTCATCTCCTTTATTCCTAAATTTACCCTTTGCAATGGCTAAAATAGGTAAATCATATAATCCAAAATCATCAAGGGTGTTTCTTGCAACTGAATATTGCCCCTTACCTCCATCAATAATTATTAGATCTGGTAAGGATAATGATCCAGAAGTATTTTTCATTATTTTACTAAATCTTCTAGTTAAAACTTCTTTCATCATACCATAATCATCATTTCCTATTCCTTCAGTTTTAATATTAAATTTTCTATATCTTTTTTTAATAAAACCTTCTGGTCCATAAGTAATTAAAGCTCCAATACTATCTGATCCTGAAATATGACTATTATCGTAAACTTCTATTAAATTAATATCTGTTTTAAATGAAAATTTATTACACATATTTTCAAATAAATTTTTATTATTATCTGTTTCATATATTTTTCTAATAAGTGATTCTTTTGCATTTTTTTCAGCTAGTTTAACTATTTTACCTTTATTTCCTTTTTTTGAAATTTGTATAGCAACAGTTCTACCTTCTTTTGTTTCAAGAGTTTTTTGAATTAACTTTTGGTCTTTTATGTCTGAATTTAATATTATTAGTTTTGGGATATTTTTATTTTCATAAAACTGCATTATAAATGAAGGGAGAATTTCGTTAATATTTTGATCTGGGTCATGTTTTGGAAAAAAAGCTTGATTACCCCAGTTTTGTTTAGATCTAAAAAAAAAAACTTGAATACATGTTTTTCCAGATTCTTTATAGGCTGCAATAACATCTGCTTCTATTAGATTACTTTCATTTATTCTTTGAGATGTTAAAATATTATTTAAAGCTTTTATTCTATCTCTAAAAATTGAAGCTTTTTCAAAGTCTAGTTCTTTACTTGCTTTTTCCATTTCATCAGATAAGTTTTTTTGAATATTTCTGGATTTTCCAGAAATAAAATTTATTGAATCATCAACTAACTTTTTATATTCATTTTTTTCAATGTAATTTACACAGGGTGCAGCACATCTTTTTATTTGATATAAAATACATGGTCGTTTTCTATTTTTAAAAGTAAGATCATCACATACTCTAAGTAAAAAAATTTTTTGTAACATTTTAATAGTCCAATTTGCAGATGTGGCCGAAGCAAATGGGCCAAAATAAAAGCCATCTTTATTTTTTTTACCTCTATGCTTTACAACTTGAGGCCATTGATCTTTATTTTTTATAAGTATAAACGGGAAAGATTTATCATCTTTTAATAATATATTAAATTTAGGTTTAAGTTTTTTAATTAAGTTAGCTTCCAAAAGCAAAGCTTCGCTTTCATTAGCAGTTGTTGTTATTTCAAGTTTAAAAGTTTGAGACAACATTCTTTCAGTTCTAATTATATGATTTTTTTCTGAAATATAACTTTTAAGTCTATTGGGTAGGTTTTTTGCTTTTCCAACATATAAAGTTTCACTTTTATAATTAAGCATTCTGTAAACACCTGGACTTTTGGGAATTAAAGGAAGTTCTTTTTTAATTACTTCTTTTCCTAAATCAGAACTTTTCATGACTTCTTTTTTTAGAAATTTGAATACCAACTGATGAACATTGTTTCAAAATTTCTAATTTTTCTATTTGAAGTGTTATTTTACCTATTCTTTTATCTTTAAATAATTCATCAAAAACATCTTCAGCTAAAGTTTCTAAAAAATTATAATGCTGTTTTTTAACTAATTTTGTTATTAGTTTTACTATTTTACCATAATTTACAATTGATTTAATATCTTTGTCGTTTGTAGGTTTTTTATCTTGATAATCAATTTCTAGACTAAATTTAACTTTTTGTTCTTTATTTTTTTCAAAGTCATAATAACCAAGCTTTAAATCTAAAGTAAGATCTTTTATAAGAATTTTTTTCTCATAATTAAATAAGCTTTTATTTTTATCAATTTTTATAATTTTAAAATTATTTTTCTTCATTCTTTCCCTATTACATCTGGTGTTTGCCAATTAAGGCTTTGTCCACTATCAATAGCTAAAACTTGTCCCGTAATTGATCTGTTTTCAATAAAAAAGTCAACTGCAGAACATATTTCTTCTACATCGACCTGTTTTTTTAAAGGTGTTGAAAGGTACTGCTTTTTGAAATGAAAATTACTTTGCCGTTTATTTTTAATAGTGGGACCAGGTGCTATTCCATTAACCCTAATATTTGGAGCTAAAGTCATAGCGCTTGTTTTTGTAAGAGTATACAACCCAGTTTTACTAATTGTATATGAAAAAAAATATGGAGTTAATTTGAAAACTCTTTGATCTATTATATTTATAATATTATTATTTTTACCTCTTGTATTTTTTGAAAACTCTTTTGACAATAGAGCAGGGGTTCTTAAATTTGTTCTTAAATGTTTGCCCCAACTATCAGTTGTAAAATTTTCAAGTTTATCATTTTCAAATAGTGAA
>MDSV01161590.1_pt1 | contig 15407 bp, 15 predicted proteins | sample 810851 | NCBI WGS metagenome assembly MDSV01 (sample SAMN05326640, study PRJNA326480) | marine metagenome | isolation source: seawater | place: Atlantic Ocean: North East | collected 2012
GCATGTATATGGTCAATTAAAAAGGGAGCTTGAAAAGTTCTCGAAAGTTGCAACAAAATATATTATTTTACACGATACTACTGTAGACGCTGATAAAAGTGAGGTCGTAAGGCTAGGTTTAGATATTAAAGGCATTATTGAACAAACAAATTATGAAGAAGCTGAAATAGTTAAGGGACTTTGGCCAGCAATAGATGAATTTTTAAATTCAAATGAAAATTGGTCTTTAAGAAAAAGATACGTAAATAATAATGGATTAACAATTTTAGAAAAAAATTGATTTCTTTTTGTACTTATATTTAATATAAATATAGTGAACAAGATTATAATTTTGGTATTAACTTCTGATACATATCCATCTTACAGGAATCATAAAGTGCAAAAAAAAACTTGGGCTATGGAGCAAAGTGAAAATATCAAAATTTATTTTTACAAAGCAGGAAAAGATACCGTACTTAAAAATAATAATTTAATAGTCAAGTCTGGGAGCAGAGCAAATGAAATTGGATACAAAAACTACGAGGCCCTAGAGTGGATAATCAAAAACGAAGACTTTGATTACTTATATAGAACTAATACGAGCTCCTTTATAAACATCAAAAACCTAGATGACTATATAAATAATTTTCATAGGAATCAAGATTTTATTTATGACGGCATAATTATGAACTTAAGAAATAAAAATGACAATACCTACATTAAATTTGTAAGTGGTTCAGGAATACTATTTAGTAAAAAAACAATTGAGGTACTAATTGATAACAAATATGAATATGACCATAATCTTTGGGAAGATGTAGCAATTGGAGAATTGCTTAACAAGAAAGGTATCTTTCCAACCGAAGGAAAAAGATACGACATACAGGGAAATATATATAAAGAAACTGTCGACTTAAATCACTATCACTACCGCTGCAGAATTGATAATCACTATGGATATCCTAGATTTCTTGAAAGAAGAGTACTTAGTGAACTTAACTATAGAACAAAAAATTCTAAATCTTTTAATAAAAAATATATAGATTTGATAATTTTTGAAATTTGTAAACTTTTCTATATTCAAATGCCTTTTTGGAAAATATATAAATTTTTCAGAAATTTATTTAAAACTTTTTTACCAAAAAGTCTTTATAATTACTTTAAAACTACATTCAAAAATAGAATAATGAATTTTCAATTACGTTATTTTAAAAAATAATCTTTGTACCAATTAACAGTCAGACTTATGCCTTTATCTAAATTAACTTTTGACCTTACACCTAATTCATCTCTGATTTTTTGACAATCTAAATATTGATCTGGTATTTCAGTATCTGAATCTATTTTATAAATAGGTTCAATAATTTTTCCTGTTATACTTTTGCAAACTTCGTTATAAACTTCAATAACTGTTTTATAACTATCAGCAGCAAAGTTATAAGCCAAGGAAATCTTTTTATCTTGATTAAATAAACTTGAACCTACTTGTATGTATGCGTCTACAACATCTTCTACGTAGACCCAATCTCTTTTGAAGGAACCATCAGTTCTCAAAATGGGTTGTTCATTGTTAAAAAGCCATTTACAAACTCCTGGAATAAGTCTGTCCCAATTAAAGTCTCCTCCTCCATAAATATTTCCGCATCTCAGTGACACCACATTAAGTTTATATGTTTGGTAATACGACTTCACAAGCATGTCAGTTATTGATTTAGAAACTTCATAAGGGTAAATACCGTTTAACTCATGTGTTTCTAAATAAGGTAGTTTATTTGATATACCATATGCTTTATCAGACGATGCAACAACAACTGGTAAATTGTGCTTTAAACACTCATTCAAAACATTCCATGTTCCTTTTATATTTGAATTAAACGTTTGAATAGGGTCTAAATTCGCATCAATTACTTGGGTTTGGGCAGCTAGGTGAAAGACAATATCAAATTGATTATTTGCAAAATATTTACTTAAATTTGATTCATTTGAAATATCAAAATATTCTATATTAATTTTCTCATATATTCCTTTACTTTTGAGAAGGTTGTCTTTTGTTTCATCAATCGCTACTCCGCTAACCTGTAAATTTTCACCATGCATTTTTTCAGCCATCCAGCTTCCTAAAAGTCCTGTGACACCAGTAATTAAAACTGATTTATAATTATTATTCATTTTCCATCCATGGTGGATTTCCCAATTCCCATAATTTATTCATATTTAAATACTCTCTATATGTATCCATTGGCTCAAAATATCCATTATGTGTATAAGCGCTGAGCTCTGAATCAATAGATAAATTATTTAAAGGCTCTGATTCTAAAATTGAATCACTATCTAAATACTGTAAAAATTTCTTATTAAATATCATAAATCCAATATTTATAAAACCGCTTAATACTGGCTTTTCGATAAATTTATTAACTTTTCTATTTTCATCAAATTCAACTAAGCCAAATCTTGATACTGGATTTGTAACAGTCAGTGTACCAATTGTTTTTTGAGATTTATGAAAATTAATCAATTTAGCTATATTTACATTTGCTAGGCCATCACCATAGGTAAACATAAAATTTTCATCAAGCAATTCTTTAAGTTTTAATAGTCTTCCACCAGTATTTGTCTCAAGGCCAGTATCAATAACTTTTACATTACTTTTATTCTCATAATGGTTTTCAATTATTTCACCTAGGTAACCACTGCAAATTAAATATTCAAAATTATCATATTTTTCATAAACACTTATTAAATGATCTAAAACTGGAATGCCCCCAATAGGAACCATGGGTTTTGGAAGATCTTCTGTCATTTCTCGCATTCTTGTACCTTTTCCGCCTGCAAGTATAACTACTTGTTTAATTGAATCCATAAAAGTATTGTATAATTGAAAAATATTTTTATTTAAGTATGAGCAATAAAAAAATTATAATTAGTGGAAGTACAGGATTTATTGGGAAGAGCCTTCTTACAGCTCTTGATCAAGAAAAATTACTGTTTTATAGTAGATATTCATTTGAAGATAAAAATAAACCTTTACTTTTAAATTTTAAAAATGAACCTGTATCAATTTCTGAAATCTTAAATAAAGAGATTACTTTATTGCACCTTGCTACTCATTACTCAGTAAATGAAGATGAGCGTGAACAAATTTATTCTGCAAATATTTCGTTTGGAGAAAAAATTTTAAATTCGCTCGATGAAGTAAATTTAAAAAAAATAGTTTATACAAATAGTATGTTTAATTTTTATGAAAATGAAAAGCTAAAAAATTGTTATTACTCGGAAACAAAAAAACACTTTTCTAAAATTATCCAATCTTTTTCTGATGAAAAAAGTATAAATTATGAGGAAATATATTTAGATAATACATTTGGCAAAACTGACAATAGAAAAAAAATAATATCTGAAATTGCTAAATGTGTTTCAAGTAATAAAAAAAATCCTATCAAAAATCCTGAAAATCGAATAAACATTTTATACATTGAAGATATAGTAAATAGACTTATTTATGCAATTGATAATTCTGCTAGTGTAGGAAAATCAGCATTTGTTGGAAAAGAGTCATATGTTTTATCTTCTATATACGATTTTCTATTTGCTTTTAACAAAACTGGTAGCAAGGAATCGAGTTATCTTATAAAAGCAAAAAACTATTACACGAATGATATGCCTGATATTGATTATAAAAATGTAAAACTTCATGATATTCCTTCACAGCTAACTATGCTTATTTGATGAAAACTAAAATATTTTCTCCTGAGTTTAATGAAGTAATAATTTCAGAAGGCGTTAACTTCAGCGACGAAAGAGGTGTGTTCAAAAAAACTATTTATGGAAAAAAGGTTGAAGAAATAATGGGTCAAATCAGTGAGTTGCTGTGTGTAAGATCAAATAAAAACGTTATTCGAGGATTACATTTTCAAAATCCTCCAGCAGCAGTTTCGAAATTTATAACATGTATAGAGGGGAAAATTTTAGACGTATTCTTAGATATAAGAAAAAATTCAAACACTTATGGAAGTCTTGGGAGCATAGTTTTGGAGGATTGCGATAGTAAAGGGCTCTTTGTCCCTAAAGGATTTGCTCATGGATATTCAGTTTTATCAGACTATGCTACAGTTGTCTACTTACAGTCTGGTGATTATTCACCTGAACACGATGATTCAATAAATCCACTTAGTGTAGATGTAGATTGGAAAGTAGAAGAACCTATATTGTCAGAAAAAGATATGTCAGCATTTAAATTTAAAGAATTCAAATCTAATTTTTAATCTCATAATGTGTCTCTAATTTCAATTAAATGCTGATGTGAAATGTTGTCTTGGATTACAAATGTTTGTTCATTAATTGAATCCAATTCATGATGTGAATATAGAAATAAATAAGAAATATCTTTAAATAAAAAGTCTTGTCTTTTAAAATTATCAAATTGATTTTTATCTTTGAATAAAATTACTATTTTTTTGTCCTTTAACTTAATAAGTTGTTTATTGCTAAATTGATGAGGTTCTATCAAATAACATACTGCTGCTTTCTCTATAGAGTCAGTATAAATCGAAGGAGAAGATTGATATAGTTTTGTTCTTAAGCCAAAATATCGACTTTCCTCTGCTATCTCTTGGAGGTACACTCTGTCAAAAACTTGGTTAATTTTTATCTCAAAAAATTTATGGTTTAAAACATATTTTCCATATTTATATTTATGAACCAAAACTTGTAACAAAGATTGGTCTTGTCTGTGGTTTAATCTACTACTCCCTGTTGGTGCAATACAGTTTTCATCAAGTGAATAGTTCATCCACTCTTTGAAAAGAACTTTAACTTTTTCTTTTTTTGTATTAATTCCAATTACACCGCTCATTACACATGAGTACTTTTTTAGATGGTCTGCATCCATTAAATCTAAAGTTTTGGGATGAGTCCATTGATAAATATTTCCAGTTGCTTTTACAAAAAAACAACCATTGACGATTGTTAATAATTTAATTAGCTTAATTTTTTTATTAATTAAACATGCTGTATCTAGCCAGATTATATTTTCATCATAATTTTGAATTACATCATAAACAATTGGAGCTTTCCATGAATAATTTCCCAACTTATTATCTGGTAACTCTTTAACAGACATGAATTTTGGGTAGTTATTAAATATAAATTTTTGAGATTCAACATTTGGCTTTTCTTTAATTTGCCTATTTTGATTCTCACTAAGACCGATGTCATATACTACAATTTTTGATTTTCCATCATGCTTATTTAAGTTATCTATCAACCTAAGACACGGTTCAAAATAATCAAAATCTACAGCAGTTACATAAATAAAATTTGATTTTTTAATATTCAAAAAAAAGCTTTTTATATATGTAATTAATACAATAAATAATGTTCTTAAATTCAAAATAAAATATTCAAATTTTGAATTTACTTTAACTAAAAAATTATTTGTATTTTTCATATTGTTTTTGTTCTGAGATTTCAGAACCAAAATGAATATTTATTTTATTTTTAACCTCAAACCTTTCATCATTTGTAAAATAAACGCTCCGTGCTAACTTAATAAAATTATCACCAAAATCTTTTTTTATCTCCAGAATCCTTATAGAGTCTTCTATTTCCCACAGCTCGGAATTTATTTTTTTTAACTCACTTTTGAAACCATCAAGTATTTTTCTGTCTTTATCAACAGAATTGTAAATTTTTTTTAAATGCTCATGTTCTAATTTAACTTCTTTGAGTTTTTCTATGCTAGAAAATTTTTCAATTTTAATTTCTAATATAGTGAGTTTGTCTACTAACTCCCCTAGTGAAATTGGTATATTTAATTTAATTTTATTTCCCCTTATATTTCAAATGGCAAACTTTTGATTTAAGAAACCATGTATAAATAAATTTATTAGTTATAAAATTAGCATATCATGAAATATTTTTTTATTAAATGTCAAATCCTGTAAATAGAAAATTTGCAGTATGTGTTGCAGCAAATCCAAAGTATATATACAAATATCTTGATTCCTTTATAAAAAACTTAAGAAAAGAAGGAAATTATGATGGACCCCTAATTGTTGTAACTAATTTATTCGCATCGAAGTTTTTATTTAAAATAATATTTCAGAATAAAGACAAAAATTTAATATTTTTAAAATTTAAAAAAACTAAATTCAATAAATTAACAGAAAATAATTTAAAAAATTTAGAAACTGGTAATCAACCCAATAGGCACCTAACTAAAAGATTTCAATGGGAAAAATTTAATCTCTTTGACCCTAAGTTAAAAAATTGGGATTATGTATTTTATTTAGATATTAATATGACAATACATTATGATATAAATCCAATTTTCTCAGAAATTCCTGATAAAGTACTTTTTGCAAAAGCAGATAGATATCCTAATTATGATAAGCCACTAGCTTCTCAATTTGATCAAACTAAGCCCGACTTTAAGATCCTTAACAAAGAATTTGATTTATCGTCAGAAAAATATTTCCAAACAGGCGTTTTATATTTTGATACCAACTTGATAGAAAAAAATACAAAATATTATTTAATCGAGCTAGCAGAACGATTTCCTATAACTTTAACTAATGAACAGGCAATAATGAACTTATATTTTGCAAATAAACTCAATTGCTATGCAGAGCTTCCTGAGGAATCTGATGGCTTCGTTAATTATTTTTATTGGAAAATTGAAAATAAAAAAGTAAGAATTACGAAACAGAATACAGTCCAAAACAAGTAAAATATTCCTAAAGAATTGTAAAAGTATTTATATATATATTTTTTATTTATCTAGATGAATTGAAAACCATGAAAGATTTCGATAAATATCGAACTAATTTAAAACCATCTCTAAATCTAGAAATTTGCGTAGTGCCATATTTCCTTGTTCTATAATGTATAGGGTATTCAAGTATTTTTTGACCTGTGTACGAAGCAGCAAATATTAAATCAAAATCTCCAAAAGGGTCTTTTAAGTTAAAGTTATTCTGCCACCAAAATATTTTTTTAATCAAGTCTTTTTTAAAAACTTTAGTTCCACATAAAGAATCAGTTAAATCTTCATTGATTATTTTTCCTATTAGATATTGAAATACTCTATTACCTAATTTATTAATAATCCTCATAGATCCTTTTTCCATTTCATAAACTAATCGTGTTCCGTTAACGAAATCGGCTGAATTAGACTCTATAATTTTAAAAAAGTCTGTTAATGTTTCAGGGTCAACGCTAATGTCAGAGTCAAGAATTGCTAAAGCGTCTCCAGAAGATAGGGTTATTGCTTCCCATACTGCATTGGCTTTTCCGTTCTTTGATTGTTCAATTAATTTAATATTAAAATCATTATTTTTCTCTTTTATTTTTTTAGCAACTTCAAGTGTGTTGTCTGAAGATTTTCCAATAGAAAATATAATTTCGCAATTTTCGAACTTGGGAATTCTTGAAACTAACTCCTCTAAATTTCCTTCTTCATTTTTAGCTGGAATAATTATAGTTTTTGAAAGAGGCTTTTCATTAATTGATATTTTTCTAAGAACTATATAAGTTTTTATCCCTAATTTAAAATAGAAAAGTAAAAGTTCTAAAATTTTATTAATAATATTTCCAAGATATAAAAATTTAAAAGGAAAAAATTGTCTTGTAATAGTTTCAATTAAGTCAAAACCTGCGCCATTAGAAATCTTTTCAATTTTATTTAAATGAATATATGAAAAGTTATCAGTTTTAGACTTTAAACCAAGTAATTCTGCGATTTTTATAAGATTGCCCCATCTAGTGTTTACAGATGACAAAATTAATTTTCCGTTATCTTCTAGAAGATGGTTTAATTTTTCAAGAAATAAATAAATATCACCATATATTTCTAATACATCAGTTACAACAATTACATCAAACTTTTTCTCAACATTTTTTATTTGGGAATCTATATCTAGGGATGTATCGAAATATACTTTTTCACTATAATTTTCATCAATTTTTGTTTTAGATTTTTTATTTATAATATGTAAAGAAGAGTTTGAAAACAAATATCTTTCAAGCTCTGAATTATGTCTTTTGTAAAATTCTTTATTTATTGATTTTAAAACCATTTTTTTAATATTATCAAGAACACCAATTAACTTTATGTATTAGATATTAGAAATTTAATGTATAAAGTGAGTGATATTTGTTAAATTAAACTTTTTAACAAATAATTAAAATTTTTAATGTCAAAATTATCCTTAATTTTTTCTCTAGATTCATATGATACTTTTTTCAACATTTCTAAGTCATTGTATGCATTTTTTATTTTCTCTACCCATGCAGTTACAGTATTACCTTCGACAAATAATATGTGATTCCCATCTTCAAAAGTATCATAATCCCAAAACCCTTCAGTTTTTGTAATTAAAACTGGTGTACCAGTAGATATTGATTGTAAAGCAACACTCTGCCCAGATGGTTGCGTACTTTCTTTCAAAGGGATTATAGTTAATCGTGAATTGCAATAAATCTTTCTTAACTCTCTGTCATTCAGATCACTATTCCCCCACTCACCGCTAATTATTCTGACATTATCAACGTCTAAATTTTCGCTATCAAAATATTTTGTAATTAATTGAAAATTATATTCTGGCATTGATTTTGCAATATTTTTTAATAATTCATAATCTCTATTTCCATCATTACCAACGAATAATATATCCTTCTTATCTCTAAAATTAAATTTGTAGTTTTCACATTGCCAAAATTCTGTATCAATACAAAATGGAAAATAATGTAGTTTTTCAATATTTTTATGCATTTTTTTTGCAATCTCTAATTCTGCTTTTCCTAAAAAAAATACATTATCCACCTTAGAAACCAAAAGTTTTATTAAAAAATTATGTATTAGTTTTAAATAGGAATAATTTAATTTTTTACTGTAAAGTCCCATAACAAATAATGAAATTTTGGTTTTTTTAAAAAGTTTTATAATAATTATCATGGGTAAAACAGAAAAGCCCGTACTTTCGGAAACCAAAACTATTTTTGAAGAATTTTTTAATATTTTAAAGTTTGAAAATGATAAGGTTCTAGAAAAATATAAAGGAAGGCTGAATAACTTACTTAGGTAATAATCTAACTTTAAAAATATTTTTTTTATTTCTTTTTCATTGTAAAATTCTATGATTTGTAAATTTATGTTCTTATCATCAAAACTAGTGCAACCATAATAAAAGTCTCTTGCTTGATAGATTTTTTTCTCAAAAGCCTCTTTTCTGCTTTTAATAAATACATAGGTAATATCATCCATTGTTTTAATTTTATAACTAGATATTATTAATAAGTAAATGGATAAAAATATCTTGAGTTTTTGTTATTGTTTTGATCATAAATTTAACTTTCAAGCTTTCTCTTCAATGATCTCTTTGCTAGATAATGTATCTGAAAAAATAAAAATTAATGTAATTTACAACGAAGAATTCTCTATGAAAGAGTTGCCAGAAAAGATAGGTCATCACCCAAATTTAAAAGAAATTAAATTTTTTCAATTTCAAAAGAATAACATAAAATTTCCAAATTTAGATAATGTTCATTTAACAGAAGCGACATACTATCGACTTTTTTTATCTGAATACTTAAATGAAGAAATAGTGATTTATTTGGATGCTGATACAATTTGCCTTAAGAATCCTTCACAATATATTAAAAACTCTATTAAAGAACTTAAAAAATCAAAAAAAATAATTGGTGCGAAAACTGAATACAGGAAAAGCGACTTTACAGAAGATGAAATATCAAATAATAAATCATATTTTGAAAGATTAAAAATGACTGATACCTACTTTAATGCTGGTGTTATGTTGATTAATTTATCACTTTGGAAAAAAAATAATTTACAGTCTAAGTTTTTAGTGTCTATGAATGAACTCTGGCAAGGAATAGTTCAATGGGATCAAGATGTGTTAAATTCTGTAATTGATGGGGGGCATTTAGAACTGGATAAAAATATAAATTTTTTTCCAAGAGAAATAACAAGTAAATCAGATTTAAAAAATATTTTGTTTTTTCATTATGTTGGAAGTAAAAAACCTTGGTTAACTAGTGGTGCTTTTTTGTTAGGTTCTAATTTTTATCACGAAAACTTTAGAAAAATTAGTACAAACAACTTTCATATTGAACATATTTGGAAGAAAGCTTCAATTCTTGAACTAATTAAGTCAATATTTAATCTGAGTTTTTTTAAACTAAAGTTTAGAATAAAATATATTCACGATTTTTATGAAAGCTTAAAAAAATGAAAAATGAAAATACATTCATTCTGAAAGGTTTAGTAATTTGAAAGTACTGATATTAGGAAGCAATGGACTCGTTGGTTCATCTATAAAGCGAATATTTGAAAAAGATGATTTTTTTTCTGAGGTATATTCAAGCAATCGTAACGATACTGATTTATTTTTACTAGATCAAACAAAAGAATTGATTGAGAATAAACAACCAGATATTTTAATAAATGCAGCAGCTAAAGTTGGAGGGATTTTAGCCAACAATATAAACCGTACAGAATTCATACTTGAAAATCTTAAAATAAATATAAATGTTTTAGAGAGTATAATCCCTTATCCAAAAATTAAATTAATAAACCTTGGAAGCAGTTGTATATATCCACTTGGTGCACAAAATCCAATCAAAGAGTCTAGTCTTATGACCGGAACATTAGAACCAACAAATTCACCATACGCAATGGCTAAATTAACTGCAATAGAAATGGGAGATGCATTGAGTCAGCAGTACGGACATAAAATTATTAATTTAATGCCAACAAATTTATATGGTCCAAATGATAATTTTTCACATGATAACAGTCATGTAATTCCTGGTTTGATAAGTAAACTGCATCAAGCAAAAATCAATGAATCACCGGAATTTAATGCTTGGGGTACAGGAAAGCCATTGAGAGAATTTTTATTTGTTGATGATTTATCTGAAGCAATTAAATTTATTTTAAATAAAAATATTGAAAATAATCTTTTAAACGTAGGAAGTGGTATTGAAGTTAGCATAAGTAGCCTAATTGAGTTAATCAAAGAAATAGTTGGATATCATGGAGAAATTAAATTTGATACTTCTAAGCCAGATGGTAATCCTAGAAAATTGTTAGATTCTACTAAATTACATAGCCTTGGATGGAAAGCTACAACTGATTTAGAATCTGGTTTGGAAAAGACCTATAACTGGTTCAAAAACAATAATTAAACCCTCTTTGAATACTCCCAAGTAGGTTCTAAAAGTTTATTTTCAACAAGCATTTTTTCTTTTTCCGCTAACTTTACATCACTTTTAACCATTAAATCTACAAGCTCATCAAAAGTTAAGTTAGGAATCCAATTTAACTTTTCTCTTGCTTTTGATGAATCTCCTAATAAATGATTAACTTCATTTGGTCTTTCATATTTTTTAGAAGTAACGACGTATTCTTCCCAATTAAGCCCAACTTTTTCAAAAGCCTTTTGTGCAAATTCTCTAACGGAATGCGTTTCACCCGTTGATAGAACCCAATCTTCTGGTTCTGGATGTTGCATCATTAAATACATGCCATTTGTGTAGTCGCCTGCAAAACCCCAGTCTCGACAGGCATCTAAATTACCTAGCGTCAACTTTGATTGAAGGCCATTATGAATTCTTCCGACAGCTCTAGAAATTTTTCTTGTTACAAAAGTTTCTCCACGATGTGGCGATTCATGATTAAACAATATTCCATTAACAGCAAAAATATTATACGATTCCCTATAAATTTTAGTTATGTTGTGCGAGAAAACTTTTCCTGCGGCATATGGGCTTTTTGGGTTAAGTAAAGATTTCTCATTAAGAATTCCCTCAGACTCGCCTCCGTACATTTCAGAAGATGATGCTTGGTAGAACTTTATATTTTTGTTTAAATTTCTTATAGATTCTAGGATTGTTATTGTGCCGATTGTAGATGTATGAGTCGAATATATAGGATTTTTAAACGAAACTGCGACATGAGATTGGGCAGCAAGATTATATATTTCATCAGGTTCAATTTTGTTTATTAAATTGGTTAATGAAGATGAATCAATAAGATCTGAAAAATAAAGATTTAGCTTTGCTTCTTCAGAATATTTTGAAATTAAACTATCTAACCTATCTGTGTTTATATTTGAACTACGCCTAATTAGTCCGTGTACTTCATAGCCTTTCTCTAACAAAAGTTTAGATAGATAATAACCATCTTGTCCTGTAATGCCAGTAACTATTGCTTTCATGTTAATTAATAATACTATCTAAAATTTTTTTGATTATAAATTTTATTTTTTGTAATTAAGTAACCCAAAAAAATGTAAAAAACTATACCGAAGTATGGGTTTTCCATTGAACCATCAAACATTGACACGAAAAGCAACGGCGTTATAAATTGAAAGAGATCCAATTTCGAAATATTGTTTAATGCCAATTTAAAAATCTCACGAAAGAAAAATAAAATTAGAACCAACGCTGCAATGCCTCCCCTTAAAGTTATATTTAATAAATAGTTATGAGTGTTTTCATTTGATCCATCTAGTCCAGAATATATTAAATCTTCAAAAAGTTCTAACCTATCCGTATAACCATACCCAAATAAAAATTTGGAATTATTTGAAAGACTTTCAATTGAATCTTGCCATAACTGAAATCTCCAATTTAGATTCCCATCTGCCGAGTAAACTCTGCCATCATATAAGTAAAATAATGAATTCTCATTATCATACGTATTTGAAACAATATACTTATGTTTAAACACTTGTGCAATTGCCTGATCAGTTTCGTCAATACTAAAAGTATTATCTACAAGGTAGTGTGACGTAAAAGAAAATAATGCCATACAAATTAAAAATACGAATGTTGTTTTTTTAATATTTGATAAAAAGTATTTTTTAAAAATTAATATTTCAACAACAATAAAAATTAAAATAGCAATGCCAGCAGATCTACTTTTAAAAATTGTTAAAGGTATAAATATCGATGAAAAAATTAAAAATACATCAAGCATTATCCCTTGCTTGTTGAATCTGTTGCTAAAAAAAGTAACAATAACAAAAAACAGTATTATTTCCGAGCCTTTTAAAAATTGGAATTTATCAGAGTTTTTTGTGAAAAACTCAAATAAAAAATTTGGAAAATATACTGTATTAAAAACAAAAACTATAAATAAACCAAAATATCCAATTTTGTAATGAAAATTATCAAGTGTTATATATTTAAAAATTAAAATACCTATATAAAAATAAGCTATATACCAAATATAAACACTATTCCTGTAAATGTATGTGTTTGTAAAATTTGTAATATCAAATATACTGCTAGCAACAAACAATAACACTAAGAGAAGGTGCATAATAAGTACACTTTTGGTTAGGTTTTCTTTGAATAAATTATTTTTGACTAAAACTATAAATAGAAAAAATATCCCAAATGCTGTTAAAAATTCGCCAATTCTATATCCAAATAAATACAAACCTAATAAAGGTCTGCCATTTATCAAAACTATAAAAAGAAACGCTAGTATTAAATTTAAATAATTTGTAGTTTTAAAATACTTCACTTTGACTTATACGATTTTAATATACCTAATTTTATTCTTGTATTTTTATAAATTTTATATAAATTTTTTTTGGTTTTAAAAATAATTAAATTCAATAAAACAGTTAATTTATTTTGTTTTTTACGATTTTTTATAAATTTATCTTTATTTTTTAATGTCTCATTAAATAAGTGAATAAATTCATTGCCAGCATTTACAAATGTAAATGGATAGTCATTTAATTTTTGAGTATATTTAGTGTAATCTCTTTTTATAATCTCAATTTTTTCAATTAAATCTTCTTTTGAAAATTCTAAACCGTAGCTACCGCAATATTCTGGTAAAGCTCCACTGTTGACAAAAAGAATTGGTAAGCCACACAAAGCTCCTTCCATATGATGATTACCAGACGGTTCATTTTTTGAGCCTGTTATGTAGATATCATGCTTTCTTAATTCATTTGCTAATTCTTTACCGTAAAGAGGCTCTATAACTTTAGCAGTTTGAAAAATATTTTTTTTAGGTAGATTTCCGATATATGTAAATTGAATTTTATTTTGTAAATTTTTTAATTTAATTAGATTATCTAAATACAAATATTCATCAAACCCTTTCATATAATTGTTGCTCCAATGATGAGTAACAATTTTAATTGGATTTTTACTGTTCCAATAAATTTTATTTTCATTATTAAAAATATTTTTGTTGGGACCTCCTTTAATAACAAAACTATTTTTTTTATTTAATCCACTTTCTTGAAATATTTCTCTTAACCAATTACTAACAAAAATATTTATATCGACATATTTGTTTCTTTTTATAATTGTTTTATTTACAAAATTTGTATTTTTTCTTTCATCACAATCATTAATTCTTTGAAACACTACTGCGTTTGGATTAACAAAGTTAATATAGTAATTAATCTCAAAATTTGTAAAAGTAGATGTTTCCGAAGCTATAAAAGGACTTGTAAGTAAAATAACATCTATATCTCTATCTTTTAGATTATTAACAACTTGAAAATTATTTTCTATCAAATAACTAGTTAAGTTTTTTATGAATTCATTTCCACCACCGTATGCTCCATCATAGATTTTTGCACCTATACTTACTTTCAAAATAGCTTCTCAAATAATTTTATGTACGGCTTCATTCCCATTGGCAATGAAAGTTTTTTTGCATTTTCATAAGCTATTTCAACATCTGGAGTTGCTTTTTCATAATTCGAATCTTTAAATATTGATTTAGAATTTAAAATTTCTGGTGCAATTCCAACATCTGTAGAGATTATCGGTGTCTTTGAAATTCCGCATTCCACAATAGCCTGGGGGCCACCTTCTAATCTAGAAGACACTACGTACAGGTTTAAAACATTATAAAGTTTATTTAATTTCTCAACATTTACCATTTCATAATATTCAAAAGGAACCTTAAGTTCGTTTAATTTTTTGATTACATACTGTCTTCTTTTGCCAGTTAAAACTACTTTTAAATTTTTATTTTCTTTTTTAATTTTTTTAATTATTTCTATAAAAATATCTGGTCCTTTAATTAACTTAGGTGATTTTAAGTCATGACCTTCAGTATCACGTTGAAAGCTACCAATTAAGAAGTCCTCGTTTCCAAATCCAAACTGTTTTCTTAGATCAGATTTATTTTCTATATAAAACCAATTATGCTGATTAACCCATAAAGGTATTGAGGTTATAGGCTTATTAGTTAATGTTGATAAAGTTTCTTTTGTTTTGTTTGATATAACATGAAATAAATCTACATAGCTTTCAAGCTCTTTAAAATCTAATAATTTACTTTCGTCCATAGAGTTTTTATCAATATGATGAAAAGTACAAACAACTTTTTTTGACTTTAATTGATTTCTTGGTATTTTCCTCCA
>MDSV01039480.1_pt1 | contig 15406 bp, 13 predicted proteins | sample 810851 | NCBI WGS metagenome assembly MDSV01 (sample SAMN05326640, study PRJNA326480) | marine metagenome | isolation source: seawater | place: Atlantic Ocean: North East | collected 2012
GAAGTTTCACCGGCATAGATTTCATATATGATATAAATCCAACCTAACATTCCAATAATAAAAGGTACTAGTGGCTCACCAAAAACTAATCCAGATTCACCAAAATATCCGAACAGTAACATTACTAAAGATCCAACCAAAAGCTTAACAAAAACACGTGGCGGAGTATCGGTCACTGCTCTTAAAATTATATAAAATTCAATAATTAATAATGGAACGGTAATTAACCAATCTATGTAGCGATATTCCGTTGGAGTAGCACCTGTTGTTACCCATACATCTCTCATATACATGTAATGGAACCAAGCAACTCCTGTTACCAATCCTGAAACAGTTAGTGAAAGTTTCCATTTTGTATCTACACTATCTCTTTCAAGAAAGAAAAAGACAGTTGATGCTAAAAGGGCAATTGAAACTAACCAAAATGATGCACCCACCCAATCACCGGATGTCAGATTAACTGATGATGATAGTATTGTATACATATTATCATATCCTTTCAAATATTTGTAAAGTTCTTATTACCTATATCAATCTAGATAAATAAAGAAACTAACAATTAGTTTAAAAAAAAACTCATTTATGAGCGTTATGAACGATATAATATACAGTTAAATTTTTATATATGCAATTATAAACAATATTATTTTTATATAATTATTAAAATATTACATATGAAACGAATATATAAATTTAACGTTTAAAAAAATTGCATTTTAAACTTTAATGTAATAGTTTTTATTAATGAACGTTAAAAAAACAAAGTTAAGAAATGAGATATTTGACTTCCTTAACTCTAATCCCTCCTCTGAAGTAAAGGATATTGCAGCCCACGCTGGGGTAACAAAGCAAGCTCTTTATTATCATATTAAAATATTAGCTGAAGAGAAAAAGATTGCCGTTACAGACTCTACGGTTGTGAATGGTATAGAAAAAAAGTTTTACTCAATTGTTTCAAGCGACAAAGAAGATCAGAAGGAAGGTACACCTGATGATATAAAGGCTGATATAGTTAAAGATAGTAGTGATTTAATCAATATAAATGAACGTTCAACTATAGATGCTACTGACAAGGATAATTTAATAACTGATACTGAAGAATCTGTTGAAGACAAAGATAGTGGGGATTTAAGTGAAGACTTGGATAAAAATGTAACTATCATAAAAAATGAGATTTCAATCAGTTCAAATCAAATTACTGATGAAAAATCTCAATCTGATTATAGCGATATTGATAATAAAAATTCCAGAAATGTAACTGATTCTTCCAAAACGCCACCAAAAAAATCTTTTTTTACAAACCCATTCAAAAAATCATTAGAAAACGTTAATAATGATGAGAAAAATGAGGATTCGCCTCACCGACTTCATACAATCTTTTCGAACATCAAAAGCTTAGGTCTTTTTAACCTTGACAGCTATGACACGATGGGAAGCGCAACTGCATTAGTCACTTCTAGTAACCGCATCATTACTTTTAATAATAGAAAAGATTCAAAGTTTAACGTTAATTTACATACCAATTTAGATGATGCATCTAAAAACGCAAAAAGAAACGATCGTTTAGTTGTTATCGATGAAAACTTTATTGACAATCATGAACGTATAATTACACCATTAAAGAAAGAAAAAGATCGCCAGGCATTTTTAAAACGTTTTATTCAAAAAAAATATAACATCAACAGTGATGATCTTATTTATACATATGAAGTATTTAAAGGGCCCGAAAAAGGGCTTTATGAGCTGAATACGCTTTTTTCACAAAAAAAGTACAAAATAAGTTCAAAAGTTATGGTTACGAATTTTCCATGCAGGGACAAGTTTTTTGTATCCATTACTGGCCTATTTTCTCATTATAATACTATCATTGATCAAAGTAAGGGAGCTAACGTTAATTTGTATTTATACCTTGGTAAGAAAGGTTGTGAGATAACATGGGTCAAAGGTGGAAGAATACTCTACAACCGCACAATTCTTATATCAAACATAGAGTTAAATTTTAAAGAGTACTTGCGTGAAACCTTACAAAGACTTGTAAATACAATCAATATTTCTAAAAACAACTTAATGAAAGAAGGTCTTTTAGAGGGCAACCCTGATAATATTTTACTAACTGGTCCCAATGCTACCAATGAAATGGTAAATTACTTTAATGAGAAATATAAACTCTCAGCACAAAGAATTAACGTTAAAGTTTCAAATACCATTGATTCAAATCAAAAGTCCAATGAGTATGGTGATACCGCTTTGCTTTTCAAAGAGTCTATGAGGAGATGGGGAAGATTTAATTATATTTATGATGAGTCAGATAAAACCCGTCTTAGAAGAGCAGGAAAAATAAATTTAGCTAATTTTTTTCTTGTTATCTTATCACTTACATTATTGTTAGTAAATATAAAATTCTTTGAAAACAGTATGGTGTCTCGTTTTGAAGAGAGTTCTTCAAGGTCGAGTTATAATTTAACGTTAAAATCAATCAAAACATTTGATGAGAATATCCGTCAAAAACAAGATTTGGATAGATTTGATCTCTATTTGTCTAATATTGATTTGAATAAAAAGAAAACATTTCAATTATTTAGCTATTTGAATTCTGACTTATTTCAATCTTTAAATTATGAATACGTCAACCTTACAACGACTACAGCAACCTCCCTTGATAGTAAAATTTTTAGCGTTACTATAAATGCAAATATTAAGGATCTTAGGCCTGAGGCTTTTTTAGAGTCTGAAAACATCAAAATAGGGTTAAAAGAATCTGAAATAATTACTGATGTATCTATTACTACAGGTCGATATCTACGAGATTCATTACCAATAAGTATATCGTTCAAATTATGAAATCTATAAAAGACACACCTTATTTGTTTTCAATAGCTATGCTTCTTATCAATGCGACTATGATAATCTTGATAATCTTCAATTATCAAGCAATTAACAAAAGAAGTACTAATATCAATGAATATTCCTTGGTCAATAAAAACAATCTAGCTTACCTAATTGGTCTACAAAATATTCATACGACCTTACAAAAAAATGAGAATCAAAATATCAACTCTTTTGAAGATGATTATGTTTTTGACTCGTCAACTGAAGCAATAATTTTTAGAGAAACTGTTCGAAAAATAGGTATTGAGACATCTGATTATTTAGTGTCTTTAGATAAATCACCAGTTTTTTCAGTAAATGGTAGTGAAGTTGTAGCAACCTCATTGAAATATTCTTTTGAAAAGATATCTTTTAGTAAAATTATTGATTTGCTAGAATTAATCAATAATAATGAAAGATTTGATTTTTTCAATGAAATGACTCTTATAAATAATAACAATAGCATTGAATTGAATCTTTCTTATACAAACCTTGGCAATTTATTAGAGGAATAATGCAGAAGCGAGAAAAAATACTTTTAATATTACTGCTTGTAGCGTTTGGCGCTTTAGGGTTTCAGAGATTGTTTAGTTTTGAATCAAAATCGGAACGCATCGCACTTCAAGCTTATAAGATTGAGAATCTCCAGAAAATCATTAAAGATTCTGAAGTAAATCAAATTCCAAATATTTCAATTGACAAAAAAAAGTATAATAAAAATTTTTTTAATAGAAATAGTAAAAAAAGTTCAAAACCCGTGGTTCAGCCAGTTCTTGATGAAATCATTGAAGGTCCTCAAGGGTACGCTGCTATCATTAACGGCAACTTTGTTATTTCCGGGGATGAAGTCCTTGGGTTTGAGGTGAGTAAGATTGAAAAAAATAGAGTCGTCCTGAGCAATAATGGAAAAAGAAAAATTTTAAAGAGGAATTAAAATATGAAAAAACATTTTAAGATCTATGCTGTTTTGTTTACGATAGCGAATTTAGCCTCTCAATCCGTTCAACCTGCATTTTTGTCCTCAGATAGTCTTCGCCACAATCTAAGATGGAAAATTGAGGGCCTTAAGGATTCAGAAGTTTCATCAGTTTCAATAGATCCTGTAACGATAGAGATTAAATTCAATACTAAAGAAAAGTTATCACATAGCAGGTTTACAAAATATTATAATCTAGGAAATCTTTACAGAGTCAACTATTCTCCTTTGTCTAAAAAAAGTGGAAAATTCAGCCTCTACTTTAGGTCTCTTCCCGTTCACGAACTTGTTTCTAGTGATAGCGCATTAACATTTTCATTTTTATCAACTTACACTAAAGATAGTGCAACCTCTTTTGTGTTTGAAAGCATAATACCTGATACCCTAATTGATGTCAATTTTAATGGTACAAATTTGGGTGATGTTCTTAAAACGATATCGTTTAGGTACGGTCTTAACATTGTTAGTAGCAGTAATTTTTCTTCCCCAGTAACTATTTCAACAAAACAAGTCCCATTAAGAACAATATTTAATTCATTGATTGAAACAAATGGGTTGGAATGGTACAGCGTTGATAATGTTATAATTGTTTCCAGCTCTGAAATATTAAAGGGAAGCAAAAGTGGTCTTGAAACAGAGGTCGTGCATTTGAATTATATAGAATCATCAGTAGTGGTTCAAAGTTTTAAGGATCTACTTTCACCTAGAGGTAGTTTAAAGCCGCTTGATATAACATCTGGGAAAGGCTCAGGCAGCACAAATAAGGTTCTTGTTACAGATTCTAGAGAATCAATCGATCGTATTAGATCATTAATTTCAAAGATCGATCAAAGACCTAAGCAGGTAAACATAGCTGTGAAGTTCATAGAGACAAGTTTACAAACAGATGAAAGATTAGGAATAGACTGGACTCAGCGTGCTTCTTTGCAAGGCCCTACCCTTCCTCCAGATAGCGGGGCGGCAGCGGTAGGTATAGGAAGTTGGGGTGAGTTTGCCATGGCAAAAATGGATCTGCCATTGTATCAAGTTATAATTGAAGCCTTAGAAAGCGATAATAAAACTAAATTGCTTCAAGAGCCACAGGTAACCACTTTCGATAACTATTCAGCAAAAGTTAATGTTGGAACTACGCTCCCGGTATTGGTTCCTCAGGGCGAGGGAAGTGTTTTTGGAACCAATCCATATACATTTGAAAATGTTAATGTTAATATTTCCCTTGATGTAACACCAAGAATCAATAGTACAGAAGAAATAAGTATGAAATTAAATACTCAAGTATCTGCAATAATTAATTACGTTGGCCCTGACAAGGATAGACCTGTTGTTAGCACAAGAAATGCAGAAACCAATGTAGTGGTTGGAAACGGGGAGACACTTTTGATTGGAGGCCTTATCTTAGAGGACACATCCGATAGCTTTGGCAGTGTTCCTTTTTTAAGTAAAATTCCGTTATTAAAAAGTTTTTTTACAATGAAAACTAATAGCGATCAGCAAAGAGAGCTTTTAATATTTATAACTCCATCAATCATTGGCTAATGAATATTTTTGTAATTAGCAGCGATTCGTTTTTAGCTCAAGAAATCATAACGCATTTTAACTCAGAAAGTCATTCAATCGAAATTCACGAAAATGGTCTTGATGTTTTAAGCGATATTAGAGATAGAATCCCTGATGTTATAATTATTGATAACGAGTGTGACGGAATCAATCCTTTAGTTTTAAATAAAATTCTATGTCGAGATGGTAGATTTGATAAAACCATATTTCATTTCATCGCTCCAAAAAAAATTGAAGATGAAGATGATTTTAATAAAGCTAACAACATTACTAACCTTTGGATTAAGCCAGTCAATTTTGAAAAGATGGCCGCTAGTATAAGCTAATATGGAAATATTCACTACAATTACCGAACAAGAAAGATTGATTGGGAAAATGCTAATTGAAAGAGGTCATTTAGACCAAAGTAAATTGGAAGAAATCATAAAGTCAGCTAAAGAAAATGGCAATAAATTTGGTGAATCGGCCATTCAATTAGGCTATGTAAGTGAGGAAGGATTTCTAAAAGTTTTTTCTGAACAGATTTTGATTCCCTACGTTGATTTAAAATTTTTTAATATAGAAAGATCAGCTCTTAAATTTCTTGATAAGGAGACGGCACGAAGGCTAATTGCGGTTCCTTTGTTTGAGGCGGGAAATATCTTAGCAATTGGGTTTCACGATCCATTGAATCTCGATGCCATTGACGAAATAGAGCTTAAAACAGGTAAAACGGTCCAAGTGACTCTTTGCAGTAAAGAATTATTAAAAAATGTTATACAAAACTCTTATTCCATAGAAATTGTCGATGAAGAAAAAGCAGATGATGACAATGCGGATGCTATCATTGAACTTGTTGAAAGATTGATAGAAGAAGCAATTGAATCGGACGCAAGCGATATACACATCCAACCCTCTGAATTTGAACTCGATATACGCTATAGAATAGATGGAGTCATAGAGTCAATAATGGTGCTTCCAGTTTCTCGAACTCGAGCAATCAATTCCCGTCTTAAAGTGATGGCAAATCTTGACATAGCTGAAACCCGAAAACCTCAAGATGGAAGGTTTAAACATCAAATGCCCTCTGGTAAGGTTTTTGACTTTCGATTATCTACTTATCCAACCGAGCATGGCGAGAAGACTGTTATGAGAATTTTAGATCCAAGCAAAGGACAAATATCATTAGATAAGCTTGGGTTTTCAGATGCTGCATTGAATAAATGGAATGATGCAATTGGTAATTCTACTGGTATTATTTTAGTTACAGGTCCCACTGGAAGCGGAAAGTCTACAACGCTTTACGCTACTTTAGGTTTATTAAATACACCGGAAGTGAATATTCTAACTATTGAGGATCCTGTAGAGTATAATATGAAGGGTATTGCTCAAGGTCAAGTTAATGAAAAAGCTGGAATGACCTTTTCTGCTGCCCTAAGCTCTATGCTTCGTCAAGATCCTGATATCATAATGGTTGGTGAAATGAGAGATGTCGCCACTATAGAGCTTGCAGTTAGAGCTGCACTTACAGGGCACTTAGTGTTGAGCACACTTCATACTAACGATACAACTTCATCTTACTCTCGACTTTTAGATATGGGAATAGACCCTTTTTTAATTACATCTACTGTTAGGGCTATCATTGCTCAACGATTGATTAGAAGTGTGTGTTCAAATTGTAGAGTATCGCGAAAAGTAAACGAATACGAGATAGATAAATTAGGTTTTAATAGCGATGATACAGTGTTTGAAGCAAAACCGGAAGGTTGCCAAAACTGTGGAGGCAAAGGGTACAAAGGAAGAACAGGGATTTATGAATTGTTGAAGCCTACGTTAAAATTAAATGAAATGGTAAATAATAGGCTGTCCGATCATGAAATTCGTACGCAAGCCATTCAAGATGGGATGGACACTCTTGATTCGGAATCGAGAAGATTAGTCATTGAGGGTAAAACAACAATCGAAGAAATAACTAGAGTGCTCTAATGGCGTCACAGTTTTTTGTGCAATATCTTGACAGTGATAATAAGCTTATTCAGAAAAATATCTCTTCAAATTCTGCAGGTGAGCTTGAACGCGAAATATCTGACAAAGGAGGAGAGCTACTATCGGTAGTTGAGAAAAAAAATACAAGTATTAATATTCAACTTGGAGATCCCGTAAAACTCCAAGAAAAAACAAATTTCATTCAACAGTTAAAAACAATGCTTTCCTCAGGTGTCTCATTGGTCCAAAGTTTGGAGATAGCTGTTAAGCAAATTGAAAATGATGTGTTTAAGACTGCAATTGAAGAGGTAATTACAGATCTGCAACAAGGGAATAGTTTTTCAGAGGCTCTAAAAAAACACCCAAAGATCTTTGACCAAGTATCTGTGGCAATGGTAAGCGCAGGGGAAAAAGGTGGGATACTTGATAAAATGCTAGAGGAACTTGAAAAGGCATTAAAAAAAGACGTTGAAATTTCTGATAATATAAAGAAAGCCACTCGCTATCCAAAGATAGTCGGCTCGATTATGCTAATATCCATGTATGTAGTCATTGCAGAGGTCATTCCTACATTTACGGGTATTTTAACCAGCTCTGGTACAGAAATACCTTTGCTTACTAGAGTTTTACTCTCATTGGGCGATATACTAAACTCTTACAGCTTGTATATGTTCATTGCTATGGTAAGTATATTTTTTGGTATACGATTTTGGGGGGAAACCGATTCTGGGAGATTGTTTTTAGATAATTTTGCGTTGAAAAACCCACTTTTCAAATCAATAACGGTGTCAGCTATAAATCTTAGATTTACAAAAATTCTTGGCACTCTTCTTAGCTTTGGCGTTCCTTTGAAAGATGCACTAGAAGTGGTAAAGAACGTTGCAAACAACCAGATCTACATTGATGCAGTTGATAAAATTATTTCGAATATAGACAGTGGAAACCCGCTCACTGAGAGTATGAAAGATTCCGGTGTTTTTTCTGATTATTTATGCAGCATGGTAGGGGTTGGTGAAGAAATTGGAGCCTTGGATAAAATGTTTTTATCCGCATCTGATTACTATGAAATTGAATTGAAAAATAGCACCGAAGGACTTTCTGCACTTATTGAACCCATAATTACTTTAATCATGGGAATTTTTATTGCGCTCTTTGTAGGGAGTGTATTCTTGCCAATGTTTAAAATGTACGAAAATGTTTCAATGTAGAGTATTATTTACGTAATTTTCAACTTTGACAGTTATTGAACAAATTTTGATAAATCATTAATCATCAACAAGGTAAAAGGAATAAAATGAGCAGAATTCGAAAACTAATAAAAAAAGATAGCGGTTTTACGCTGATTGAATTGATTATTGTTATTGCTATTATAGGTATTTTAGCAGGTTTAGCCGTACCCGCGTTTAACAATGCAACCAAAGCGGCTCGTGTTGCTTCAGCTAGAGCACTAGCAAGCACAATTAACTCAAGTGTTATACAAACATATATTACCAATCAAGCTACCGGAAGCGCTGACTACCCTATGGATGAAGTAGGTTCTGCTCCTGGTAACGATTTTAAAACTGCTTTAGTAGATGCTGCATCTGTAGCAGGATGGACCTATTCTCATGGTGTTGCAACTGATGTAACTGTCCAAGGTCATTCTTGGCTGCTAGATGCTGATAATTCCATTAGAGTGGTATACGCAGTTGGTGATATCACTGCAGCAGACAATAATCAAACAAGATACAATGTCTATTTTAGCACAGCAGACGCTGCCTTTACATCGGTTGGATCTCAAAATTTAGATGAGGGTGGCTGCGCTGGTTTGCCTGAATCCGGTGTGGGTACGTTGCCAAGGCCTCCTGAGTAGACGGTAATCAAACAAATGGTACCATAATTAAACTCTTTTGTTTAAGATTAAAAAGGCCGTTGTAGCTTATATAGCGGCCTTTTTTTTATATGTATAAAGCCTTTACATTTATAGAGTTAATCATTGTAACAGCAATAACTGTTCTATTACTCACCTTTGCAGTAATTAGCTTTACCCCAGATAATGATCTTGTAAATAAAAGAGAGACATTTAATAATTTTCTTCTTCATTATCACTATGCTCAAGATCTTGCTCTTACGGAAAATAAGTATACCTATTTGGTAATCAATGGAGAAACAGGTTCTTACGAGTTATTTTCCTCTAATATAGGTGAAGATCGAATAAAAGAAGTTCTGTTTTTAGAAAATAAAGAATTTGAAAATATTGACCTTTCTAAGGCCTTTGAAGCAGTATCTTTTACAGATTTTGACCAGTCACCATCGCTTGAAATAATTTTTTCTCCTTGGGGTACAAACAACTTTAGCAAACCAATTTTCATTTCATTTGATAATCTAGAAATTAACATTGAAAATATCACTGGATTTGTTTTCTAAAAAACTTCCTGGTTTTTCATTCATCGATGCTATTTATGGCTTGACAATTATACTGTGTATTGTTGGCGTTATTTATGGATCAATAAACAGCATATTGAGAAATCATAGAAAAGCGCAGCTGATTACTCACGCTGATCGCCTCTCTCAAATGATAATGCAAGAAGTAAAAAATAGAGAATTTGATGAAAATATAGATTCTTTTCCAGAGACACCTCTCACAACAAACATTGATTTTGGCACAGATGAGGGCGAGGATAATTTGATTGATTTTGATGATGTAGATGATTTTAATAATTACGAATTCACCGATGATGTCATTGAAGGTTTAAGGGCAAGAGTTTCGGTAAATTATGCACTTATTGACACTAGCAATAATCAAATCGGCATAACGGCTATAACCTCAACCTTAAAAAGGGTAAAAATAGATGTTATTCATGATGAGTTTTCAAATTTGATGACATATACTGGTATCGTAGGATCAAATATTTCCCCAAATGAATTAACCCTCCCTCCCTATGCAACTGAAATCCTTATTAACAAAGAACCTGGGTTGCATGTTGTTACGGCACCCTCAAGTTTGATTTTTGACATTATAATGAATGAGCCAGTTTATGTGGATAATTCAAATCCAGATTTCTCGCTGTACATTGATTTTGACGGGTTTGTTTTAAACGGTTTAGAGGGAAGCTTTACCGTAGAGCCATCAGAAATAGGGGAGTTGAGAGCATATTATTTTCCAGGTGACATAGACCCCACTTTAACTGAAAAAGATACATTACGGTTCAGCATAGCTCTTCCTGATAATATCACAAGTCGCAATATGACTGATTTTTTGACATACAGACCAAGATTGGTCCTTGAAAATGGAAAGATTGAGAATCTGCAGCGAAAAGAAGCTGTTTTGGATCTTCCACTGGCTAATAGCGAGAATTCCTTTTTATCTTACACACAAATCCTGCCAATATTGCCGGCAATTGAAACTAAAATTTTTACAGAAAGCGAAGCTGAGAACTTCAACACAACCATTAGCGATACTATTCGTGAAGATCTTACTCAAATTTTGGCCTCCTGGCCAAGATCATGGGACAAAACCTATTATCCTGATCCAAGTTTAATTCCTGAAGGTAGCAACGCATTAAAATTTGCTCTAGCTCCAAACGGAAAAACCATAAATTCAACTGTGAATTATCATTTTGGTACGATTGCATTGATCAGCCCTGATTCAATTAAACTAACCGAATACACTTTTGAGGCTATATTGCAGTCAGATAACGATGATGATGGTATTGGATTTATTATAGCATTTCAACCGAATCGACACCTTAAATGCAATATTGAAGGTATTGTTCAAAATTCAAACCACCAAGACCATACTGCTTGCACTACCACATCCGGAGGTGTTGACGCAGAAAACTATTTTTTAGTTGTATGGAGGACAGGCAGAGGAACCTCTGCAACAGGTGGAGGAAGTCATCAATTTGCGGTAACCTATGGTGAGGGAATAAATGTCATGAATGGGTCTAATCCAAGTGTTTTTAGAGAAGGCAGTAATTCTTATGAAAATTTCATCCATGATAGAAAACAAATTTCAGGTGATGTGGCTAAAAATTGGAATAGCAAACAATGGACCAAAATAAAGGTGGAGAGAACAGGAGAGCTTGGTGAGAACATAATCGTTTATGCCACTCGTTTTTTAAATACTCAACTTGAAGCACAAAACACAGATTATGATATCAATAACTCAATTACTATTGATCTTACCTCAGATCCTAGATACCACAAGTTTTTGGGACCATCGCAATATGGCTATATCGTTTGGAGTAACGATCGAGCAAATTGGCACGATACAAAACTAGTAACAAGTACTGTTGTTCGTAAAGACGTGGCCATTATGATTGGGAACGAAGGAGATAACAGAGAAATTCAACAATTCCAGCGCGCAAATGATGCAGGTGTTTTTCAGGCAACCATGGTTGAATTGTTGCGAAATTATATTGGTTACTCGCGAAAACTTGTTAATACCGAAACAAATAGAGAGTTTTTAATCCTAGAAAATTCAATCATTGTATATCCATGGAACGAATAAAATTAAAAAGAAAATTGCGCGCCTATACCCTGATCGAGATGCTTTCTGTGGTTGCGATCATAGGATTGGTTCTTCCAGTGCTTTTTAGTATTCTGATCAATAGTTATAATAATTTATCAAAAATTGAAAAGCTTCAATTAAGCGAGCTTCAACATCAACAGTTCAGAGGTAGGTTGAATTATGATTTTGATAATATATACCGTATATATCACCTGAGCAGTGATTCTATATCATTTACAGCATTTCGAAATAATTCCTTTCAAGATTTGATAGAGTATTATTTAAATGCTGATACGTTATTTTTCAAGATTAATCGCTCATCAAAAAAAATTGTATATAATAATTTTATCGGGAATCAAACAGGATTTGAATTTAAAAATTATGACAATACTCCCTATGTACCAGGAAACGGCATTTCATTTACAGCTCCTGAAATGAATAACGTTGAAAAACTCATTTTTTCTTACAGCTATAAATCGCAGGAGAGAACTCAAAGCGGTAAAATTTTGAGGATTAAAAAGAGTAATGAGTAAAAAGATAAACGGTGGTGTTGTAATTTATTTGTCACTCATTGTGATGTTTGTAGGTCTAGCGATTCTCTATTTTTTAAATTCATCAGGCACTACGATCTTCCAAAACTTTAAAACCAAATCCGTACGAACTCAATTAATTAACAATATCGATTCTGGACTAGCAATCGCCACTGATGCTGAGTTACCCGAATTCAATGAAAACAACAAGATAGTCATTCAAACTATTGAAGATGGCACTATTGAGATAATGCGAAGACCGCAATATTCAATTAGGCTTTGGGGTCAAAATGAATATGTTGGAATCGAAAGAAGCGAACTGATGAAAACAAGTTCAGATTTCACCATCTCCCTTTGGTTTTATCCTCAAACTGGAGCTTTCAACGACTATCCATTGAATGGAGAGGGGTTATTTACTTTTGGATATCTCAGACGAGAAGAGTCGGATTTTGGCTACGAAGGATCTTTTGTACGAAATGGGGATGGATCTGAAGTAAGGCTTGTCTTCAGAATGGCGTTGATTGATAATGAAAATAATCATGACACCATTATTCTTTCATCTGATCAAATATTGGATAATAGTTGGTATTTTTTGACCATCACACACGATCAAAACATTTTGAAGATGTTTATCAATGGTGGATTGGTTGATTCAAGCCCCGCAGTTGGAGTTGTAGATTGGTTAGATGCTACAGATTTTAACAACAGAGACCGCTTATTCATTGGAAAAAGGTCCGCGGATCACTCTTCAGGATTGTTTGAGGGTAGTTTAAGAAATTTCGGAAAGTGGAACACTGCGCTTAGTATGAATTCAATAAGATCAATCTACAGTCGAGGATTGGAATTTAATCCTTTGAACATTACTGGAGACTATTCCTCAGTTGATAATAATATTGTTTATTTCAAGATGAACGAGAACAATGGGAATAGAGTGTATGATCTATCTATAAATAACATACTGGGCTTTGTAAACGTCAATGACCTTGGCAGAGGTTTAGCTGTTTGGGTTGCCGTTGCAGATAGCTTTACAAAATATATTAAGACTGAGTTTAACGGTTACGAAAGAATAGAGCAATTCCGATGAACAATTTATTGTTGAGTTTACCCATTTTTGTTTTAGGAATGGTCATAGGTTCATTTTTAAACGTCGTTGCGCTTCGAACAATCTCTAGCAAAAAATTTTACCATGGTAGATCAGAATGCATGCACTGTAAATCAACAATTAATTGGTTTGACAACATTCCAATTTTGTCGTTTGTACTTCTAAGAGGGAAGTGCCGCTCTTGCAAGCGAAGCATCTCAATACAATACCCACTCGTTGAGTTTATCACAGGAGCGATTTTCATTTTCGTTTTCACTCAAAATATGGAATCACAGCATCTAGTGATTTTTTTAATAATATCTGCCATACTCGTCCTCATTTCGGTAATCGATGCACTAGTAAAATCAATATATCAATCCCACCTTTTTATATTGCTTGCACTAGCTATTATATTTCGCTCCTTTATAGATCCAATGAATAATTTTAAAGACCTTTTCTATGGACCATTAGCATTTGGTGGCTTTTTAGCGGTATTGAGATGGGTTGGTGGAAAGATTTACAAAAGAGAAGCAATGGGTATAGGCGATGTAAAGCTTGCTGTAATTTTAGGTTTTATGCTTAACCTAAAGCTCGCAGTAGTAGCCCTATATGTAAGCTTTATATCTGCTTCATTAGTTGGTTTTTACATGCTTATCATTAAGCGAAAATCAGAAAGAATACTCCCTTTTGCCCCATTCTTATCTCTGGGAGCAATAATGGCATATTTTTATGGCCAACAAATTATTTCTTTGGTTTTTTATTCATAGCAAGCTAAAACACTCCTGCGTGCACTCAGGAGTGTCCCTTTTTAGTATATATAAGGAATAAGTCTGATTAAGCCTATTTCAATAAAACCATCTTTCGTGTCTTAATAAAGTCTTTAGCTTGTAATTGATACAAATATAATCCAGCAGCTACAGGATCACCATAATTGTTGGTCGCATTCCATTTTAATGTATGATGACCAGCAGGAGCACTTTGCATATCATAGGTTCTAATCTTCTGACCCAACATATTGTAAATAGTCAGTGTTATGTTACTTACTTCTGGTAGGTCAAAGCGTAATGTGGTGGTAGGATTAAAAGGGTTTGGGTAGTTCTCATGAAGTGCAAATTCAGTAGGAATACCTACACCTATTGTTGACAGGTAATCATAGCGATTCACATATACAACTCTATCATCTCCAGAAACATCTACAGTATCAATACCATCAGTTGCAGAAACACTAAATCTTACAGTTACTCTATTACCAGGGGTTTCTTCAAAAACATTATTTAGAAACTCTCTACTACTAATAGGTAGCGTTGTTACAGTCGTATCATATATTTCTTCAACAGGATAAAAGCCAATTTTTGCATAAACTAAATAATGAATAGAATCTTCATCAATATTGCCACTAGGACTCCATTGCAAAGTATAATTATCATCAAGGTTATTTTTAGAAATATTCAATGTATCTAAAGCTTTACTATTCCATTCAAATCTTTCTGGGGGAATATTTTCCCAAGCAGTTACAGTATCAACCATAGCTAATGGACTTTTTTTATGCCATCCTGGAGCTAATTGTCTTAGACCATCTGGATTTGGAGTTGATTTAAATCTATCACCATTTTCATTGATCTTATGCTCAGGTTTAGGAGATACAGTTTTTAGATAATGATACCAATACATACTTTCACCAATTTCTCCTGCAACTAGAGTAGTATCTAGCCCTACAGTAGCTTCCCAATGATAATCTGATAGTTTACGCATCCAAACAGTATCTCTTCCATTACAACTCTCACATTCATTGTTTTCTGCTCCAGATTTCCAGAATGCAAGTGATATATTGGTGTCCGGAATTGAATGAAGAGGTAACTCTACATTAAAGGTGATTGCTTTAATACCATTATTATTATAAGAAGACACTCCATCAGTTTGAGCACCAATATTTGAAA
>MDSV01083683.1_pt1 | contig 15404 bp, 16 predicted proteins | sample 810851 | NCBI WGS metagenome assembly MDSV01 (sample SAMN05326640, study PRJNA326480) | marine metagenome | isolation source: seawater | place: Atlantic Ocean: North East | collected 2012
GACTTGAAACACCTGATAAAGGGGAAATACAAATTTCTAATTCTATCGTTCAAAACTCTCAAATCCACATTCCTACTCACAAAAGAAATCTAGGAATGGTATTTCAAGACTACGCATTATTTCCTCATATGACTGTCAAACAAAATATTTTATTCGGACATCAAACTGAGAATAAAACTACCACTTTAAATCACTTATTAGAACTTACTAGACTTAATGGACTTGCAGACAGATTTCCTAACGAACTTTCTGGTGGGCAACAACAACGTGTAGCACTAGCTAGAACATTAGCAACTACACCAGATTTAATTTTGATGGATGAACCGTTATCAAATTTGGATGCATCATTAAGAAAGGATGTTCGAAACGAAATAAACGAAATACTAGTATCAAGCAAAACAGCATGTATTTTTGTTACACATGATAAAGAAGAAGCCTTTACTATTTCAGACCGAGTTGCTGTGATGGATCAAGGAAAAATAGAACAACTAGATCCTCCTGATAAAATTTATTTTTGGCCTGAATCAAAAAAAGTGGCTATTTTAGGTGGCACCTGTGAATTTATCCCTGGGGTTATTGAACAAAAAATAGTTAAAACTATTCTTGGGGATTTACCTTTAAGGAAACCTAACGAATTCGAAAACGGTACAGAAGTTTCTGTTGCAACAAGACCTACAGATTTTGAAATCACTGTCTCTCCAAATGGAAGATGTATAGTTGTTGATAAAAAATTTACTGGAGACGAAAATATTTTTTCCATACAACTCCCCACTGGTGAACATTTACAATGTAAACACAAAATTCATACATCTTTATTTTCAGGCTTGAAAGTAAATCTGACTGCTAACCCCCATACAAAGTTCAATACTTTTTTACCTTAATTGTATATTTGTAAAGTAATTAGTATCCTAGATACACCCCAATCAAAAAATCAATCTTATGAATAATAAATACGAAACAGTAATAGGACTTGAGGTACATTCCCAACTTTTAACTAACAGTAAAATGTTTTGTGGGTGTGGATCTGACTACCAAAAAGCTGAACCTAACTCTAGAGTTTGTCCTGTATGCATGGGAATGCCTGGAGTTCTTCCTGTAGTCAACAGAAAAGCTGTTGAACTGATAATAAAAACAGGCTTAGCCATAGGGTGCTCAATAAATGGAGAAACTAAATTTGACAGAAAAAATTATTCTTATCCAGATTTAATGAAAGGATATCAAATTTCTCAATTTGATTTACCTGTAGCCATTAATGGTAATCTAAATATTTCATTGAATGGCAATGAAAAAACCATCGGAGTCACAAGGGTACATTTGGAAGAGGATGTCGCACGATTAATTCATAAAAATGAACCCAACGGAACATCTCACAGCTTGATAGATATCAACAGAGCTGGAGTGCCTTTAATGGAAATAGTGAGCGAGCCCGACATGAGATCCCCAGAAGAGGCAAACGAATATCTAATTCAACTCCACTCAATTGTCAGATCTATTAAAGCAAGTACAGCAAACATGGAGGAAGGAAGCTTTAGATGCGACGCTAATATAAGTATGAGGTTAAAAGGAACAACAGAGTTAGGAACAAAAGTAGAAATCAAAAATGTAAACAGTTTCAGGTCAGTTTTTAGGGCTTTACAATTTGAGCAAAACCGCCAAATCAATTTACTAGAAAAAGGGGAACAAATCATCCAAGAAACTCGCGGATGGTCTGATGAAAGTGAAAAAACTGTAAGTCAAAGAATTAAAGAATTTGCTGCAGATTATAGATATTTCCCGGAACCTGATTTACCTCCAATAATTATTTCAAAACAGTGGGTAGATCAAATCAAATCAACTATAACTGAATTACCTACTGAAAAAATTCAAAGATTTATCAAAACATTTCAGTTATCTGAATACGATTCTAGTCTTTTAATATCTAACGATATAATTGCAACATTTTTTGAAGATACCGTTAATGAATGTAAAAATTTAGGGCTAAACTACGAATCTTCTGCTAAAACATGTGCGAACTTATTGAATGTTGACTTGTCTAGAATATTAAATGAAAAACAATTGCAGATTTCAGATTTAAATACTGATTATGGAGATTTTTCAATTCTAATCAAAATGATTAGTGAAGATACATTAAATAGTACTATGGCAAAAACTGTTTTTGAAAACATGCTACTACTAGGGAAAAGCCCGATAGAAATTGCTGACAATTTAGGCCTTACTCAAATTAGTGATACCGATTCTCTAGAACAAATTATTTCTGAAATACTGTCTCAAAACAGTCCTGCTGTACAAGATTATCTTGAAGGAAAAGAAACCGCTATACGATTTTTAATCGGACAAGTTATGAAAGAAACAAAAGGTAAAGCAAACCCTAAAATTGCTACAGAAATTATAATCAGTCAAATTAAAAAGAGTTAATTTGAATAATATAAGACAACCTGAAATAGTTGTAATTGGTGGGGGAACAGGCTTATCAATACTTCTAAAGGGAATAAAAACAGTATTTGACAACATTTCTGCCATCGTTGGAGTTTCAGATGACGGAGGTAGTTCTGGAATTTTACGTAAAGAATTTGGCATATTACCCCCTGGAGACTTCAGAAATTGTTTAGTTGCACTATCAAATTCAGAAAACAATTTAATAGAGTTACTAAATTACAGATTCGAATCAAAGTCAAAATTAAACCAGCACAATTTAGGCAATCTAATTCTTTTTGCACTAGAAAATATCACACATGATTTTGAAGAATCTATATCTATTTTAGGAGAATTACTAAGCATAAAAGGTAAGATTGTACCCGCTGCCTTAAGGCCGATCGATTTAACTGCTAAACTGGAAACAGGCACTATCATTAAAGGTGAATCTAATATCAGAGTTTATGGTGAAGCAGTTAAAGAAATTAAAATATCTCCTGACAATATTAAAGCAAATCCTAATGCAGTAAAAATTATAGAAAAAGCAGATCTGATATTAGTTGGACCTGGCAGTTTATATTCTAGTATTCTTCCAAATCTGTTAATAAAAGATATTAAAAATGCGATTTCAAATTCAAAAGCTCAGAAATATTTAATTTGTAATGTTGCTACTGAAAACGGTGAAACCAATAACTATGACTCAAATGATCATATCCAATCAATCCAAAATCATTTAAATCAAAACATTTTTGATGCCATCATAGTTAATAACAACATAGAAAAATTCAAATCCGAAAATAATGTGAAACCAGTAACTCCTCAATATAATTTCGAACACACTCAAATCATTTACGGGGACGTAGTTGATGAAAATAACAGAATACGGCATGACTCAAATAAACTTGCCGATTTGATTAGAAATTCTTTCAAATTTTAATTACACACTATTAAATATTAAATAAAACTGTATAATTTCTTGCTATGGCTACTATTATAAATATTCTAATGATTACAATTTCAGTTTTACTAATTGGAATAATACTTATCCAGGTAAGAGGGCAAGGCGGAGGGCTTTTCGGTGCTGCTGAGTCTTCCTACAGAACTAGAAGAGGAATCGAACTAATACTATTCAGATTAACTATTTTATTAGTCATCTTGTTCGTAGTAATCTCTATCGTTAGTGCAAGCAGTTGGTTTGGTATTAACAGTTAATCAATCCAATCCCAATGCGTTTCTCCAGATGAGTCTTCTAATTTAACTCCCAAATCAGTCAGTCGATCTCTAATTAAATCAGATGATTCAAAATCTTTTTTATTTCTCATCAGAGATCTTAAATCTATCAAAAGATCAATAAATTCATGTACATCAGAATTTTTGTCGTTTTTCTTAGAGTCCAATTTCACTCCAAGTACATTAGATAATTCCAACAATGTACTTTTTGCTTTTGTAACGTTTTTACCATCTGTCGCCTCTCGATTGATATCTCGAGACAAATCAAATAAAACAGATAGTGCTATCGGAGTATTGAAATCATCATCCATTGCTTCAATAAAACGATCGACATATGTTTGTACATCCAATTCTTGTCCATTTTGTGATTGGACTTTTAGTGCATTTCTAAGCCTATCTAAGGCTTTTTCTTGAGAATTGACTGCTATATCACTAAAAACCAATGGGCTTCTGTAGTGAGAACTTAAAAAAAACATTCGTAAACTATCAGGAGAAAATTTTTCCAAAGCAGATGCAATACTAAATACATTTCCTATAGATTTACTCATTTTTTCTTGCCCATACCCCAAAGTTCCATTGTGTACCCAAAAATCTGCGAAAGGAACTTTGCCTGTAGCTGATTCTGATTGAGCAATTTCATTCTCATGATGAGGAAAAACTAAGTCTAATCCTCCTCCATGTATATCAATCGAATCTCCTAAATATTTTAATGCCATTGCACTACATTCAATATGCCACCCTGGCCTACCGTTTCCCCAAGGACTTTCCCAAAAAGGTTCACCTTCCTTATGTTTTTTCCACAGAGCAAAATCTGCAGGGAATTCTTTATTTTCATCGATTTCTAATCTAGCTCCAGCTAACAAATCTTGTACTTTACGATTACTCAATTTACCGTAATCTTCATCAGAGTTCACTCTAAAATATACGTCTCCTTCGACTTCATATGCGCATTCTTTTTCAATCAACTGAGTAATCAAATCTATGATTGCAGGAATTTCTTCTGTTGCTTTAGGATATTTTGTTGCCACTTTCACATTTAAAGTTTTTAATTCATTTAAATATTCAGTAATATTTTTATCAGCCAATTCAGACACTTCTATATTTTGAAGGTTAGCAGCTTTGATCATTTTGTCATCAACATCCGTGAAGTTTTGAATGTAATTAACTTTAAAGCCCCTGAATTCCAAATATCTACGAATCACATCAAAGGCTATAGCTGACATTGCGTGACCTAGATGAGCCGAATCATATGGAGTAATTCCACAAACATACATGTTTACAGTATTTTTTGTCAGATCAAAATTTTGATTTTCTCTAGAAAGTGTGTTGTAAAGTCTCATATTATTTTTGAACTGTAGCTATTGAAATCACTGATATACCTTCACCTTGACCTACCATCCCCAGGCCATCTGTTGTCGTACATTTAATATTAATTTGATCACTCAAAACCTCTAAAGTATTAGCTATCGAATTTTCCATTTGTTTTACAAATTTCTTAAGTCGAGGTTTTTCGGCAATGATTGTAGCATCGATATTCTCAATACCCCAATTTGATTCTTTAATCATTTGATTTGTACGACTCAACAAAATCATGCTAGATATGTTTTCTAATTTTGGATCGTCCGATGGAAAATAATCCCCAATATCACCCATAGAACATGCCCCCAAAATACTGTCAATGATGGAATGAATCAAAACATCACCATCGCTATAACCTAACAATCCAAAACTATAAGGAATAGATATTCCTCCCAAAACTAGCTCAGTATTTCGGGAAAACCTATGGACGTCGTAGCCTATTCCTGTTCTAAACATTATTTATCTAATTTCATATCATAAATTTGTTCGAAAATTTCCAAATCACTCTCATCAGTAAGTTTGATATTCATTTTATCTCCCTCAAAAACAATCACTTTTAGTCCCAAATCTACAAATAAAGTAGCGTCATCGGTCATATCAGTAATATCTTTTTGATACGCAGCATAAAATTTTTTATATAAAAAGAATTGGGGTGTTTGAACTAAAAATAGATTTTGCCTATCAAAATTTTTAATTACGATTTCATCTTCAACAAATTTAATTGTATCGCTGATAGGATAACCAGGAATTGCAGAATCACTATTCTGCAACATTTCCAATCCTTTTTTAATCATTAAATTTGAAACAAAAGGTCTGGCTCCATCATGAATTGCAAGATAATCATAAGCATCACCTAAAAAATCTAAAGCACATTTTACTGAATCTTGCCTTCTATCGCCCCCAAAAATTATTTCAATATCACTAGCAATTTGCTGAGTGTATTGAACAATTTCATTAAAATTACCTTTGCTAGCAACAACAACAATTTTGTCAAAAATATTGGAATCTGAAAAAGTTTTTACAGTCAAGCTAATAATATTTTGAGAGGCAATTTGATGTAGCATTTTGTCACTATTGCCAAATCTTTGACTTTTACCGGCAGCCAATATAATTGCAACTTTTTTCATTGAAGTATTCATTTAATATAACTTTTCACTTGTTGAATCTAAAATGTTTCAATACACAGTTTAAATGTTAAAATCATTGTATCCAAATTAAAAATTTAATTAAGGATTTTAAATGTCATCAAACTATTGGATGTTTGTAGAAACATCAGAAAATGCGCAAATCACCCGCAATAAGGGGTATTCTATTTTTGGAATGAGCCCCAAATATAAAAAACGAGCTCAAAGAATGCAACCAAATGATAGAGTCTTGTTTTACGAAAGATCTAAAATGATTTGGACTGCTTCTGCAACTATTTCTTCGAAATATTTTGAAGACACATCTGAAATTTGGCCAATAGTAGAAAATCCTGAAGATTACAAAATTCGTATCAATTTAAAACCAAACTACATATTAGACGAATCAGAATCAATCAAAGGTTTACAAGTGGGAGCCTCATTAGAATATGTAAAAAAATGGGCCCCAGAAAAATGGCCATTAGCATTTTGGGATACGCTTCATCTACTTCCACAAAGAGATTTTAAATATTTAGAAGACGAAATGAGAAGAATTAAAACAGGTATCAAAGCAGACGCTATTATTGACAGAAGTAAAAAAACAAAAAACAGAAGAAACTCAAATGAACGATCACAATCATGATACTCCAAGCCTAACATCTTTAGCATCTTGCGCTGGTTGAGCATCTAAATTAAGTCCAAAAGACCTGGAGCAAGTTTTGCTACAGTTACCAAAAGTAAGTGACCCTAGGCTATTAGTGGGATCATCCACTAGTGATGATGCTGCAATCTTCAAAATCAATGAAACTACAGCGTTGGTATCTACAGTGGATTTTTTCCCACCAATAGTAGATGACCCATATTTGTTTGGTTCTATTTCTGCAGCAAATTCCTTAAGTGACGTTTATGCTATGGGAGGAGTTCCCTTAATTGCTTTAAATATAGTCGGATTTCCTTCAGATTTGGACTTTTCCATTCTTACAGAAATACTCAAAGGCGGAGCAGACAAAGCTCAAGAAGCAAACACTTTAATAGTTGGGGGCCATACAATAAATGATGCAGAACCCAAATATGGCCTAGCAGTTACTGGAACAATTAAACCCGGACAAGAAATAACAAACGTTGGATCTAAACCCGGAGATTATTTAATTTTAACTAAACCTTTAGGAACTGGGATTATTACAACTGCAGCTAAACAAAATAAAATATCTCAAGACACATTAAATGTGGCTACAAATCTTATGTCAAAATTAAACAAAACAGCGTCAGAAATCATGATGAAAATTGGAGTTAATGCTTGCTCTGACATAACTGGATTCGGATTGCTGGGCCATTTAAAAGAAATGAGGTCTGATGACCCTATTTCTTTTGAGATCAACCTTAATAATTTGCCGATAATAGATGGAACATGGGATCTTATTCATCAAGGTATAGTACCTGGAGGCACTATGAGAAATCTTGAAGCATTAGACAAAACCGTTAATTGGGGCAACAAAATTACTGAAGAAGAAAAGATCGTACTTTGTGATGCCCAAACTTCTGGAGGACTACTAATATCTGTAGCTCAAGAGAAACTTAATGAATTTATTAAAGAATGTGAAATAAAAAATCAAGATATCACAATAGTAGGAAATGTAAATAAAAAGACTTCCGAATTTCCTATTACCATTATTAAATGAGCAAAAATTGGAAAATATAGTTGTCACATTAGAAAACCAAATCAAAACAGCGTTAGATAAATTCATTGCCACTCAAAACAAAGAACTATCTAAAAAATTTTATATAAATATTGAAAGGCCCAAAAATTCAGATCATGGCGACTTTGCTACAAATATTGCTTTTCAGGTTTCTAAAGAATATTCAGTTTCACCAATGCAAGCAGCTGAATCAATCTCAGACTTTATAGATACTAGCCATTTAATTGAAAGATTAGAAGTGACCCAACCGGGTTTTATAAATCTAATTATCAACAAACAATGGATACAATCTCAAGTGAATCAAATCAGGGAAGCCTCTTTTACATTTGGTGATTCCAACATAGGAAAAGATTCAAAAATCCAAGTAGAATACGTCAGCGTAAACCCAACTGGCATTTTACATATCGGACATGCTAGGGGTGCCATAATAGGAAATACAATTTCCAATGTTTTAAGCAATAACGGCTTCAATGTTCTCGATGAGTATTACCTTAATGATTCAGGTAAACAAATTGATAAATTTAACCAATCAGTAAAAATTAGATATCAACAATTATTTAATATCAACGTAGACTTACCTGAAGACTCGTACTCAGGAGAAGACATCATAGAAATAGCAAAACAAATCAAAGATGATCATTCTGATAAATTTCTTGACCCAAATCTTGACAATGAACTTTCATCGTTAGCTCATAATTTAATTATCAGCAAAATCTCTCATTCTCTTGATCAATTAGATATCCGTTTCGATAATTGGTTTAGTGAAAAGAGTTTGTTTAATGATGGACAATTTAAAAAGTGTTTAGACGAATTTGAAAAACAAAATCTTTTAATAAACAGAGATGGGGCAAAGTGGCTACAAACAACTAAACTTGGCGAAGATAAAGATAATGTAATTTTAAGAAGTGACTCTACTCCAACTTATTTTGCTACAGATATTGCGTACCATTTTGATAAATTTTTAATCAGAAAATTCCATCAAGTCATCAACGTTTGGGGTGCCGATCATCAAGGACAAATACCAAGGCTAAATTCAGCATTATCAGCATTGAATATAGATACAAAAAACTTAAAATTCATTCTTGTTCAAATGGTTCGGTTCAAAAAAGGTGAAATTTCCGAAAAACTATCCAAAAGATTAGGTACAGCAATACCTCTTAATGATTTAGTTGAGGAGATTGGTGCAGATGCCTGCAGATTTATGTTTTTATATAGATCTCATGACAGCCAATTAGAATTTGATTTAGATTTAGCTACATCTCAATCTTCTGAAAATCCTGTTTATTCCGTGCAATATGCTCATGCTAGAACCTGTAGCATACTTGAAAATGCCAAAAATCTTGAAATGGATTTGAATCCGTCAAACTTATCTTCATTGAACTCCAGTTTTGAAATTTCATTGATCCACAAAATGCTAGATTTATACGATGTAATAGAAGTCGTGATCAAAAATCTAGAACCTCACCATCTTGCTCATTACTCCACTGACCTAGCATCTGAATTCCATGCGTTTTATCAACATTGCCGAGTGATTTCAGAAGATCCTAAGGAAACCGAACTTATGAATGCAAGACTCCAATTAGTTGATGCCACAAGAATAGTATTAAAAAAGTGTTTAAATTTGATGGGTATTTCAGCACCTGAGAAGATGTAAAAGATATGATAAAAATTAAAATAATGTACTGGAAAGAAATTCCTATTCAAATTTTAGTAGAAGATTCAACCAAAAAATATTCCGTTGAATTAGATGCAAGATTTCAGCAAGCTGCAGATTCAATTGCAATGTTTGACGGAAGTATGGGAACTGATGAATATTTGGATGGTTGGCAATGGAAAGAATCAAAAAGTAATATGACATTAGAAGTTGCTATTGATAAGCTAACCACATACTACAACCAAGGAATGCCCGATAACTTTGTCGCACAAATCAGAGATCAGATTAAAAATGGAACAAGAAATGAATCACCGGGTTCAATTGAAAAATGGATAAATGATGAAAACCCTATCGAATAAATCTCAAGAGCTTTTAAACAGGATCAGTCAAGGAGAAACCATCATATCTGATGGAGGAACAGGAACATATTTACAAAAAAACGGATTAGAACCTGGAGGATGCCCTGAAGAGTTTAACGATTCCAACCCGGAAGTAATAAAAAAAATGGCTAGAGAATATTTTGAAGCGGGATCAGACATGGTATTAACAAACTCATTTGGAGGATCTGTTTTCAGACAAAAACATTATGGATTTGAGGAATATGTTTTCAAATTCAACAAATTAGCAGCTCAACATGCCAAAAGCCAAGCACCTAAACACGGATTTGTATGTGGATCATTGGGACCAACAGGTGAATTCTTAGAACCTTTGGGTACAGTCTCAAATCAGGAAATGTATGACTCATTCAAAAATCAAGCTTTGGCTTTAGAAGAAGGCGGAGCAGACTGTGTAGTTATAGAAACAATGCTAGATATTGACGAAACGTCAATAGCAATAAATGCAGTTAGAGAAAACACCAATATGCTAGCTATGGCTTCCATGACTTTTGATAAAGGGCCCAAGGGTTTTTTTACAATGATGGGAGTTACACCTGAAGATGCTGCAAAGCGCTTACAGGAATCTGGAGCACAAATTATTGGAGCAAATTGTGGGAATGGAATTGAAAATATGATAGAAATCTCATCCAAAATGCGAGAATCTACAGATCGACCTATGATTGTCCATTGTAATGCTGGGATACCATCTTTAGTTTCAGGAGAAATTCTTTATCCTGAAAGTCCTGAATATATGGCAGAACAATTCATGAAACTTATAGAAGTAGGGGTAAATATTGTTGGCGGGTGTTGCGGAACTAGCCCTGAACATATTAAGGCTTTGTTTAATGCAATCAACAAATAAACAATTTAATCCTTCTCCAGCAGAAATAACAAATTATTTTGGAGACTGCATTTCGCTATTTCCAATAGACAAACAATTTAATGACATTTCAATAGGATTGTATTTAAAAGACTCAAATTACACTATTTGGTCTTTTAGCCATTTACCAAAAACCAAAATTAGAATCCAGTCTATATGTCAGCAATTTGAAAATTTATTAGGGTTAAAATTAGCTGAAAATTCACATAATCAATTGTTTTTTGAATGTGGCGACAATCACACAAAACCTTTAAAATTTTTATTTGCACAAGTAGTTGCTAAGCCCCCTGATTTTAAATTTAATGATCAAAATCTACAAATTAAAGATTCGAAATCGGAATTTCTAATTACAGTCATTAAAAGTGATGAAGGATATCAAGTTCAATTAAATTCTGATGACACAAAATCAAAAATTAGACTGAGAATGATAAATGCGGGGTTTGTAAAATACGGGGGATTAAATTTAAATGAGAACAATCACTTGTCGTTCTCTTGTGGGCAAAAACATGACAAACTAATGAAAATGCTATTACCTTATTCTAGAAACTTAACAAGTATAGACGCCATGTTAGAGGCTGAAGCTCAACGTGGACAAATGACTACTAACACATTAGGATTCAGCCAAACATAAATAGGGTATAAACATGAATTCCTCTCTGTCACCAAAAGAAAGAGTCATGAACGCACTTACCGGGCTGCCTGTTGATAGAACTCCAGCAGTAAATCCTACAAACATAGCTACTGTTGAATTAATGGATTTTGTCGATGCACCTTTTCCACAGGCATGTCAGGATCCTGAATTAGCAGCTAGACTTTCTGCAACTGGCCATACCGAATTAGGTTTTGATTCTATTTCACCATATTTCAGTATTATCCAAGAATCATCAGCTTTAGGCTGTGAAATGCAATGGGAAGAAAAAGACAATTGGCCTACTGTCAGAATGGCTAATCCTATTTGGAATTCGTCATCTGATATCAAAATTCCTAAAAATTTCTTATCACATAGAGATGTTAGAGCTATTACAGATTCTATAAAAATCCTAAAGCAAGAATTTGGAAATTCTGTAGCCATTATTGGAAAAACTATGGGACCATGGACTTTAGCTTACCATGTATTTGGGGTAGAAAACTTTTTATTGGGTACTATAGACAATCCGGAAGAAACCAACAAATGTCTAGAAAAACTGAAAGAGATTTCTGTTTTATTTGGTGAGGCTCAAATAGATGCTGGTGCAGATGCCCTAACATTTCCTGACCACGCAACGGGTGATTTGGTAAGTGGCATGTATTACAAAAGATTCCTACAAGAAATTCATGAAGAAATGGTAGACGCCTTGCCTGTACCTCTAATTTTACATATTTGTGGCCAAACTATAGATAGAATGCAATATATTTCTGAAACAGGAATGTCAGCTTTTCATTTCGACTCAAAAAATGACCCTTTTGAATCTATGAGCGCTGTGAACGGTAAGATAAAATTAGTTGGCAATATAAATAATCCAGAAACTTTATACGCTAAAGACCCAATATCTGTAAAACAAGAAGTTTTCAAATGCTTAGATGCGGGGGTACAAATGATCGGTCCAGAATGTGCTGTCCCATTGTCTACAAAAATTCAAAATTTAATGGCCATTCCTGAAGCAATTATAGAATGGACACAAAAAAATAATAATTATTAACAAAAAATCATCGTATAATTACATTTATTTTAGAAAAGAGTCTCTATGCCTATTACTAACGAAACATTAGAAAGTGAATTAAACAATATTGAAAATTCACAAGAAAGAGATCACATTAGGAAATTATGGGATCATGCTGATATTTTAATGCAAGAAATTTCTGTTAATTTAATTCAAGGAAACAATACAGCAGTTGACGAGTTAACTAAACAAGCTCTTGATAATGGATTTGATGCCAACACTATTTTGGACGAGGGCTTAATAGCAGGAATGGCTATAGTAGGAATCAAGTTTCGTGACAACCTGATTTTTGTTCCTGAAGTACTAGTTGCTGCAAGAGCAATGAAGGCTGGAATGGTATATATTGAACCAATACTGTCTGCTTCAGGAATTGAACCCATAGGTAAAGTAATAATGGGCACCGTCAAAGGGGATCTACATGATATAGGCAAAAATCTTTGCATCATGATGCTTAGAGGCGCTGGGTTTACAGTAATTGATTTAGGGGTGGACACTTCTTCAGAAGAATTCATAGAGGCGGTTGAAGAACATAACGCTGAAATATTAGGAATGTCTGCTTTATTAACTACAACAATGCCTAATATGGGAAAAACCATCACTTCGTTTGAAGACATAGAAATGAGAGACCTTGTAAAAATTATGGTGGGTGGGGCTCCATTATCTCAAGAGTTTGCAGATGAAATGGGCGCAGATGGTTTCGGTAAAGATGCAATTTCATGCGTTGACCTAGCAAAACAATTTGTAGCGAATGAGAATTAAATGTCTCAAATTGATAAAGAGAAATACTCTCAAAGCATTTCAAAACTAGATTCCATTTTTAGAGAAATTTCTTCAAATGTAACAGAAATATCTAAATGGAGATGTCCCTATAAAAATATGTCTGATAGATGCACTGCAAAGTTTGGATGCAGGAACCAAAAACGTACAGATGTCGTAGACGATCTTTATTTATGTATAGGTAGTGATAATTTAGATTATAGATCTGCATGGGACTCATAAGATGTCTCCAGTATTCTCTGATGGCTATAAACATGAATCACTACCTAACAAAACAATTTTTGATTATGCAGACTTTCTTAAAATACGTGTCCCAACTGCTTGTCGCAGAAATGGATCCTGTCATGAATGTATAGTTGAAATAAAAAACGGAAAAGACGCATTAAGTCCCCTTTCCCAATCAGAAGATTTTCTGAAGGAAGGTTATAGATTAGCCTGTCAAGCAGTGGTTGAAGAATTAGATTCAGTCGTTGAGTTTTCTACATTGAGAAGACAACCAAGAATTCTTACACAATCAATCTCAAGAGATATTGAAGCTTCCCCTAAAGTCATCACAAAAAACGGAAGAGTTTTTATTGATGAAATCGACTCTGATATTTACAGAGGACAAATTTTAGGTCTATCAGGTGATATCGGAACAACCACTATAGTTCTTAAAATCTTAGATCTAGAAAAAATGGAACCGCTAATTACTTCATCTTTTGAAAATCCTCAACGTTTTGGCGGATCTGATGTAATGAATAGAATTTCATACGATAGTGGACAAAATCATGGGGAATTAAAAAATGTACTTATAGCTTCGATTAATTTTGAAATTGGAGAAATGTGCAAAAGTATTAATGCTCACAGAAGACAAATTTATGATTGTGTCTTAGTTGGAAATACGACTATGAGAGACATATTATTTGGAATCGATGTTGAGCCTGTAGGACAAAAACCTTACAAGTCTAGAGTTCAAACAGATTTTGAAAATAATAACCGTAAAAACACAGCCCTTGAAGAATCTGCAGAAAAATTAGGTATAAGAATTTTCCCTAAAGCTAAAGTTTATAGCGGTCCATTAATTAGCTCACATATAGGCTCTGACATTGCTGCAGACCTTTTAACTATTCAGATTGATGAAAGCGATTCAAACATAATGTTAGTTGATGTAGGCACAAACACTGAGGTGGTTATAGGTAATAAATCTCAAATGTTTGCAGCATCATGTCCTGCAGGACCTGCGTTTGAGGGCGGCGAAGTTAAATACGGTATGCCTGGATATGAAGGAGCCGTAGAAAAAATAGAAATCGAGAATGGAACAGTAATATCTAGTACTATAGGTAATCAACCTGTGGAAGGAATTTGTGGTTCAGGTTTGGTAGATTTACTTGCTGAATTAAGAAAATCTAATTTGATGAACGATTTAGGAGTATTATCTGATAACAAACAGGAATTTGAATTTGATTCATCAAACAAAATGACAATTTCAAAAGCTGAAATAAGCTCATTAGCCCAAGCAAAATCTGCTAATTATTGTGGTCAATATATTACACTTCGTAAATTTGGGAAATCAGTCGATTCACTAGATTATTTATATCTTGCTGGAGGATTTGCTAACTACATCAACTCTCAAAATGCTATAGATATAGGTTTCATTGCTAACTTTCCTAAAGAAAAAATAAAAAAAGTTGGCAATGCCTCCTTAGAGGGAGCCACTTTAATGTTGAAATCTACGGAGTTAAGAGAACGTATAGAAAAAATTTGCTCGAATATACAACATATAGAACTAGAAACAACCCCAGATTTTTTTGAAATATTTGTTGAGGGGTGTATGTTCAAAGCAATGCCTACAAATTTCACATAACAGAGGGATATATGACTTGGAATGTACTCATAACAGATTACGCTTGGCCATCAATTGAACCAGAAAAAAAAATACTGGAAGAAGCAGGGGCTAAAGTAATAATTGCACCATCAACAGATGAAAAAACTCTTATAGATTTAGCGAACCAATCTGATGCGATACTCACTTGTTTTGCTCATGTTAATAGTAAGGTAATTGAATCTGCAACAAAATGTGTTGCTATAGGAAGATTTGGTGTGGGGGTAGATAATATTGACATAGAAAAAGCCACTGAATCTGGAATAGCTGTCACATATGTTCCTGATTATTGTATAGACGAAGTTTCTGACCATGTATTCGCATTACTTCTTA
>MDSV01096372.1_pt1 | contig 15403 bp, 13 predicted proteins | sample 810851 | NCBI WGS metagenome assembly MDSV01 (sample SAMN05326640, study PRJNA326480) | marine metagenome | isolation source: seawater | place: Atlantic Ocean: North East | collected 2012
AATCTTCACTATTGTTTTTATTTGCTGAAGAAATAATCTGTAAAGATGTCTGATCTAAAAAAAATAAAAGATGAATTTCTTTTAAAACTTAAGGGAAATTTAAACTTAACTGAAATTAATGATATTAAATCTATTTTGTTTGGAAAAAAAGGTTTGGTGTCATCTAAATTTAAAACGATAGGTTCTATTGCCGAGAATGAGAGAAAAAAATTTGCCTCAGATTTGAATGCTATAAAAGATGAATTACAAGATTTAATAGATTTAAAAATAAATGAAATTCAAAATACAGAAATAAATGAAAAATTGGAAAAAGAAAGAATTGATGTAACTTTACCCGAAAGAACTTTTATAAGAGGGAAAATTCATCCTGTTTCACAAACGATTGATGAAATTTCCTCTATTTTTTCTGAAATAGGTTTTAGCGTTGAGGAAGGTCCTGATGTTGAAAATGAATATAACAATTTTACTGCCCTTAATACACCCGATAATCATCCAGCAAGAGATATGCATGACACATTCTATCTAGATGAAAAAAAAGAAAGATTATTAAGAACTCACACCTCTCCTGTTCAAATAAGAACTATGCTCAAAGACACACCACCTTTTAAGATTATTGCACCAGGAAGAACTTATAGGTCAGATAGTGATCAAACTCATGCACCTATGTTTCATCAAGTTGAAGGGCTTCATATAGATAAAAATATAAATATGGGCCACTTAAAAGGTTGCTTAAATTATTTTATCAAAGAGTTTTTTGAAGTTAACAAAATCAAAATGAGATTTAGGCCAAGTCATTTTCCTTTCACAGAACCGTCTGCAGAAGTTGATATTGGATATAAAATAAAAGATGGAAAAATAGTTATAGGCGAGGGCGACAAATGGCTCGAGATTTTAGGATGTGGAATGGTTCATCCAAATGTTTTAAAAAATGTAAAAGTTGATCCAACCAAGTTTCAAGGATATGCATTTGGTATAGGTATCGATAGGCTTGCAATGCTTAAATACGGTATCAATGACCTCAGAGCTTTCTTCGATTGTGATTATAGATGGTTAAATCATTTTGGGTTTGACCCATTAGATGTTCCAACAAATTACAGAGGTTTAAGTCGATGAAAATTACATTTGATTGGCTTAAAGATCATTTAAGCACAAATCTTAAAGAGAAAAAACTTTTAGGGCAACTTACAAATATTGGTCTAGAGGTTGAAAGTGTTGAAAATTTGTCTGAGGGTCTTGATTTATTTAAAGTAGCAAAAATTCTTAAAACTGAAAAACATCCTAATGCAGATAGGCTAAAAGTTTGTGAAGTTAATATTGGTGAAAAAGAATTAAAGCAAGTTGTGTGTGGCGCTGATAATGCTAGAGAAGGATTGATAACAATATACGCTCCTCCAGGGGCCATTGTTCCTAAAACAAAAACAAAACTTTTAGAAACCAAAATAAGAGGTGTTACCTCATCCGGAATGCTCTGCTCTGAATCTGAATTGAATTTATCAGATGAGAGTGATGGAATAACTGAGTTATCAACATCAAAATACGAAAAAAATATTGGTAAACGATATTTTTCAAAGATAAATTCTAATTTAATTGATCTATCAGTTACTCCTAACAGACCAGATTGTCTTGGTATTAGGGGAATAGCCAGAGATCTTGCTGCATCTGGTTTTGGTAAGTTGAGAGACATTAAAGAAAAAAAGATTAAATCAAAAAAAAAACAAAATTTAAAAGTAAAAATTATAAAAGAGAACAATCAGGGATGCAGTATTTTTGGCAGTTGCTTAATAACTAACGTAAAAAATACTGAAAGTCCTCAATGGTTAAAAGATAAACTAGCTTCAATTGGTCAAAAACCAATTTCAGCAATAGTGGATATTACAAATTATGTTATGTTTGATATTAATCGGCCGTTACACGCATATGATGCAGATAAAATAGAAAAAGGTATCATAGTTAGGAAATCAAAATCTGGAGAAAAATTTACAGCTCTTGATAACAAAAATTATGTCTTAGAAAATGGTATGTGTGTAATTACTGATAATAAAGGTGTTTTGGGATTAGGTGGAATCATTGGGGGAACAAGATCAAGCACAGAATTTGGTACAACAAACATATTATTAGAGTCAGCTTATTTTGAGCCTAGATCAATAAGAAATACGGCAAAAAAGTTAAATCTTGATACAGATGCAAAATTCAGGTTTGAGAGAGGTATTGACCCCTTGTCTATTGAAAATGGCTTGAATAAAGCAGCATATCTTATCAAAGAAATTTGCGGTGGTGAAATTAGTAAAGTAGATATTCAAAAAACGAAAAATCATAAACTAAAATTTTTCAAATTTGATCCGAAATTATTTGAAAAAATATCTGGGTTTAAAATTCCTATTAAACAAATGATTAAAATTCTAGAAGATCTTGGTTTTAAATGTAAAAAAGATAAAAATAATTTAGAACTAATCGTACCATCCTGGAGACCCGATGTCTCACAAGAAGTAGATATCGTTGAAGAATTAGTGAGAATAAGTGGCTTTGATAAGATTAAAATTATAGATCCGTTTAAAGAGAGAACTAAGAGCACTTTGACTAAATCTCAAAAATTATTTCATTTTTTACAAAGAGCAATTGCTTCCAAGGGTTATTTGGAAGCAATAACGTGGTCATTTACAGATTCACGATACAATGATTATTTTAAAGGAGAGAATAAAGAAATTAAAATTATAAATCCAATAAGTTCTGATTTGGGAGTTTTAAGAAACTCAATATTCTCAAACCTCATAATGTATATGAATAAAAACCTAGACAGAGGTTTCAAGGATTTATCAATATTTGAAATAGGACCTATTTTTATAGGTAGTGAACCAGGTCAGCAAAAAACAGTTGTGTGTGGCCTTTCAGCAGGTAAGAAATCAAGGTTATCTTGGATTGATAAGGATAGAGATGTCGATGTATTTGATGTTAAGAGAGATGTTGTTCAAACGTTAGTCGAGTCTGGCTATGACCAAAAAAAGTTTTTTATAGACAATAATACACCTAAACATTATCACCCTGGAAAATCAGGTAGATTATTTTTAGATAGAGGAAAAGATGAAGTGGCAGCTTATTTTGGTGAGATTCATCCAAGTATTCTTAAAAACATAGATTTAAAAACAGAATCATTAGTAGGTTTTGAGATTTTTTTGGATAACTTAAAAATTCCTAATAAAACTTTGAACAATCAAAAAAAAAAATTCAATGTTTCGGATTTTCAAAAATCTGAAAGAGATTTTGCGTTTGTAGTTAATAAAAGTGTAAAAGCTCAAGACTTAATAATGGCTATTTCCAATATAGAACAAAATTTAATAAGTAATATAAAAGTTTTTGACGTTTACGAGGGTGAAAATATTCCAGACAATCAAAAATCTATAGCAATTAGCGTTACTATACAGTCTCCTGATAAGACATTGAATGATAGTGATTTGGAAAATATTAATAAAGTAATAATTAAGACAGTTGAAAATAAAACTGGCGCCAAAATTCGATCCTAAAATAAATGAACACTATTGATAATATAAGAAATTTTTCGATTATAGCTCATATTGATCATGGTAAATCAACAATAGCAGATAGAATTATTCATAAATGTGGTGGTTTAACAGAGAGAGAAATGAAAGCACAAGTATTAGACTCTATGGATATCGAAAGAGAGAGAGGCATAACGATTAAAGCTCAAACAGTAAAATTAAATTATAAAGCTAAAAATGGAAAAAATTATATCTTGAATATAATCGATACCCCGGGCCACGTAGATTTCAGTTATGAGGTCAGTAGGTCTCTTTATGCATGCGAGGGATCAATATTAATTGTGGATAGCACCCAAGGAGTAGAGGCTCAAACATTAGCAAACGTTTATCAAGCACTTGATATTAATCATGAAATTATCCCAGTATTAAACAAAATAGATTTACCCGCATCAGATCTGGAAAGAACAAAAAAACAAATAGAGGATGTAATTGGAATAGATACAGAAAATGCCATTCCATGCTCAGGAAAAACTGGTGAAGGTATAGAAGAAATATTGGAGCAGATAATTAATCAATTACCAGGTCCAAAGGGAAACCCAAATGAGAATTTGAAATGTTTACTAGTAGACAGTTGGTATGATACCTATTTAGGTGTAGTAATTTTGGTAAGAGTTATTAATGGAAAAATTGTTAAAAATATGAAAGTAAAAATGCTTTCTACTGATCAAGATTATATTATAGAAAAAGTTGGAGTTTTTACACCAAAAGCGAAGGATATAAATGAATTAAATTCAGGAGAAATAGGTTTTATTACTACAGGTATAAAAGTTTTATCTGAAACAAAAGTTGGTGATACAATTTGTGATGCAACAAAACCACCAGTAGAAGCTCTACCAGGATTTAAACCAAGTAAACCAGTAGTTTTTTGCGGTTTATTCCCAGTTGATAGTTCTGAGTATCAAAAATTAAAAGATGGGCTAGCTAAATTACAATTAAATGATGCAAGTTTTTCATTTGAAGCTGAGTCTTCATCTGCATTAGGTTTAGGTTTTAGGTGTGGATTTTTAGGATTATTACATCTTGAAATAATTACAGAGAGATTAGAAAGAGAGTTCGACGTAAATTTGTTAACTACTACTCCAGGAGTTGTCTATAAAGTAAATTTAAATAATGGAGATGTCATTGATCTACAAAATCCATCAAGTCTTCCCGATCCAACATTAATTAAATTTATTGAGGAACCATGGATAAAAGCGACCATTATTACTCCTGATGAATATTTAGGATCTATTATAAAATTGTGTCAGGACAAAAGAGGTATTCAAACAAATTTAAGTTATTCTGGCAACAGAGCGGTCTTAAGTTATGAACTTCCGTTAAATGAAGTTGTTTTTGATTTCAATGATAGAATAAAATCAATGACAAGTGGTTATGCAAGTTTCGATTATGAAATCTTGGAACATAAAGACGGAGATCTGGTCAAACTTGGAATTCTAGTGAATGGAGAACCTGTTGATGCATTAGCAATGATGATACATAAAGATTTTGCTCAACGCACAGGTAGAGAGGTATGTGAAAAATTAAAAGAATTGATACCTAGGCACAACTTCATGATACCAGTTCAGGCTGCAATTGGTGGCAAAATAATTGCCAGAGAGACGATAAAAGGATTTAAGAAAGATGTTTTAACAAAAATACACGGAGGTGGAGCTACAGACAGAAAAAGAAAATTATTAGAAAAACAAAAAAAAGGAAAAGCACGTTCTAAACAATTTGGAAGAGTAGAAATTCCACAAGAAGCATTTATAGGTGTATTAAAAATAAATAAAGAGAATAGATGAAATTAGATAAATTAAAAATAAAAGGTTTAATGTTAGTCAAAACTAAAATTCATAAGGACAAAAGAGGATTTTTTAAAGAAAATTATAAAAATAAACTTATGAAAAAAAAATTTGTTTTTGATGTTATGTCATTTTCAAAAAAGAATGTTTTGAGAGGAATGCATATACAAATAAATAAGCCTCAAGCCAAGATAATTACAGTGACTAATGGAAAAATTATGGATGTTGCGGTCGATTTGAGGAAAGGCTCTAAAACATTTGGAAAATACTTCTCAATGAAAATTTCTGATAATTCAGATTTCTCATTATATATTCCTGAAGGTTTCGCTCATGGGTTTTTATGTTTATCAAAAGAATGTACAGTAAGTTATAAATGTTCAGAATATAGAGATAAAAGAAGTGAAAAAACATTAAATTGGCAAGATAAAAAGGTTGGGATAAAATGGCCAATCAAAAATCCAATATTATCAAAAAAAGATAAAATTGGTTACGATTTAAATTTTTTTGAAAAATAATGTCTAAAAAAATAGTAATTACAGGTGGATCAGGAAGATTTGGCAATTTAATTCAAAACTTTAAAAGTAAACATAAACTTTTTTTTCCAAAGAAAAATGAACTAGATATTTTAAACTATAGGAAGATTAATAATTATCTAAGTTCAAAAAAACCTGACATTTTGATTCATCTTGCGGGACTTTCAAGACCAATGAAAATTCATGAAACTAACATAAAAAAAAGTATAGATTTGAATATAATTGGTACAGCTAATATAACTAAAGCCTGTGAGAACAAAAATATAAAATTAATTTATTTTTCAACAAACTATGTTTATCCTGGTTTTAAAGGTAACTACAAAGAAACAAATCCTATATTACCAATGAATAATTATGCTTGGTCAAAACTAGGTGGAGAATCTTCTGTGCATCTTTATAAAAATTCCCTGATATTAAGGGTAAGTATGACTGAAAAACCATTTGTTCATAAAAAAGCTTTTGCAAATATTAAAACTAGTTTTTTATATCAAGAGGAAGTATTAAAAATTTTATTTAAAATCTTTAATAAAAAAGGAATTTATAATATTGGTGGAAAAAATCAGACCATTTTTAATTTTGCCAAACAAAGCAATAAAAATGTAAAAAAAGTATTTTATAAAAAATCATCAAAGGTAAAGATGCCACTAGATTCCTCATTAAATTTATCAAAGTTAAATAAATTTTTGAGACAAAAATAAATGTGTTTATAAATTTCTAATGGAGAGATGGCCGAGTGGTTTAAGGCGCACGCTTGGAAAGTGTGTGTACTCTCACAGGTACCGTGGGTTCGAATCCCACTCTCTCCGCCATTAAATAAGTGTTGTTTTTCCTAGTCAATTAGCAAATTTTATATTTTTTTTTAATGCATATTATGAGCATCTTTTTAAAAAAAAATGATATAATTAAACTTTCCAAAATATAAAAAATGAAATCAAAAAATACATATCAAGCAGACTCCATTAAAGTATTAAAGGGTCTCGAAGCAGTAAGAAAAAGACCAGGAATGTATATAGGCGATACTGATGATGGTACCGGACTACATCACATGGTCTATGAAGTAGTGGATAATTCTATAGATGAGGCTTTAGCAGGATACTGTAATAATATTGTAGTCAGAATAAATTCAAATGGAACAATAACAGTAAAGGATGATGGTAGAGGAATACCCGTAGATATTCATAAAGGTGAAAAAAAATCTGCTGCGGAGGTAATAATGACCCAACTTCATGCGGGGGGAAAATTTGATCATGATTCTTATAAAGTTTCAGGAGGTTTGCACGGCGTAGGTGTTTCAGTTGTAAATGCTTTATCAGAAAAGCTTGAGTTAGAAATTCATAGAGATGGAAAAAAATATTATGTTGAATTTAAAAATGGCGATTCAGTGTCACCTCTAAAAATTATAGGAAAATCTAAAGAAAAGGGAACTCAAATTACTTTTTTACCTTCAAAAGAAATCTTTTCATCAATAAAATTTAGTGGAAATATTTTAATAAAAAGAATGCGAGAATTAGCTTTTTTAAATAAAGGCATAAAGATTATCCTCATAGACGAGAGTCAAAAAAAAGCGAAGACTAATCAATTTCAATATGATGGTGGAGTTTTAGAATTTGTTGAGTTTCTTGACGAAAAAAGAGAAAAATTACAAAATAAAAATGGAAATGAATTATTCAAGAAACCAGTTTATTTAGAAGGTAAAAAGGGAAATATAGAGTTAGAGTGTTCATTAAAATGGAATGCAGGTTATTCAGAGGATATTTTTCCATACACAAATAACATTTACCAAAAAGATGGTGGAACTCACTTACTAGGTTTTAGAAGTGCACTCACTAGAATTATAAATAAATATGCGAATGAGCACAGTCTTCTTAAAAAGAATAAATTAACAATATCTGGTGATGATATAAAAGAGGGATTAACATGCGTTTTATCAACAAAAATTCCTGATCCGAAGTTTTCTTCTCAGACAAAAGATAAACTTGTTTCTTCCGAGGTAAGAATGATTGTAGAAACAATAGTTAATGAAAAATTATCTATATGGTTTGATCAAAATCCAACGATAGCTAAAATAATACTTGCAAAAATTATTCAAGCTGCGTTAGCTAGAGATGTAGCGAGAAAGGCCAGAGAAAATGTTAGAAGAAAGGGAGCATTAGAACTAAGTGGTTTACCAGGTAAACTTGCGGATTGCCAAATTGGTAAACAAGAGGGAACAGAATTGTTTATAGTTGAGGGAGACTCAGCAGGAGGATCTGCAAAGCAAGGAAGAAATAGAGCCAATCAAGCCGTTTTACCTTTGAGGGGAAAAATTCTTAATACTTATGTAGAAGAGCTCAACTCTAAAAAAAATGGTAATAACAATGGGTCCGATCAAAGAACAAAAGCATTATCAAAAATGATTTCATCAAATGAAATTGTTACATTAATAAATGCATTAGGTTTAGACCCCAAAGCTAATGAAATTGATCTTAAAGATTTAAGATATGGAAAAATAATAATAATGACAGATGCTGACGTTGATGGTTCACATATCAGAGCTTTATTGCTTACTTTTTTTAATAATAAACCTTTTAATAAACTTATTGAAAATGGACATATTTATTTAGCACAGCCCCCTTTATTCAAAATAAATAAAGGAACTAAAGGTATTTATATTAAAGATGAAAAAGAATTGGAGGATTACATTGTCAGTAATAGTAAAGATTTCAAAAAAATTAAAAAAGGGTCAAAAGAATTTATTAATATATTGGATATAGAAAAATCAAAAATGAATATTCAGAGATTTAAAGGTTTAGGTGAAATGAACCCAGAAGAATTATGGAGCACTACATTAAACCCAGAGTCAAGAAATTTACTTCAAGTACAATATTCCAAAGATGTTAAAAAAGATCAGAACTTAATTCACACTTTAATGGGCAATGATGTTGCGTTACGTAAGGATTTTATAACAACTAATGCAATAAATGTTAAAAATTTAGATATCTAAAAATGAAGTTTTTTGAAACTTCTAGATATTTTTCACTAAAAAAATCCACTTACGTTTCATTAAGGTGGATTGGTGCAATAGGGCAGCTAATTTCAATATATCTTGTCTACTTCTTACTCAATTTTAAATTCAATTTTTTTCTTGCTAACCTTGGAATTTTATTTGGAATTTTAAGTAATCTATATCTCATATTTATTTATAAAAAATCCCAACTTTCAGAGAGATCGGCGTTTGTTTTTTTAATGATAGATATTTTACAATTATCATTTTTAGTTTATTTGACTGGTGGGGTATCAAACCCATTCGTAATTTTCTTAATAATACCAAGTGTATTTTCTTCTTCAAACTTAGGGTTTAAGATTAATTTAATATTAGTTTTAGCGACTTCATTTATAATAGTTTTATTGACCTTTTTTTATGAACCACTTCCATACCCGTTAGATCAACATTACCATATTGACTCTTATATATATTTTTCAATACCTATATCATTAATTGTAGCCTTAACTTTTTTAAATTATTTTGCTCTATCTTTTAATAAAGAATCAAGAATAAGAAAAGATGCTCTAAATAGAATGGAGGAGGTTATGGCAAAAGAACATGAACTTTTGTCATTAGGTGGTCAAGCTGCCGCCGCCGCTCATTCTTTAGGAACACCACTATCTACAATAAAGATTATAACTCAAGAGCTATCTAAACAATTTCAAGATAAAGAAGAAATAAAAAAAGATATAGATCTACTCTCAAGTCAAGTTGTTCGTTGTAATGAAATTTTAAAAAAACTAACTTTAGATCCTATTGAGGAAGATGAATTTATAGATAAAGATCTAAATATAAGAGAATATTTACAAGAAATTATTAACTCGTTTAAGGAAATTAGTAGTAAAAAAATTTTTTTTAATTTTGATCAGGACTCGAATCCAAAAAGAATAACAAAATCGATAGAGATAGTTTATGGATTAAGGAACTTTATTGGTAATGCTAATAAATATTCAAATAAGTCTGTTTATATAAATTTGAAGAGTGACAGTGAGATTACAGAAATCACGATTGAAGATGATGGTTTTGGTTACCCCAGAGATGTTTTTTCAAAAATTGGTGAACCATATTTAAAGTCAACAAAGATATCTGAAAAATCAAAATCCGGTCTAGGTTTAGGAATTTTTATTGGTAAAACTTTACTTGAGAAAAATTTTGCTACGATCAATTTTAGAAATTCAAAAACAAGAAATGGCGCTGAAGTTAAAATTTTATGGTCAAATAAAGAGTTGTTCAATATTTAGTTTAATTTATTTCTACTATCAAATAATGAACTTAACTGAGATATCATTACATCCCCTAGTTCATTTACATCAGTAATTTTTATTGCTTTGTTATAATATCTCGATACATCATGGCCAATTCCAATTGCTAAAATTTCAATTTCAGTTTTTTCTTCTATAAATTTTACCATCTTTTTTAAATGCTTTTCTAGAAAGTCACCCGCATTAACAGACAATGTTGAATCATCAACTGGCGCTCCATCAGAAATCACCATTAGTATTTTTCTCTCCTCTTTTCTTTTTTTGAGTCTATTGAAGGCCCATAAAATAGCCTCTCCATCAATATTTTCCTTAAGCAAACCCTCTTTTAACATTAAACCAAGATTATTCTTAGACTGTCGCCAGTGAGTATCAGCACTTTTATAAATTATATGCCGTAAATCATTTAGTCTACCTGGGTTTTTTGGTTTACTTTTTTTATTCCATACCTCTCTACTCTGACCTCCTTTCCAATTTTTTGTAGTAAAACCTAAAATTTCAACTTTAACTGAACAACGTTCCAACGTTCTTGATAAAATATCTGCACAGATTGCAGCAATAGTTATGGGTCTTCCTCGCATTGACCCTGAATTATCTATCAACAATGTAACTACAGTATCTTTAAATTCTAAATCTTTTTCTTTTTTGAATGATAAAGAATTATATGGATCCATAATAATTCTAGGTAATTTTGAGCTGTCTAATAAACCTTCCTCAAGGTCGAATTCCCAAGATCGATTTTGTTTTGCTAACAATTGCCTTTGAAGTTTATTAGCAAGTTTTGTTATAATATCTTGAAAACCGACTAATTGTTGATCAAGAGTTTTTCTTAACTTAGTTGTTTCCTCTAAATTTTCTAAATTTTCAGCTTTGGTAATTTCATCATATTGACTAGTAAAAATTTTATATTCAAGATTAAGAACACTTATATCTTTTTTTTGAATTATATTTTCACTGCTACTTTTTTCAGAGTCTGAATCAATCAATTGATCATCAAGTTTGTATTCATCAATATCATAATCAGCATCTAAACTTGCTTGAGCTTCTTCTTGTTGTTTTTGATCTTTTTGATCTTCATTTTTGGCTTCTTGATCATCATTTGAAGGATTATTTTGTTCTTTATCTTGGTTTTCTTCAGGCGACTCTTCGTTTTCCTCAGTTTGAAAAATGTCCATTTCTTGAAGTATTTCAGAAAATTTTGAGGAATAATTATTTTGATTTTCTAAATTTGATTTCAAAAAATCTATATGTTTTTTTATTGATCCATTAAAATCTTTTTCCCAGAAGCTAAGCTTTTTATTTGATAAAGAATTAAGCTCTACATTATGAAAATTTTTGACCATAAATAATTCAAAAGCTTCATTAACTGGAACGTCCTCTTTTGTTTTAAATTGATTTTCTTTTTTTGAGTTGATTATTTGATTATAATTATCTTTAATATTTTTTTCAATTCCTTTAAGCATCTTACAACCAAGTGACTCATATCTTATTTTTTCAGCTATCGAATAAAGATTTTTACAAGATGAATTTAAGGGTAGATTTTTTTTATAAATTTCAAGATTAGAGAATTTTTTTTTTAATGCAGATGAATCTGTTTCTGCCCTTGCTTTAATAAAATCATTTTTTGTATTTAAATTATCAAACTCAATAAAATCAAATTTTTTTGTATTTTTATTTTTGTCTTCATTGTCAAAACCCAAGTCGTCAGATATTACTTTGAACGTAGAGGTAAGAGCTTGTTTTAGTTTTTCTTTTAAATTAACATCTTTATCGTTACTGCTCATTTAGATCTGAATATTTATCAGTGACTCCGGTAATTCTTCTCCAAAACATCTTTGGTAGTATTCTGAAATGGTATTTTTCTCAATCTCGTCACATTTATTTAAAAACGTGACCCTAAATGCGTAACCAGTATCCTTGAATATTTCAGTGTTTTCAGCCCAATGTAAGACTGTTCTAGGACTCATCACAGTTGATATATCTCCAGCTACAAAACCTTTTCTCGTTAATGAAGCAACCTTGATCATATTTGCAACCTTTTCTTTACCTTTTTGATTATTAAAATTTTTATTTTTAGCTAATACGATTTCCATTTCTTTGTCCAAACTCAAATAGTTTAGAGTTGAAACTATGTTCCATCTATCCATTTGTCCTTGATTTATTTGTTGGGTACCATGATACAATCCAGTCGTATCACCTAAACCTACTGTATTTGATGTAGCGAATAACCTAAAAAATTTATTTTGTTTAATGACCTTGTTTTTGTCAAGTAATGTAAAACTACCTTCAGACTCCAAAACTCTTTGAATAACAAACATTACGTCTGGCCTTCCAGCATCATATTCATCAAAAACTAAAGCAACAGGGTTTTGAATAGACCAGGGCAATATTCCTTCGTTAAATTGAGTAATCTGTTTCCCTTCCTTTAAAACTATTGCATCTTTACCAATCAAGTCAATTCTGCTTACGTGACTATCTAAATTAACTCTTATGCATGGCCAATTTAATCTTGCTGCTATTTGTTCTATATGTGTTGATTTACCTGTTCCGTGATATCCTTGAACTAAAACTCTTTTATTGAAGGCAAATCCTGAAATTATTGCTAACGTAGTATCTTTATCGAATTTATAATTTTTATCTATTTCTGGAACGTAGTCACTTTTTTTTGAAAAGGCAACGACTTCCATTTCAGAATCAAACCCAAAAGTTTGTTTTATAGAAAGTTTTATATCTGGTTGTATATCTAGGTTAGGTGTCAATTTTTTCTCTATATGTGTTTTTTAGCTGAGTGTAAGCTAAAGTAATTAACTTTAATTTTTCTTCATATTTTTTGTTTCCAGAATTCATATCAGGGTGAAATTTTTTGACAAGGACTTTGAACTTTTCCTGTATTTTTTGCCATTTTAAACCAACCGAAATCCCCAATATACTGAAAGCTTTTATATCCTTATGATTAAATTTAAATTGACGCATGTAATTGAAGTTGCTTTTATGTCTATCTTTGTCAAGTTCATCTTTCAAAGTATTATTCCATAAGACTTTAAAAAAATTATCAGAAGAACTAAAACTTTGAGTTGGTTTATGCCAAACCATATCAGATTTTAAAAAATCTAAAACTTGGTTATCATTCATTCCTGAAAAGTAATTCCAATTTTTGTTGAATTCTTTCACATGCTCCAGGCAAAGTAACCTAAACTTTTTACTATTATCTTTTTCAACAGGAGCTTTATATTCCCCTAATTCTTTACAATTATTCCAGTCACAAATATTTTTCATAGTATATAATATTATATATGGATAAAAATGAATTAATTTCAATTATTAAAAATAAATTAGATAAAAATATTAGTTTGCAAGGATTAGAGATTGAAGATAAGTCTTTCCTGCACAAAAATCATCCCGGGAATGTTGAGGGAAAATATCATTTAAAACTTATAATTTTGTCTGATGAACTAAAAAAAATGAGTAAAATTAACAGCACAAAAAAAATTTATACTATTTTAAGTGAAGAACTGAAACTGCATATCCATTCATTACAAATCTTAATTAGATAATTCCTTTTTTAAAAATAATCTAATGTAGTTTTGCGAGAATTGATTTTTAATGTTAGCTGACCCAATTTTTTTTAGAAGTATCAAATTTATTTTATCTGAGGTATTTTTCTTATCTTTTGTCATAAATGATACAATCTTATTTACATCTTTCTTTCCAAAAAAATAATTCAAATTGTTAGGTAGCTTTGCTTTTTTGAGATGATTTTTGATTTTTTGAAAATGCTTTTTGTCTAATTTATGATTTTGAAAACTAAATTTTAAAGCACTACTCATACCTAAAATTACTGCTTCACCATGATTTAATTTTTTTGAGTACGCCATGGTAGATTCAAATGCATGTCCAAAGGTATGACCAAAATTTAAAATTTTTCTTAAACTTTTTTCTTTTTCGTCTTTTTCAACTACATACTTTTTTATTTTGCAACTTTCAAAGATCGCTTTTTCAATATAAGGAGATTCTAATTTTAATATTTTGAAAACCTGGTTATCTAAGAATTTAAAAAATTTTTCATTTTTTATTAATGAATGTTTTAAAATCTCAGCATATCCACAAACAATTTCTCTAACCGGCAGAGTTTTTAAAAAAGTAGTATCAGAAATTACCAAGATTGGCTGATAAAAACTTCCAATTAGATTTTTTCCATGTTGAGTATTAATTCCTGTTTTTCCACCAATTGATGAGTCAACTTGGGATAAAAGTGTAGTTGGAACATTAATAAACTTTAATCCCCTTTTAAAGATACTTGAAGCATATCCCCCAACATCACCAGTAATACCCCCGCCTAGAGAAATCAAACAATCATCTCTATTAAAATTTTTGTTAATTAAAATGTCTAAGATTTTGTTAACACTTTTTTGGCTTTTATTTATTTCACTAGCATTAAATTTATAAATATAAACCTTCTTATTTTTTAAAGATCGCAACAGTTGCGAAATTTTATTCTTCTTTATATTTTTGTCTATGATCAATAAACATTTGCTAAATTTAATTGAATTTTTCTTTAAAATATTTGAAAATTGAGTTAGTAGATCTGACCCAATAAAGATTGGATATTTTTTAGTCTTTGTATTTATTATCAATTTAATTGATTTCATATTTCTTTTATAATTTTTTTTACCACCTCAGATTTTGTTAAATTATCACATTTAATCTTAAATAATGCTCTTGAGTATATCTTTGATCGTTCATTAATTAAATTAAGTAATTGATCACTACTAGAATTATAGGCTATAGGTCTTTTTTTACTTTTTTTAATTCTATTTAAAAGAATTTTATTATCCCATTTGAGCCAAATAGATGAATGATTTGTTAATACCTCATTTTGAATTTTGTTATTTAAAAAAGCACCGCCACCTAAGGAAATTACACAGTTTTTTTTTTTAAGGTTTTTTAAAGTAATTTTTTCCTCAATTTTACGAAAAAATTTTTCACCCTTTTTGTCGAAAATATTTTTAATAGTAGTTTTAGTTTTCTTTTCTATTTCGTGATCAATATCAAAAAACTCTAATTCAAGTTTTTTTGAAATCATTGAGCCAATGGAAGTCTTACCTGACCCCATCATACCTAAAAAGACTAGATTTTTATTTAATTTCATAAGTTTCTTTATTGAAAAAACACAAATATGTCTTAATTTGAAAATACTTAACGATATATGCAATTTATTAAAAAAACAAGAACAAGCAGATTTAATCTATTA
>MDSV01029620.1_pt1 | contig 15401 bp, 12 predicted proteins | sample 810851 | NCBI WGS metagenome assembly MDSV01 (sample SAMN05326640, study PRJNA326480) | marine metagenome | isolation source: seawater | place: Atlantic Ocean: North East | collected 2012
GGTCATTGCCGCAGAAAATGCCGTCCGGCCGTTCATCGAAGCTCCAGAGCCGCGCGACGGCCTCATGCCCCCAATGCTCCGACCATGTGCCGTAAAGGACGCCGGCCGCGGGAACTCTCAAATCGGCGGCCTCCAGGGTCTGGCGATAGGAAAGCGCGCGCTCGCGCACGACCAGAAAATGCTCTGGGCCGGTGATATGGGCGATACGCCGGCAGCCGCGTTGTATCAGATGACGCACCGCCTCGCGCGCGCCCTGCCGTTCATCCGGCACCAGGGTGATTGCCTCGGCGGGCCCCTCGGTCAACACGTAGACGACGGGCACCGGGACTGCCGAGAAATCGATGGGAAGTGGCCGGTCGACGCGCTTGCCGGTGGCGATGATCCCGTCGACCTGCTTGTCGAGCATCGCATCGAGATGGATGCGGGCAAGTGCGGGATCACCCCCGACCGAGCAGAGAAACACCGAAACGCCCTGGTCGATCAGCCCTTCGGATACTCCGGCCATGACCGGCAGGGTGAAGCGGCCATAGATATCGTCCGTCAGAAGGCCGACGGTGAAGCTTCGCTTGCTGGTGAGGCTGCGCGCCAGCGCATTGGGACGGAACCCCAGCTCCTCCGCAACGCGCCGGATGCGGGCGCGGGTCTCCGCCGCCATGCGGCCGGTGTCGTTGAGCGCCTTGGAAGCCGTGGCGGTGCTGACGCCGGCCTTCGAGGCCACGTCATAAATCGTAACACGCCCGCCAACATTCGCATCCGTCACGCCATCCCCTCCCTGGGAAACCGGTTTCTCATGTCCATATAACAGAGAAATATGTGTGGGAAAAGGGTTTCTCAAACATATTGTTCGGTTTTCGGAATCTGGTCACGGGAGTGGTTGCAAGCGTTCGGCGCGAACGCAGGTGGCGTATGGCACGAAAAAGCCCGGCTCTCTGGCCGGGCTTCATGATCAGTCGAAAGGCGTTTGCCTTATTTGGTGGCGCCTTCGTAGAGTTCGGCGACATAATCCCAGTTGATGAGATTGTCGACGAAGGCTTCCAGATATTTCGGGCGGGCATTGCGGTAGTCGATGTAGTAGGAGTGCTCCCACACGTCGACGCCGAGAATCGGCTTGGCACCGTGGACGACCGGGTTTTCGCCGTTCGGCGTCTTCATGATTTCGAGCTTGCCGTCCTTGACGGCGACCCAGGCCCAGCCCGAGCCGAACTGGCCGGTGCCGGCGGCAATGAAATCGGCCTTGAACTTGTCGTAGCCGCCGAGATCGGAGGAAATCGCGCTTTCGAGCGCGCCCGGCAGCTTGGTGCCGCCGCCATCCTTCTTCATCCACTTCCAGAAATGCATGTGGTTGAAGTGCTGGGCGGCATTGTTGAAGAGCGGCTGGTTGGAGCCGTAGGCCTTGACCATGACATCCTCGACGGAAAGACCACCGAGACCCGCTTCTTCCGCCAGCTTGTTGCCGGTGGTCACATAGGTGTTGTGGTGCTTGTCGTGGTGGAATTCGAGCGTCTCGGCCGACATGTAGGGGTCGAGCGCGTCATAGGCGTAAGGCAGATCGGGCAGTTCAAAAGCCATGTTCAATACTCCTCAGTTAATAAATTGACGCTTGCGGGTTACATAGGAAGCCGTTCCGGGAACGGCAACCGCCAAGCCCGGAAATATCCGGGCAAATTGCCGGAAGGAAAGGGCGTTCGGCGGCATTCCGGTACGCCCCCGCCTGCCGGCGAAGCCGCCGGCCGGGATATCCTAACCCTCCGGCAGCTTGTAGGCGAGGATATAATCGCCCGTCTCGGTGCCGACCGAGCCATGGCCGCCGGCGACGATCAGCACGTATTGGGCGCCGTCCGCGGTCTCGTAGGTCATCGGCGTCGCCTGGCCGCCGGCGGGAAGCCGGGCCTCCCAGAGCTGTTCGCCGGTGGTCACGTCATAGCCGCGGATGTAATTGTCCATGGTCGCGCCGAGGAAGGCGACGCCGCCCCGCGTCATGATCGGACCGCCAATGCCGGGAACACCCATTTTGATCTTCAGCGGCAGCGGCGTCATGTCCTGGATCGTGCCGTTCTTGTGCTTCCACACGATCTCGCCAGTGGTCAGGTCCGCGCCCGCGACATAGCCCCATGGCGGCGCCTGGCAGGGCACTCCAAGCGGGCCGAGCAGGGTGGAGAAGGACACGGCATAATCGGCGCCGTTGTTGGAGTTGATGCCCTGCGTGGCCACGCCCGGCGTCGATTTCGGCACCAGCGTGGACGTGTAGGCCATGTAGACCGGCATGGCGAACATCACCTGCCGCTCCGGATCGACGGCGACCGAGCCCCAGTTGAGCGTCCCGAAATTGCCGGGATAGACGATCGTGCCGTCGACGGAGGGCGGCGTGTAGCGGCCCTCGTAATTATACTGCTTCAGCTTGATGCGGCAGACGAGTTGGTCGAGCAGGCTCGCCCCCCACATGTCCTTGCCCTCAAGCTTCGGCGGGTTGAAGGAAAGCGCCGAGACCGGCTGGGTCAGCGACAGGTTCTCGCCGTCAAGTCCACCGTCCTGGGGCGCGGGAACCTCCTTGACGGGAAGGATCGGTTCGCCGGTTTCGCGGTTCAGCACGAAGACCTCGCCCTGCTTCGTCGCCTGCACCAGCGCCGGCACGCTCTCGCCGTCGATCGTCAGGTCGAGAAGGGCGGGCTGGGCCGGAACGTCCATGTCCCAGAGGTCATGGTGGACGCCCTGAAAGTTCCACACCGGCGCGCCGGTCTCGGCATCCAGCGCCACAACGGAAGAAGAATATTTCTCGACCGCGGGCGAGCGGTTGAGGCCGATCTGGTCCGGCGTGCGGTTGCCGATCGGGGCGTAGATCAGGCCGAGATCGCTGTCGCCGGACATCACCGACCAGCTGTTCGGCGAGTTCTTGGTGTAGGTCTCGTCCGGGCCGAGCGGTTCGGTTTGCTCCGGATTGCCGGTATCGAAGTTCCAGATCAGTTCACCGGTATCGATGTCATAGGCGCGGATCACGCCGGACGGGCTGTCGGTCGAGTAATTGTCGTTGACCGAGCCGCCGACCACGATCTTGCCGTTTATCGCCAGCGGCGGGGAGGTCGAGTAGTAATATCCTTGCGTCTTGTAGGGCATGTTCTTCTGAAGCTGCAGCGTGCCATTGTCGGCGAAATCCGCGCAGATCGTGCCGTCCTCGGCGTTGAGCGCGATCAGCCGGGCATCGGAGGTCGGCAGGTAGACGCGGATCTTGCAGCGCTCGCCCTCTGCCATGTCGGGATCGTCGTAATAGGTCACGCCCCGGCAGGTCTGGTGCTGGCGGTTGCCGTCAACGGGAACCTTGGGGTCGAATTTCCATTTCTCCTCGCCGGTCTTGGCATCAAACGCCATCGCCCAGCTATGCGGGGTGCAGACATAGAGCGTGTCGTCCACCATCAGCGGGGTATTCTCATAGGTGGTCTCGACCACGTCGTTGGGCCCCATCATGTCGCCGGTCTGGATCTGCCAGGCGAGTTCCAGACTGCCGACATTCTCCGGGGTGATCTGGTCGAGAGGCGACCAGCGCTGGCCCCTTTCGGTGCGGCCATAGCCATGCCATTCGCCTTCGGGAACGGCGTCCGCCGTTTCGGCGCTGGCGCTGCGGGCGCCGGGCAGTGACCCCTCGATCGCATGCGGGTCGGTGAACAGCGAGATGACCGCGACCACCATCGAAACGAGAACCGCGGCAACCAGCGGCCACGGGCCGGCGCGGGCGGGTTTGTCTTTTTCCGGAAAGCCGTAGTCATCGCGCAGGATCGGCCTGCGCACCCAGGGCAATAGCAGCCAAAGGCCGAGAAGCACGACAAGCCCGCCGCGCGCGCCGAGCTGCCACCAGTCGAAACCGACCTCCAGCAGCGCCCAGACCAGCGTTACCAGTATGGTCGCCGCGTAAATCCAGTAGGCAAGCGCCGATCGGATGAAAACAAAAAAGGCGGTCGCCAGAAATGCGGCACCCGCGATCAGATAAAACCAGCTACCGCCAAGCGTGATCAGCCAGATGCCGCCGCCGCCCAGAAACAGGCCGATCAGCGCGAAAATCAATGAAGTCAGCACCAACATGAATATCATTCCCCCGAAACTGGAATTTTTTCCGGGTCATGTGGTCGGTATTGCGGAGGAAACCCGCGAAGATGTTGCCCTTGCCGACCTCCCGGCTTTTCAGGCGACGGTGATCTGCCATCGCTGTCTTCGGTTTAACGGGTCGGGCCTGTTATTGTTCCCGGTTGTTTTGCCGGAAGCTGACCGGCGAGGCGATGTTGCCGCGACTTGCCGCGCGCTCGATGCGCTCGATATCCGATTGAAACCGCAGGGTTTCGCGCGCCCGGTCCACGGTCAACGTCGAGAATTTCTTCGACATTTCGGAAAAGCCCGGGATATCCGTGTGGCCAAGCGCCCGGCAGGCATGGAGAAGGTGGATCACCACCTCGGCCATGCCCGCGCCATCGCGCGCCATGGCGGTGAAGGCGGCGTCGAAGAATTCCTCTGCCGTTATCGTCGGCATATGGATGCGCGGATAGCGCGGCTCCGAGTCCCCATCGGGCTTTTCGCCGGCTTCCAGGATGCGCACCAGATGCGTCACCACGTCAATGGCCGTGCCCGGATCGTTGACGGCGGGAGAAAGCGCGCGCAGCGCGACTTGCGACATAACCGTCACTCCGTAAAGCGGATCCTGCGTGTAGGACCGTTCATGGCCGATGGTGAATGCCCTTGCGGCTTCCGCCACGACGTCCTCGTCCACGACGCCGTCGTCCTGTGTCAGCCTGATGCCGGCGATATGGCGGCCTGGTGCGACGAAAGCGCCTGGCCGTTCCAGCACGTAGATATCGGCATTCAACTTGCGGGACACCGCGTCCAGGGTCGCCATGTCGACAAAGCGCAGATAGCCGGACTCGGGCGGTTCGATGAGTTGCAGGACGCCCGGCATATCGCCGTCGAATTCGGTTCCGCCGAGAAAGGGTTCGGCCCGATAGTTGCGCATCGAGGTGACGGCCTGATCCTCGACCTGCTCGATCGTTCGGCTGACCTTGCCGAGACGACCGAGATAGTTGATCCAGCGCAGCAATGTGCCGATGATCAACACGATGACGGCAATGGTGGCGACAAACAGAACCAGCCGGCCGCCGGTGCCGTAGAGCTTGGTGTTGAGCGCGATCAGGCCGACAAGGCTGAAGATGAACGAGCCGAGAAAGGTCGAAAGCGCCGACTGCGCGGTGCGGTCTTCCAGAAGCGTGCCGACCGCCCGCGGCGTGGCGCTGCTGGCCGCCGACGAAGATGCCTGCACCACGGTGTTGAGCGAGAAGATCAGCACCGTCAGCATGCTCGAGGCGATGATCGACAGCAGCGATCCTACCGAATCGACGCCGATCGTGTCGCCGATATCCTCAGGAATATAGCGGTTCAGAAGAATACCCAGAAGCGCGGTGGCAATGCCGGCAACGCAATAGATCGCGGCCACAAACCACAATTGCCGCATGACCTGGGAGATGACCCATAACCGCCGGGACAGCTGAAGTTTCATAGCGCTCTTTCTGTCAGGGCGGCATTTCCGCAGTTCAACTGGAACTGGTCGATCCCGCCTTCATCCCCGCCGGTATAGGTCTACGATGTCGGTTGTCCAACGCCGCTCATTGGTCTCGCGTTCCATTAGGGCGCGTGAACCTGATGGCGTCAACTCGCTGCCTGTCGTTTCTGTTCCGTGGAGGTCCCTCGGGTGCCGTGGAAAACGCCGCGAAACCTTAGCAGAAAGTGGCGCTCCCGTCAGATATCGGCCTTGCCCGCGACCTTCAGCGCAAAGGCGTATTCCAGAGCCTTTTCCTCCAGCCGCTGGAACCGCCCGGATGCCCCGCCATGGCCTGCGTCCATATTGGTTCTGAGCAGGACCGGCGCCGTGCCGGTGGTGGCCTCGCGCAGCTTCGCCACCCATTTCGCCGGCTCCCAGTAGGTCACGCGCGGATCGGTGAGCCCGGCGAGCGCCAGAATGGCGGGGTAGGGCTTCGGTCCTACATTGTCGTAGGGGCTGTAGCTGGCGATATAGTCGTAGGCCTCCTCGGAGGCGATCGGGTTGCCCCATTCGTTCCATTCCGGCGGGGTGAGCGGCAGGGTGTCGTCCAGCATCGTGGTCAGGACATCGACGAAAGGCACGGCGGCAATGATGCCGGCGAATTTTTCGGGCGCCATGTTGGCGACGGCACCCATCAGCATGCCGCCGGCCGAACCGCCCTCTGCGACGATCCTGCCGTGGCTGGTGAAGCCTTCGGCCACCAGCGCATCGGCGGCGGCGATGAAATCGGAGAAGGTGTTCTTCTTGTGCATCATCTTGCCGTTTTCATACCAGGCGAAACCCTTGTCCTTACCGCCGCGGATATGGGCAATGGCATAGACGAAGCCGCGATCGACCAGCGACAGGCAATTGGTGGAAAACGAGGCCGGAATGGAGATGCCGTAAGCGCCGTAGCCGTAGAGCAGGCAGGGCGCGGTGCCGTCGAGCGGCGTATCCTTGCGATAGACGATGCTGACGGGCACCAGTTCGCCATCGGCGGCCTTCGCCTGGATACGGCGGGTGACATAGTCGTCCGGGTTATGGCCGGAAGGCACTTCCTGCGTCTTCAGCAAGGTCCGTTCGCGCGTCGCCATGTTGTAGTCATAGAGCTGGCTCGGCGTCGTCATCGAGGAATAGGAAAAGCGGATCGTGTCCGTGTCGTATTCGGCAGCGCCCTGCAGTCCGAGGGAATAGGCCTCCTCTTCGAAGGCGATGGCGTGTTCCTCCCCGGTTGCCCGGTCGCGGATGACGATGCGCGGCAGGCCCGCGAATCGCTCCAGCCAGACCAGATGCCGCGCGAAGGCCGTATGCGCCAGGATCAGCCGGCCCTCCTGATGCGGCACGACCTCCTTCCAGTTTGCCTTGCCGGGCGCGTTCACCGGGGTTTCCATGATCTTGAAATCCTTGGCCCCGCCGTCATTGGTCAGGATGTAGAACACGTCGCCGCCCTCGGTGACGTCATATTCCACCATGGTTTCGCGCGCCGCCACCAGCGCGGGCTCGGCGTCGAGGTTCGCGGTCGGGATGATCCGGACCTCGGAGGTCTGGTGGTCGTGGATGTCGATATAGATGAAATCGTCGAGCAGCGAGCCGGCAATGCCGACGAAGAAGCCGGGATCGCCTTCCTCGTAGACCAGCCGGTCGTCTTCCTGCCTTGTGCCGATCACGTGATGGAACACTTTCGAGGGGCGGTGGTTGTCGTCGACCTCGGTGTAGAAGAAGCTCTTGCCATCGGGCGCCCAGACGCCGCTGCCGCCGGTGTTCTCGATCCTGTCCTCGATATCCTTGCCGGTTTCAAGATCGCGAACCTTCAGCGTGTAGAACTCCGATCCCTTGTCGTCATAGCTCCAGATCGCGCGGCTGTGATCGGTGGTCTGGTCGAAACCCCCGAGATCGAAATAGGCCTTGCCCTTGGCCTCCAGATCGCCATCGAGCAGGGTTTCGCGGATGCTTTCGTCATTGACGTCGCCATTGCGCGGGATGCGGAAGAAATAGGGTTGTTCGGCTCCGGTGCGAAACGCCGTGCCATAGGCATAGGGCCCTTCCTTCATCGGCACGGAGCTGTCGTCCTCCTTGATGCGGCCGCGCATTTCGGCAACCAGCTTTTTCTGCAGCGCTTCGGTGTCGGCCATCGCGGCCTTCATATAGGCGTTCTCGGCCTCCAGATGCGCGCGGATATCGGCTTCCAGGATCGTCGGGTCCTTGAACATCGCCTGCCAGTTGGCGGCCCTCAGCCAGGCGTAGTCATCCGAGCGGGTCCTGCCGTGGCGGGTGTCGCTGAGGGCTTTTTTGATTGCCTTGGGGGCATCGGGCAGCGTCTTGAAGGGGGTCACGGGCAGGCCTTTCGGGTAAGTCATGTCGGCGCAAGATAGGGGGGCTTAAGGACGACATCAAGCGCGGGTCTCAGACTTGCCGCATTCGGCTGCTCTGTGCTTACAATATGCGATGCGCTTGCGGATGCCGATTTCCGGACGGAAGCGCCAGAGACAGATTTCCATGAACGGAGACAGAGACTTGACCAAGGCCTTCCTTGCGCTGCTGACGCTGACGCTCGTTGCTACGCCCGCCCTCGCCATCAGCCAGCGGATCGAAAACGAGCTCGACCGGCTCGATCCCGAGGAAAAGCTTGAGCAGCGCTGCGACGTGGAGGCGCTGAGCCGGATCGACGCGGCGCGCAAGGACATGACGCCCGACAAGGTGATAGCCTACACATTCGCGCCGACAAAGGTGCATGGTACCACGATCGATGCGCCGGGTGCAGCCGTGCGCTCGCATGGTCACTGGTACAAGCTCTCCTACCACTGCGCGACGGCCAGCGATGAGATCGCGGTCAAATCCTTCAGCTTCAAGCTCGGCGCAGAAATCCCGCGCAGCGCCTGGGAGCGGCTTTACCTTTATCCGTAGGTGCGATCGGCCTGAACGATCCGCAATTGCGCACATGAAAACGCCCACCGGGGGAGGAGGATCCGGTGGGCGTCATCGTGGTGATCGGCGATTTGGGAGGAGGAGGAGGATCGCCGATCGTAATCGAAGGGGGCCGGGAGGAGGATAGCACCCTTCGAAAGCTCTGTCAGATCGCGTCCTTGCGGGCGACGCGACGGATATCAGCGCGGCTGATACCGAGGTCGGAAAGTTCGCGATTGCTCATGCGGCCAAGTTCGGCGACGGTTTCGCGATACTTGAGCCAGTTGTTGAACGAGCGTTGAATGTTCATGTTGCGGCTCCTTTCGTGTGTTCGGTGCGCTGTTGTTGATTGGATATATACAGAGCCCGCGGGGCATGAGGCAGGGGGGTAACAGCATTGCCCCTATGCAAAAAACGCAGGGCTCGGGAGAGGTGCCTCGAAAATGGGCATTCTGCCGAACGGGTAGGCACGAAACGGGCCGGTGGAACGTGCGGGTCGCCCGCGCTCAGTCTTCCTCCACGAACACTTCCGCGCGGCGGCGATTGACCGTGGGGATCAGCACGATCACCAGGACGATCGCGGACGCGATCAGCAATCCCAGGCTGATCGGGCTGGTGAGGAACACGCTGGCGTCGCCGCCCGAAAGCAGCATGGTGCGCCTCATATAGACTTCCATCATCGGCCCCAGCACGAAGCCGAGCAGAAGCGGCGCTGGCTCGCAGTCGAGCTTGCTCAGCGCATAGCCGGCAGCGCCCGACACCGACATGACGATCAGGTCGAAGGGGTTTTCGTTGATCGAATAGACGCCGATCGCCGAAAAGCCGACGATTGCGGGATAGAGGAAATTGGCGCGCACGCTCAAAAGCTTCACCCACAGCCCGATCAGCGGCAGGTTGAGCACGACCAGCATCAGATTGCCGATCCACATCGACACGATGACGCCCCAAAACAGCGAGGGCTGTTCGTTGATCAGGTTGGGGCCGGGGGTGATGCCCTGGATGATCAGGGCGCCAACCATCAGCGCCATCAGCGGGTTGGAGGGGATGCCGAGCGTCAGCATCGGCACGAATGATGTCTGCGCGCCGGCATTGTTGGCCGATTCCGGTCCTGCGACGCCGGCGATCGCGCCGCGGCCGAAGGTTTCCGGCTTCTTCGAGACCTGCTTTTCCACCATGTAGGAGGCGAAGGACGACAGCATCGCGCCGCCGCCCGGCAATATGCCGAGAAACGATCCGAGAAACGTGCCGCGCAGGATCGGCATACCGGCCTCGCGCAGGTCCTGGCGGCTCGGCAGCAGGGCCGAGATGTTGGTCTTGAGCGGCTCGCGCGGGGTTTCATCCTCCAGGCCCTTGAGGATTTCGGACAGGGCGTAGATGCCGACCCCGAAGCCGAGAATCGGTATGCCTTCCGCCAGATCGAACATGCCGAAGGTGAAGCGTGCCTGGCCGGTGTAGAGATCGGTGCCGACCGTGCCGAGAAGCAGGCCGAACACGATCATGATGATGCCCTTGAGCACCGACCCGTGGGCGAGCGCGATCGAGGCCACCAGCCCGAGCACCATCAGCGAGAAATAGTCGGGCGGGGTGAATTTCAGCGCGAGCATCGTCAGCGGGATCGCGAAGATCGCGATCAGCAGCGTCGCGAAACAGCCGGCGATGAACGAGCCGATCGCCGCCAGCGCGAGCGCCGTGCCGGCCTTGCCCTGTCGCGCAAGCTGGTAACCGTCGATTGCGGTCACCGCCGACGAGGCCTCCCCCGGCAGGTTGATCAGGATGGCGGTGGTGGAGCCGCCATATTGCGCGCCGTAATAGATGCCGGCCAGCATGATCAGCGAGGCCTCCGGCGGAAAACCGAAGGTCACCGGCAGAAGAATGGCGATCGTGCCGAGTGGCCCGATGCCCGGCAGAACGCCGATGGCGGTGCCGAGGAAAACCCCGAGGAAGCAGAACAGCAGGTTGATCGGCTGAAAGACCGTTTCCAGTCCGAGGGAGAGATGCGCGAAAAGGTCCATGGATCAACCCGTGAAGACCGAACCCCAAAGGGGGATGGTCATGCTCAGAAGATAATGAAAGACGAGGACGCAGAAGAGGCTGAAGGCGGCGGAAAGCAGCAGCGCCTGGCGCAACGTCGTCACCTGGCTTGCAAGGCACGACACGAAAATTGACAGGAAAACAGCGATCAGCAGGCCGAAAGGTTCGATGGCGAAGCCGAAGATCATCGGGCAGGCGATGATGATCACGATCGCCCGCGGCGGCGCTATGGCAAAGGGCTCTGCGTCGGCGGGGGCGGGCAGAAACAGCACGATCAGGGCAAGGGCCGCAAGGATTGCCGACAGGACGACCGGAAAGAAGGCCGGTCCCATCCTGTCCAGCGTGCCCATGTTCATGGTCGTCAGCGCATAACCGCCCATGGCGGCGGAGATGATGAGGAATATGCCGGAGAAGATGACGTTCTTCCGTCGCGCGCCGCTGCCTGCACTCATGTCGATCTCCCGCCTGCTATCCTTGCCGCCTTGCCTCAATTGTCACGCTCCGGCGGGCAGGGCCATCGCATATGACGTTGTCGCATAGCCCCCCAATCTTCTCGCCCCGGAGGGGAGAGATGTCGCGACAGCGACAGTGAGGGGGGAGACTATCACCGCGACCGCCCTCACGGATTGCTATGCCGCGCCACCCTCACTGCCCCTTTCGGAGCATCTCTCCCGCCAGCGGGAGAGAGCAATGGGAGCAAGCCGTCCGCCCGGCGCCCTAGAGCATTTCCGGTGAAAACCGGATCACCGGAAATGCTCTATCTATTTGTCTTTACGCGCGTCCGGACGGAAAACCGGTATCCACTTTTCCTGGACGCGCCTTAGTTGTTGCGGATATTGTACTTCTTGATGATATCGCGCCAGGTCGCTTCCTCGCGTATCGCCATGTCCTGCAGTTCCTCCGGCGTTGACGAGGTCGCGCGCTGGTAGTTCTTGGCGAAGGCCGCCTGCGCTTCCTCGCTCGCCAGGAAGTTCGCGATCGCCTCGTTCATCTGCGCAATCACCGCGGGCGGCGTTCCCTTGGGCGCGAGTATGCCGGACCAGAGCGGCGCGACCAGATCGACGCCGGCCTCCTGGAAGGTCGGGACATCCGGGAAATCGGGATTGCGCTCCGCGGACGCGATGCCGAGCGCCTTCATGGTGCCCGACTTCAGATGTTCGGTATAGGCCTCCGACAGGAAGTCGACCGAGATGTCGAGGCTGCCGGACAGGAGGTCGACGAGGGTCGGCGCGGTGCCCTGATAGGGCACGATCTTGAGATCGGCATCGGCCTGTTCGCTCATCATCAGTTCGATCATGTGGCCGTAGGAGCCGATGCCCGGATTGCCGGCGCTGACCTCGCCCGGATGGGCCTTGGCGTATTCCAGGAGTTCGCCGAGATCGTCGGCGGGAAAATCCGCCCGCGCCACGACCACCATATCGCCATGGGTGATCTGGCTGACATAGTCGAAATCTTCCAATGGCGTATAGGGCAGGCCGGTATAGGTGTTGGTGTAATTGGCGGTGGGGCCGGGAAAACCGACGACGAAGGTATAGCCGTCGGGCTTGGCATGCGCGACCGAGGCCATGCCGATCGTACCGCCGGCGCCGGGCTTGTTATCGACGATCACCGTCTGGCCGAACTGTTCCTCGAGATCGGCGGCCATCATCCGCACCAGAAAATCAGGCCCCGCCGGAAACGGAAACACGATCCGGATCGGCTTGGCCTCCGGCCAGTCCGCGGCCAGCGCAGCGGTTGTCGGGCCGAGCGCGATGCACATCGCGCCGGCGGCGATCGCGGTCCCGATGGTTTTAAGCAATGTCGTCATGAGTTCCTCTCCTCAAACGCGATGCGGCTCTCCCAAACCGCATGATCCACGCTAGTCCGATCGGTCGCAGACAGCCAAGCCGATGATGCCGCGTTTCAACGCGTGAAATGCCAGGCGCTTTCGCCTGCGGCGGATGGCGAGCTTTTCGGCCTGCCGAAGGGCCCGGATGCCATTCTTCAATCATGACAAATCGGTCATCTTCTTGAACCGCGTCATGCGGCGCACCAGTTTAGCACTCTCTCCCGCGGTGAAAGCCGCATAGCCCGGTCGGCCGCAAGGTCAGGCCGGGTTTTTTTAGCTGCGTCGCCGGCGGCCGATCGTGGCCAGCGTCGGCTCGGCGGCAAGCAGGCGTTTTGTATAGGCTTCCTGCGGGGCGTCGAGCAGTTGGGGGACCTGTCCTTCCTCCACCACGCGGCCGGCCTGCATCACCACAGCGCGGTCGCAGATCTCGTCGACCACGGCGATATTGTGGGTGATCAGCAGCACCGACAGGCCGTGTTCGGCGCGCATCTTGAGAATGAGCCTGAGGATCTGCGCCTGCACCGTCACGTCCAGCGCCGAAGTCGGCTCGTCGGCGACCAACAGTTTGGGGCGGGTGATCAGCGCGCGGGCGATCGCGATCCGCTGGCGCTGGCCGCCGGAAAATTCGTGCGGGTATAGATCGATATCGCGTCCTTTTAGCCCGACCTCTTCCAGAAGTGCGGCCACCCGCATCCGCCGGGCCTTGCCGGTCGGGGCATCGGGGTCCAGCGCCAACGGTTCGGCGATGATGCGGCCGATCGTCTGGCGCGGGTCGAGCGCACTGTAGGGGTCCTGAAACACCATCTGGAAATGACGCCGCAGCTTGCGAAGATCGCGCGGCGATTGCGCGTAAAGGTCGGCGCCTTCGAACAGCACCCGGCCGGCGCTCGGGCGGTCGAGCGCCATGATCAGCCGGGCAAGCGTCGATTTTCCGGACCCGCTCTCGCCGACAATGCCGAGGATTTCGCCCGACGCGAGGGTAATCGAGACATCGTCCAGTGCAGTGCGCGCGCCATAGTGCCGGGTCAGGCCCTCGGTTTGAAGCAGCGGGGTCATGACCCGCCCTCCAGCCCGGTGCGGACCCTTCGGGGCAGGGATGCCAGCAGCGTCTTGGTATAGTCATGGGCGGGGTGGCGCAGAACGTCTTCGGTTCTGCCCTCTTCCATCTTCTCGCCGTCATGCATCACCAGAACCCGATCGCTCATGCGGGCGATGACGCCGATATCGTGGGAGATCAGGATCGGGCCGATGCCGAGTTCGGCGACGAGATCGTCGAGAATGTCGAGGATCTCGGCCTGCACGGTGACGTCGAGCGCCGTGGTCGGCTCGTCGGCGATCAGGAGCCCGGGCTTCAGCGCCAGCGCGATCGCGATACCGATCCGCTGGCGCTCGCCGCCGGAAAGTTCGTGCGGATAGGAATTTATTCTCGTTTTCGCGTCGCGGATGCGGACCATGTCCATCAGCCGCAGGGCTTCCAGTCTCGCTTCGGCCCGGGAGATCGGACGATGAAGCCGCAGCGCCTCGGCGATCTGGCTGCCGGCGGTCATTGCCGGGTTCAGCGCGGTCATCGGTTCCTGAAAGATCATCCCGATCTTTGCCCCGCGCAGTCGGGTGAGCCTGCGTTCCGGCAGCGCCAGCAGGTTTTCGCCATCGAGCAGGATTTCGCCCTCCGCCCGGGCCGTTCGCGGCAGCAGGCCGATCACCGCCAGCGCCAGCACCGATTTGCCCGATCCGCTTTCGCCGACAATGCCGAGCGTCTCGCCCTTCTCCAGCGACAGATCGATGCCGTGCAATACTTCACGCCGCCCGCCGCGCCGGTCGGGGAAACTGACCCTGAGATTGCGGATATCGAGCATCATGACGCCTCGCGCGGGTCGGTCAGCCGACCGAGACCGTCGCCCAGAAGGTTGAGGCCGAGAACGGAGAAGGCGATAGCAAGGCCGGGGGCCAGCACCAGATGAGGGGCGCTCGCGAGATAGGTCTGGGCATCGGCCAGCATCCGCCCCCAGCTCGGCGTCGGCGGCGCGACGCCGAGGCCCAGAAACGAGAGCCCGGCCTCGGTGAGGATCGCAAGCCCGGTCTGGATCGCGACCTGAACGATGATCTGGGCGGCGATATTGGGAAGCACGTGTTCGAGCGTGATCCGCGTTCCGGTCTTGCCGGCCATGCGGGCGGCGAGGATATAGTCGCGCGCCCAGACCTGCAGCGCGGCCCCCCGGCTGACGCGGGCGAAGACCGGCACCATGAACAGCGCGATCGCGGTGACGGTGGTCGCCGGTCCGCCGCCGAGCACTGCGGCCAAAAGCAGCGCCGACAGCACTGGGGGAAAGGCGAAGACGATATCGTTGACGCGCATGATCGCGGCCTCGGCCACCCCCCGGCGCGCCGCCGCCATCGTGCCCAAAACGGTGCCGAATGTTCCGCCAATCGCGACCGCGGAAAACGCGATCGACAGCGAGGTCCAGGCGCCGGCCATGATCATCGACAATTCGTCGCGGCCGAACTGGTCGGCGCCCAGCAGCCCACCGGGACCGGGGCCCTCGAGGCGGAGCGGAATGTTGATGGCGGCGGGGTCCATCGGCGTCCAGAACCGGCTAAGGATCGCGGCTGTGACCAGCGCGGCGGTGATGATGCCGCCGATGATGAGAGGCAGGTGTCTCATCGCGTGGCCTTCAGCCGCGGGTCGATCACCGCGTAAAGCGTATCGACCGCGAAATTGAGGCCCATGACGATGACGGCGAACAGCAGCGCGACATTCTGGATCACGATCAGGTCGCGCTGGGCGAGCGCCTGATAGGCAAGCGTGCCAAGGCCCGGCAGGGTGAAGACGTTTTCGACCAGCACGGTGCCGGCCATCAGCACCGATATCTGCATGCCGAGCATGGTGACGACCGGGATCAGCGCGTTGGGCACGACGTGACGCCACAGCGCCCGCATCCGGCTTGCACCCTTGGCCCGCGCCGTGCGCACGAAATCCTCGCGCGCGACATCTATGACGGCCGTGCGCGTCACCCGCGTCAGCACCGCGGCCTGGGGGATGGCAAGCGCGATCGCGGGCAGCGTTAGCGCGGTGATGGCGGGCAGGAA
>MDSV01248959.1_pt1 | contig 15400 bp, 18 predicted proteins | sample 810851 | NCBI WGS metagenome assembly MDSV01 (sample SAMN05326640, study PRJNA326480) | marine metagenome | isolation source: seawater | place: Atlantic Ocean: North East | collected 2012
AATATTAGATGATGCAATTAAGGTCTTTGTTGACAATGATAGAAATGAACTTATAAGTGTTTCCCCGAATCTTATGCAGAACGCAGCGTTCAGGATCATGAAGCGTGGATATGTTTTTCAAAAGGACTTAAGCACGAAGTGTGGCGTGTATGTTTGCGATATTCATGATGTACATACTGTTGATGATATTGAATTCATAAAGTCAAGGACTAGTCGTGAACGTTAGAGATAAGAAGGTGCTAGTTTTTGTAGCACATCAGGATGACGAAACGATCGGTTGCGGTGGAACAATTGCTAAGTGGTCAAACGAGGGAGCAAAAGTGCATGTCTGTTTCATGACTGATGGGGCAACGGGATACCAACAGGGATCGGATCTAAAGACCGACATAACTAGTATTCGAATGAAGGAGGCAACTTATGCCTGTCATGTGTTAGGTGTCCATGAAGTTTCTACGCTTAGTCTGCCTTGTCAGGAAATAAAGAACGACAGACAAACGTTTCACAAAGTCATACAAAAGATTAGAGAATTTCGACCAAATGTTGTTATAACCCACAGTGATATATGTAAGCACAGAGATCATAGGACCACATCTAGTGTTGTAGAGGAGTCTTGTTGGAAGTCCACGGAGAACATCTTGGAAGACCTGGGTCCGCCTCACACAGTGGATCTGGTCCTACAGTGTGAGATATTAGATCCACTTGACAATCCAGACTTCATTGTAGACATATCTAAAGAGTATATCACAAAATGTGAAGCAATGGGAGTCTACACGTCTCAAAGAGGGGTAATACCAGGCATCGAACAATACCTAAATGGTATATCGCTTGTTAGGGGATACAGTGTTGGTCCCAACAAAAGGGCAGAAGCCTTTAAGAGGTTGGGGAGATTGCCGTACAGGTTATGAGTTATTTTGCAATTACATCAAATCACCCAAGGCACGTAAAGTTTTTGGAAACTTTATATAACGAGATTGATCTTTCGGTTGTTGTTGTGGTCGATAAGGGTCCAATAACACAAGAAGAAGCAGATTATTTCAATCCAGATATGAAACTGTTAAGGGCGAATAACGTTATTAGGTGTTCCAGGCACCAGTTGCACTCTAATTTTGTCTTGCAAACCTTGTCAAAGATGAGAGCGAAAGTTGGTTTTATCTTTGGTGCGCCTTTGTTGAAGAAAGATTTGTTCGAAATGCCAGAATATGGATGTGTAAATATACACACAGGATTAGTTGATCATTACAGGGGCGTTGACAGTTCTCTATGGGCAATGTATGACAACAAACCTGATCTAGTCGGGACAACTCTTCATTATATTGATGAATCCATAGATGCGGGTAATGTCATTGATACGGGTACAATCGACATAGACCAGTATGATGACCTAGATACTCTATTTTTTAAGTCATGTCAGGTCGGTTTTCGCTTGCTATCTGATAATCTTGATGATATAATTACTAACAAAGCAACTAAAAAAATTCTAAAGAGTAGAGGTATACTCTATCAAAATAAAGATAGAAGTTCTGAGATTGTGAAAAAAGCAGAAGAAAATCTTACGAGGTATAAAGATGAAAATTATTCTTGATTTGTGTAACCAGCATCATGGATCATTGGATGAACTTAAGAGAATGTCGCAAAATGCCTTTTTATCAGGCGCTGACGCCGTTAAAGTTCAATTGATGGATTCCGAAAAACTTCTTGGTGTTACAAACAAAAAGTACAGAGATGTTTGTTTTGAAGATGCGCACTCCTTGGCAAAGTACTGTGATGATATCGGTATAGAGTTCATGGCGTCAGTGTTTGACCAAGAAAGATTTGAGTGGTTAGCAGATCTGGGAGTAAGGACGCACAAGATTGCAAGTCGTACATCAAAGAGTGACCACAAACTCTGTGACCTGATTTTATCAGATGGTAAACCAACAATCGTGTCGACTGGTATGCATGACTTTGCAGAATTCCCGTTTGAGCACTCTGAACAGATCGAATACCTGTTCTGTGTATCCAAGTATCCTACATACTTAGATGATGAAAAATTAGCAAAAATGCCGTATTTTAAGCGCCCTGGGTACTCGGGGTATAGTGATCATACAATTGGCATCGGGGCGGCACTACGCGCTCATTCTCGCGGTGCTACGATACTTGAGAAGCACTTTTCTAATAATATTTTTTCTCAAACTAGGTTGGAGGGTGGACATCTTGGTTCTTTTGACCAGAACTCGTTAAGAAACTTTGTTAATATCGTTAAGCAGTTTGAAATTATGGAGAAAAGTGGTGAGTTCTAATCCTGACGTTTCTGTAATAATAACAAATTATAATTATGAAAAATACATCTCCCGTGCTGTAAGAAGTTGTTTAAACCAATCGCACGTTAATCATGAAGTTATTGTTGTTGATGACTGCAGTACAGATGATTCAATTTCGACACTCAGTGCTTTCAAGGAGGATGTTAAGATTGTTAGCACAGGGACTAACGGTGGAGTTGCTGTTGCAGCAAATGTTGGCGTCAGGAACAGTAGAGGACAGTTTTTTATTAGGGTTGACGCTGATGATTATGTAAATAAAGATATGTGCCACATGATGAAAACTTACCTCGAAGCAAACCATGACGCTTTTTGTGTGTCCTGTGATTACCTTATGGTTGACGATTTTGAAAATACACTTGAGAGAAGGTATGCTGAAAATGAAAACATATCATGTGGTATAATGTATCGTAGAGATCAGTTCGTTCAAGTGGGTGGTTATAACGACAAAATGCGCCATAGAGAAGAAGAAGAACTTAGGAAAAGGTTAGGACAAGAATATAAAATTCATCACTTGAGAATTCCGTTTTATAGATATAGAATGCACAATACGAACAAAACAAAGAAACCAGAATATAAAACGTGGGAGATATAATGACTAAGAAGATTTTTATTACAGGATGTGCCAAATCGGGTACTACGCTATTGCTTCGAATGTGCTACGCGTTTAAAGATACGGAAGTTGTTTATAGGGAAGGGTTCGACGGACACGAGATGGATTTTGATAAGTTCATGAAGCACGACAGTGAAAAGAGATTCACCATCGGTAAGAGGCACCCGCCAGCATTGTTGAGTAACGTCCTTGTACCAGAGTTTCAGCATCAAGCGGGTGACATAATCAAACAAGAGGTGGCAGTTATCAATGTAGTTAGGGATGGTCGAGACGTCGTCCTGTCTGATGGAAATTATGTCAAACCACGAAGGTGGATCGAATCGATTGATCAGCGCAACAAGGTCTTGTTCGGTAATTTGATAGACCTGGAAGTTAAATACGAAGACCTTGTGAGAAATCCTGAAACGATACAGAGGCAAATGGAAGAGAAGTTTGGACTAGAATCTGAAAGTAGTTTTAAAGATTATCCAGATTATGTAGAGGATTGGGTCTTCGAGTGGAATGTCTCTGTCCTCGGCCGAGCAGGTAAGGGCAATGAAACAAACTATGGAAAAAGAAAAGTAGATGCTAGAGGTATTGGCAAAGATCCAGAAGCATATAAAGACCTTTGCTCTGACTTGGAACTGCCAAAATTTGAAAAGCACCTAAAGGACTTGGGATACCTATGAGAGCGTTAGTTACTGGCCACCTTGGATATATTGGCGGCAATTTTGTAAAAAAATGGGAAGAAAGAGGTCACTCGTGGACAGGTTATGATTATAAAGACAATCACGAGTTCGATCTCGCCAGAGGCATAAAGGGACTTCATGTTAATCATCACGTTAATCCGATAGACGTCGTCTTGCACTTTGCGGCAATCCCCAGAGTTGCCTTTAGTGTTGAGCAACCAAGATTGGTCATGAATAATAACATTAACTCTACAACAGTTGTTTTGGATTGGGCAAAGAAAAACAACATCCCAGTGGTTTATAGTAGTTCCTCATCCGTTGTTGGAAATGGTGATGGTCCTGCTAGTCCCTATGCTCTTTCGAAGTATGTCGGAGAAATGGAGACGTTGCTGTACAACAAACTTTACGGACTTAAAACAGTTGCCTTGAGGTATTTCAATGTCTATTCTTACGATCAAATAGCAGACAGCGAGTATGCTACTGTAGTTTGTAATTGGAAAAAATACATTCAAGAAGGAAAAACCCCTTTCATCACTGGTGATGGTGAACAAAGAAGGGATATGACTCATGTTGATGATATTGTGTCTGCGAATATATTTTGCGCAGAAAACGTAGATAAAGATGATCTGTGGGGTCATTGGTACGATATTGGATCTGGAGAAAACATTTCTCTAAATGAAATGAAAGAAGTTGTGCTACAATACTTTCCAGGGCAAAAGTTCGATTATGTAGACCCAAGACCTGGCGACGTGATGTTCACCGAAGCGGGTTTGAATAAATTTAAAGCACATGGGTGGAAAAGTAGAACGCCACTTAGAGAAGGATTAGATTCCGTCTTTAGAACACTGAGAGAGGAGATGTTATGAAACTAGGCATTATAGGGAATGGTTTTGTTGGAAATGCAATTGCCCATGCGTTCATACCCTGCATGGAAGTGAAGATCTATGACAAGAATCCAGACAAGTCCTATAACACGCTGGACGATGTTGTGAATAATTCAGACGTTGTTTTTGTTTCGGTACCGACACCCATGCGCCAAGATGGGACTATTGACTTGTCGATTGTAGAGTCGGTATTTGATGCGGTCGAAGTATGCAAGCAACAAGATAGTAAAACAGTGTTTGTTTTAAAATCTACTGTCGTACCAGGCACCACTAGGGAATTGAAAAAAAGACATCCAACACTGCAGATTGTCTTCAATCCTGAGTTCTTGACCGAGAGACACGCTCGATTTGATTTCCTAAATCAGTCTAGAATAATTTTGGGATTTGAAACTGATCTGGATGAGGGACGTAGAAACCTGTCCGTTGAAAAAGTCAAGGCGTTATATAATCAAAGATTCTCTGGTAGTAACTTCATAACAACAAATTATGAGACAGCAGAGATGATAAAGTATTTTAATAATTTATTTTTTGCTGTAAAGGTTTCCTTTATGAATGAAATGAAACTGGTGGCAGAGAAGACAAAGTTGATCAACTGGGACAAGGCGGTAAGGGGTTTTGTCTCAGATGGGCGAGTAGGGGATTCACATTTGCAAGTCCCTGGCCCAGATGGAAAGTGTGGTTTTGGTGGTTCTTGTTTCCCTAAAGACATTAATGCATTTATGACATATGCAGACTCTATTGGTTTAGATCTCGCAGTATTGAAGGGTGCATGGAAAACAAATTTAAAAGTGAGACCAGAGAGAGACTGGGAAAACTTAAAAGGAAGGGCAATATCAGATGATTAAAAGAGCAATGTTTATTGGTAGGTGGCAACCATTTCATAACGGTCACAAGTGGTTAATTAACCAAAAACTAAGCGAAGGTAAACCGATACTGATCGCGGTTAGGGACATCCCACCAGATGAGAAGAATCCATTTACGACGGAGCAAACTGTTGAGATGATCCAAAAGGTATACAACGAGCACGATGTGGAAGTAGTTCGCATTCCAGACATTGAAAGTGTCAATTGGGGTCGCGGCGTCGGTTACGGACTTAACGAGCACATACCACCGCAGAACATCGGGTTCATTTCAGCAACGGGAATTAGAAACAACATCAAAGATGGTGTTGACTCTTGGCGAGAAAATGTAGACCCATCCATTCAAGAGATGGTTGTAAAGTATTTGGAGGATTGAAATGAGTGGTATTTTTATACAAATGACAGGGATGAGTGGTGCAGGCAAGTCTACCATGACTTTCCTCGCACAAACTAGACTTAGGGAAATGGGTCGCAATGTAGAGGTGATCGATGGAGATGAGTACAGAGAGGGGTTGTGTAAGGACTTAGGATTTTCGAAAGAAGACAGGAACACCAATATTAGAAGACTGTCTTTTGTTGGCAAGGTGTTGTCTAGAAATGACGTGGTTTGCATAATGTCTGCCATCAACCCATATGACAATATCAGGAGAGAGGTTCAGGCAAACAATCCCTTGTCCAAAATAGTCTACGTTAAGTGCGAAATAGATACCCTGATAAACAGAGATCCAAAGGGTTTGTATCAGAGAGCACTCTTGCCAAAGGGTGATCCTGATCATATTCCAAATTTTACAGGCATTTCGGATCCTTTTGAGGTTCCAAAGAATGCAGACTTAATTATCGACACAGAGAAACAAACTGTAGATGAGTCAGTTGGTGTGTTGGTAGATTTTATATTAAAAAACTTAGGAGAATAAAATGAAATTATCAGATCAAGCACTTGGTGCTATTATGTTGGCGTTACAAAATTCTTTAATGAACCAAACGGACATCGTCCCAACCTTGAAGAATTTTGACTTAATGTTAGGTGAGAATGAGGAGATTATTATACTGAACCCTCCAACACTAGATATGAGTGATGTACCATTTCAAGAAAATAAATCGACTGTTGGAAGTGATTGATGCCATTTTACGAATACCAGTGCTTGGATTGCGAAAAAGTTTTTAACGTATTTCACTCTATGGACAAGGACTACGAAGGTACTTGTGGATTTTGTGAATCCGTCAATGTCGAAAAGGTCGTTTCCACCATTGGAATCAAGGTAGATAAAAGTAAATTCAAGGCAAAGACTGGAGATGTTGTGAAGACACATATAGAGAGCGCAAAAGCGGAAATTGCAAAAGAAAAGAAAAAGTTAAAAAGCAAGGTATACGAAAATGATTGAGTTGTTTTTGGTGTTGTCCATGGTCTTTAATGGATTTTTGGTGTTCTATGCAATCAGGTTGGCACGCAGGTTGTTAACGGTCGCCACGAACATAGATACAGTATATCAGATTTTCGACAACTTTAGGGAGCATGTAGAACAAATTCATGAGGCGGAAATGTTCTACGGAGACCAGACACTGCAAGCGCTTATTGACCACTCAAAAGAGGTTCTTGATTCTTTGGAGGAGTATAGTGATATTATGGCGCTGGTAGAAATAGAAGAGGATGGGGATGCCGAGGAAGAAGAGTAGCAAAAATTACTATTTCACAAGCGTACATGAGGATGCTATTGTAGAGTATTGTTCTACTGAAAGTAGAGAAGAGAGGGAAAAACTGTACATCCAGTACATACAACCCGCCTTCAGTGAGATGGTCGATAAGATCATTTATACGTACAAGTTTACGAACATACCCAACATCGACGTTCTAAAGGATGACTGCAAGGTGTGGTTGACAACTATATTGAGCAAATATGATCCGAATCGTGGATCAAAAGCGTTCTCGTATTTTTCGGTCATAACCAAGCACTGGTTCATACACCAATTTAAAAAGAACTCAACGAAAGTTAAGAGAGAAGTCGCATATGAGGAGATTGTAAGAGAGAATCAACATGAGCGATTAATATATAACGATAACACGTATACGGACAAGAGAGAGAAGTATGAGTTTTGGACGTACCTTAAAACTGAAGTCGATAGGTGGCAAAGTTCAAACTTATTTGTAAAAGACAATGAAAAGAAAGTCTTATCAGCAGTAAAGATACTTTTGGACAATGTTGAAGAAATAGAAATCCTAAACAAGAAGGCAGTCTATCTCTATCTCAGGGAGATAACTGGACTAAAAACTAAGCAAATAGTGAACACGCTTAACAAGATGCGAGAGCGGTACAAGTATTTTGTCATCAAATATGAACGTGGAGATAAATTTTAACTGTACCATAATTATTGTATGAAAGATGTAGAAGAATTAATCACAGAGGCCACCAGAAACGTTAGTGAGGACCGCGCCGCAACCAAGGTCCTACTAACAAATTTGATGAAGTATATGCAGGAAACGACAGACCGCCATCGCGAAGTGGGTCTGGTCGCTGCAAAGTACTTAGAAACCCTACAAAGATCAAACGAGCAGTTAGTTAAAATAGCAGCACTAAAACACAAGAAGACTGCGAGAGTTGATCACTCGATCTCAGAGGACGAAAAGAACGATTTATTTGATATGATCAATTCTTCGGAGGAGTGACCAATGTCAAAGAAAACTCCTGGATCCAGTTACAGTTACTATTCCAGAGTCGATTCCACCCTCCAGGACACGATTAATCCAGTTGGACAGGGTGTGACGGAAAGCATGTCCTCCACGAGTGTTATTTCAAGATCAAAACCAGAATTATTGCAAAACGCCCTCCGTGCAATGACATTAAAAACGGAAAAGATCACACTAGAACAAATCCCAGATACACACAGAAAAGCAAGAGATATCATAAATGCCACTGACCAGGCTAACCATTCTAGTGAATCTGTCGGCGTGTTGAGGCATTACTGTGTCGTAGAAGGCAGGTTGGGCGCAAGAGATCCGAACATTATGCCACCAGAGATGTTTACTGTGATATATGAGTTTGTGAACACTGGAACGGATGATTCGGAACCCATGATGGGATTTCGGGATATAAAAGTTAGAATGCTTGGTCAGGATTATGGAGTATTGAGTACTTCAGGTGCATCGGTCGGCGGCGCAGGACTACAGGGTGGACCAGGTAGCATTATCGGTGCATTTGGAAAGCAAGGGGGAGAAGTTCCTGCGTCAGATTATGGACCCTCTCCAGCGGCACAATCTTCTGTAACCTTCGCAACTGGAATAAAAACAAACAAGTCCATTCAATTATACCAGATATTTCGTGCCATGTTAAAAACATATGCTGGCGCAGGGCCCCACAGTACATGGATATCTGGAGTCTACATAACCGTCACGGCAAGTGATGGTCACAGGTGGCAATACATGCACTTAGATCCAAGAGTGAAGGTTAAACCAGGAGACAAGGTCAGGAAAGGTCAACTTCTTGGGTATGTTGCAAGGACTGGATTGATGGGACCACTTGCGATATCTAAACCCCACTTACACTTGCAGGTTAAACTCGGCAACAATAAAAAGGATCCCGAGGTACTCATGAAGCAGTATTGGTCGAGATCGGGCGGACCACCAAACCAAGACTGGAATACGTGGATTAACAAAAAAGACGAGTGGAAGAAGACATCTCACGGATGGTACTCGGTATTCGCATCTGCCCGTGCTGGCGGTTCGCACGGCGCAATAGATATAGGCATGAAGGAGGGGACAGCAATCACTGCAGTAGCTCCTGGAAAGGTTACCCATGTCGCTGGAGGGAGTAGTTATATAAAGGCAGTTGCAAGATTTAAAGAGGCGGTGCAATACTATAACCAACAAATAAGAAAAGGTACTTTTGTCTTTAGATATAAGATAAAACACTCTACAGGAGTAGTCAAAAACTATGCAGTACCGTTTGCAAGCAACCAAACCATCAATCTGGTGGGTCCTGGTACGGATGTTTCCTTTGATTATAGGTTGGGTGGAAAGATAGTCTTCAACTTACCAGGGAGGTTGACTGAAGCATGAGCAAAAAGATAAAAGCAAAATACTCTATTTATACAAGTTATGGATCAAAAAGCAAGGTACTTTCTGAGGATGTGGTTCCAACATTGATGGGTGACTCTTTTTTAGATCGTCTGGATAAATCATCTGACAATGTATCTAAATCTAAAATAAATTCCGTCCCAAACGGATATGTACCAGCAATCATACTCAAGACAGAAAAAATATCCGTAGACCAGATACCCTCCAGTCACAATCGCGCTGGTGCCGCACTTAAATTGACAGATCTCCAAGGAGTGACAGAATCGTTAGAAGCGGTTACGGTTCAGAAACACTATGCCATTGTAGCAGGGCAGGGTAATACTCTTGATGTTACCAAGGTCCCACCAGAACTTCTGACGATTGTGTATGAAATAGGTGACCCTGACGATGTGGATCAGTTAACCGTAAACAGAAAATGCGTGGTAGAAATGTTAGGTCACAACTATGGAGTGTTGAGATCTAATGCTGCTGGCGGATTAAACTATTCTGAAGGCGGCGACGATCTTGCTAGTATTGAGGGTGGTATTCCAGATAAATTCAAACGCCCAGTCCACACCACTGCAGCACAAAATAAAAACGCGGCAATGATTATAAGATACGCCAGGGAGAAGGGATTTAACGATAGGCAGATTTCCAACTTTCTCGGAATGGCTCAGGGTGAATCTGGACTGATACCAAAATCAGAGTATGGACCTAGTAGTAAGACCACACTAGCGCGACTTAGAAAAGTTTATCGAGGACGCGTTTCAAGACTATCTGATAAACAACTTTTGGAACTAAGGGATAGTAGTGTTGTTAAATTTTTTAATTACGTTTATCACGGACCTGTAGGTTCAAAGTGGTTTAACGATAAACTGAAAAGATCTGGAGCAGGAAACACAATTGGTGGGTACAAATATAGAGGTAGAGGGTTCGTTCAGCACACTGGGTACACGAATTATCAAAGACTGGGAAAGTTTGCAGGAGAGGATTATTACAACAATCCAGACCTATTAAATAATCCTGAACACGCTGCCAAAGCGCTGGTTGCTTATTATTCTGACCCGCAAGTTCATCGAAATAATAAGAGAGACTTTAACAAGATAAGGGATACCTATGTTGCAACTTATGGTGGATCTTACAGTGGTTATGGTAAACACCACAGAGAAGATGTTTTAAGACGCGGCGGTTTCGCTCTTCACTGGTACAAGAAAATAAAATCTGGAGAGTGGAAAAATTATGGAAAAAGCGAAGAAGTAGCAAAAGATAAGGAAGAGAAGAAAGCAAGTGAGCAAAGTTCCTAAAAAATTATTAAAAACATATGATCAAGTGAAGACTCCTATTCTTTCTGACGAGGTTGTCGGCACGATCGGCGACGTGGTTTTAGACACAGATGCAGCCGCTCACAAATTCTCTAGGTCAAGAACTGAGTCTAGCACCTATGAAAAACATCCTGCAATTATCATAAGTTCAAGGAAGATATCCATAAGTCAAATTGCGGAGACCCATAGAGATGCCGTAATTATATCTTTAAAAGGCATGGAAACACAGCAAAGCAACGAGGAGATTGATGTTATAGAACATCGTGCTTTGGTAGCAGGTTTTTGTGACTTTATAGATCCTGGAAATGTTGTTAAAGAATTGTGCCCTACTGTGTACGAATTGTATCTGTCGGAGCAAGAATCAAGTTTGATGGTTCAAGACAGAGCGTGTGAAGTTATTATGTTTACTGAATCATATGGCATTGTTAACAATACGCCAATGGCTCAAGCTGATTTTTCTGAAGGGGTTGATGAACAGGGCACAGTTAGTGCCAGGGCAAGTTTTTCTGAGTCAAAAAATTTTACAAATCCTGCTGAAAAAAACGAATACAACCTTAAGAGAGTCTTGGAAAAACAACCTGATATTAAGAAAGCAGATATTTTCATTGTCGGAGACAGCATTGCATGCAACTTAACAAATGCTGCCGCGACACATGGATTAGTAAACCAACCAAATTGCAAGGGTAAAACCATATATTTTCAATGTAAAACTCCAACTGCAAAGTCTGGCGAAACAACAGCGCAGATACTTTCTAGACTTCAGTCTGTTATGAAAACAAGACCAAAGTCCAGCAAATCAAAAAAAATAATGCTCGTCTCTGCTGGAACAAATGATTGTCTTGGGTACTCGGGATGGGGCATGCACGCAGTAGGGAAGGGTCACGCAAGAACCCCAAACAAAAACTTTTCAGTTAAACAAGCAACAAATAACATTAAAAAAATTCACGACATTGGTGTCAAGGCGGGATATGAGGTCAAGTTTAAAAAAATCAACGTTCCTTATTATGGACCGAGTCAGCAAAAAGGAAACGAAAAATATAAATCATATAACAACTGGGATGATAAAGAAAAATTACAAAGATATAAAAATTTTTCACAAGCAGTTAACAATTATATCGTAAGTAATTTTCAAGATACATTTAGCATGCAGGCAGGGTCAGGCACATTTGTGAGCATGTATGACCACATACATCCAAATAAAGCAGGTTCTGAACAACTCCTAGCAGATGCCTTGCATGATCCAACAGTACTGGATCAGGCGTCCGAGGCGTTGGACAGTGCAGCAAATAAGGTAAAGGATGCTGTTCTAGGTCTATTCGGCCTCGGCAACGATTAACGATAGTAAAAATAATGCGCTAAATTAATTATAATAAGAAAGGTTTAGGTTATGGCACAGAAGACATATGAAGAATTAAAGGCAATATTCTTGAGTTCTCCGTACTTTACAGACGGCGAACGCATCGCTGCAATACCGTATGGTGATCCTGCATACGATATGTTTGCTATGCAAAATTTAGAAGATGCATATTATCGTCCACTCGGTTTTGCCAAAAACTTGCGATTTGCTGTCAGTAACAGTGTTATTACCTTTTACGTACAAGAGGACGGGCAACATCAGTATTCTGTCGAGAGTAACGACGTCAGGCTCAGACAGAAGATAGTAAGGATGGAGCAGCGAAAGATCCAACTATCCCAGGATGCAAGAGGCCGCTCGACCCGCAACGCCACGCAGAACGAACAATCCGTAGACAGGGACGATAACTTTGGTACCGACTGGACGTCCGAACTTGATGGGGATGAGTTTGACCAAGCGGAAGATCGCCGTTTCATGATGGGGACTGGCGAACTACCAGGCACAGATAGGGAACTTGAAGCAGATGGAATCATTGAAGTTCAGGATGTCACTGCACACCTGGAACGAAAAGGAAACCAAGTTGTTGTGTCATTTACTAATGCGACCACTGGAAATCCAGTCGCCGCAGGTGCGATGGTTTATCATTTCAAAAAAGAAAAGTGGAACTATGAAAACTGGATCCGTAGGTTCGATTCTAGATTTCTTTCCGACCTGGTAAGTACTGACGGTGGATTTTCAGTTGATCAAACTAAACTTGAAAGAGAGATGGGATTGTTGGATCATCATTTGAAAGTGTTGGTGCCATTTGAATCTATACCTGGAGATGAACCAGTTGAGGTAAAAACTGGAGAGTCAGGAGAGTTTAGGGGACCTAGAGATACTGATGGTGACAACCGCGCCACGATAATTGGTGATGAAATTGATCCAAGGACCCATCCAATGCCACACTACGCCGTAGACCCTGCCGCGTCCACAGACGAGTTACCTGAAGAGATTACCACTTCTGCTGCAGGCGATGTGGTCAACGCCTTTCGGACAAATGAGCAGTTCAAGCAACAACTAGGTATAGGCGGACTACCAGAATTACCAACCAGTGATGCAGACGTGGAAAGATTCAAACAAGAAATGCAACAAAGAGGACTCCTCTTTGGAGACGGAACAATTCAGGGAATTCCAATAGATGCTCCAATTGTACCAGATGTTGGGGGTGTCATAGGTAGAGAGGACAGACCAAACCTTCCGTCTGAGAGACTCGCCGAAGTGTCGCGGGTCCAAGCAAAAGCAGCAGTTTCGACTACAGACCCCGTTGTGCAACCTCCCAAGAAAGTAAAACCAGGATCCCAACCTGCAGTGATGCTTGATGGTATCGCTGCCGACATAGAACCGCATATTGGATTAGGTAAAAATACAGGACTAGCGGACAGACCACTGCCAGAACCTGTACCTTTTTACAGCAAGTGTTCATCTGATAAAGTTGTTAGTGGTAAAAACAATACGTGGATTGTTTTTGGTAGAGATAGACCAGGTGGATTGGGTTCTGGATATGGACCTGGTGGCGGTCACACGCAAGCAGGATCTATAGATATATGCGTAGGTAGGATGTCGCCGAGACCAATCTCGTTTGACAAGCAGGGCAGAAAGGTAGAGATCGGTCCAATTTTCACCCCACAGAAGTATACGTATGACGACGGCGAAACTCTGACTGTCATGGACGCAGCAAGGATATATATATCTCAAAAAACCGATCTGGATGAAAATTTCGATTTGAACTTACCACCCAAAGCAAAACCTGCAAGAGCGATTGCAGGCATCGCCATGAAAGCAGATGGAGTTAGAATAATGTCTAGAAAACATGGAATTAGACTTGTGACAGAAGATGCAAAATCTATCAGTTCTAAGGGTGGTGAGGATTCTGGAGAACCCATGGGCATCTGTTTGATTGCTGCAAACAAAGCATCAGAACTACAACCTTTGATAAAGGGTGACAATCTAACTCATTTGTTAAAGGAGATGTTAGACAATCAAGCACAAGTTGCAGGCGCTGTTGCGTCCTTGAAGCAGGATTTGATTAAACTAAATGCAGCACTTCTTCAACACGAGCATGTGTCTGCTACGGCGGGCCCGACAGTCAAGTTCCCATCTCTGATGATTGAGAATACTAAAAACATAATAAAACTTGTCTCTGTGGATACACCGTCTGCCTTTGCACTACAGCAGAATCCAGATGTAATGGAGAAAAAATATCTTGAAGATGCATCAAAAACTGCAATCAAAAGTAAGTATAATAAGGTTAATTGAACATGAAAAATAAGACTTTATCTTTTAAATACGAGTATCTAGATCGAAACGGTGAACCGCAATCCGTAACTGTTAAGTATAATCTTCCGATTAGAGTGGGATCTACGGGGTTAGATGTTCAGATCATAAAATACTTTCTTGGAATCGGTGACCTTAGTTCCACTGGTCCCGAATTTGATCCTATAACTGAAAATGCGTTGGTCCAATTTCAGGAAGACAACAGGCAAAGGATATTCGACCATGGAGATTATGGTTTCTCTACGGATGGTCTTCTTGACAACATGAATAGAGATGGAGAATTTGATGTAGGAGCAATCATTGCAGAAGAATTATTGGAAGGCGCTACGTTAAACGTCGATTTACCAGGCGGGTTTTTGACCGAAAGAGGTCAAATCTTTGAACCAACTTTCAAGACTATGATTGACTTGGGATTAAATCGCGCTGCCACCGAACTGGTCCGATTGCCAGGTTTTGCTGAATATCTTGCTCGTCCACCAGGCAGTATAGATCCTTCTGCGGCTTTTAATACTAAAAATGAAGAACAGGACCCACCAAAAATTGGAAACGAGTTCGTAACTTACGCTTTTGACACGAGAATCACGAGACAACAACACTTGGTCGCTGGGTTCCAGGACATCAACCAGTACTTTCAGTCCAACCCGCATCTTCTGGCGACTCATTTAAGGAGCGCTGTCAGGGAGGTGTTCGACTTTTACGGAAAAGAGAAAATTTGGGTTGTCGATGCAGCAGAGAGATCTTTTATACCAATCATTTCACCTCTGCAAGATGCTATTGATGATGGCGACTTGCCAAGACGATTGTTTGAAGAGGTGTTGGTTTACCAGCGTCGAATTGTCAGTCCTCCAGGGTTTGTTAGTGGGCAAACGTTTAAGTTCACAATCAATCAAATGTCGCTAAATGATCAGATAAATGGAGACAAGGTCGATGTTCTTTTTGGACAAAGTTTATTACCAGGGGCAAATCCAGTATTTGCCAGCATAGAATCTATTGAAAGTCCAGGCGCTCGACCAAGTGCTACTTACAAATTAAGAATAA
>MDSV01195466.1_pt1 | contig 15398 bp, 15 predicted proteins | sample 810851 | NCBI WGS metagenome assembly MDSV01 (sample SAMN05326640, study PRJNA326480) | marine metagenome | isolation source: seawater | place: Atlantic Ocean: North East | collected 2012
GCTGAGGAATTTGGTTGTAATATTATACAAAGTGGAAAACCAATACATGGTAAAGTAAGTAAAATTTATCATAATAATTCAAAAATATTTAAAAATATTAACAGTCCATTTAGCGCTACAAGATATCATTCATTAATTATTGAAAAAAAAAGCCTTCCTAAATGTTTTGAAATTACTGCAGAAATTAATGATGGAACTATAATGGCTATAAAACATAAAAGGTTTCCTTTTTTTGGAGTTCAATTTCATCCGGAGAGTATAGCAACTGAATCAGGACATGAATTACTAAAAAATTTTTTAAATTACAAATTTTGAAACATTTTTATAAAATAAAGATAATGAAAAAATTATTTGAAAAACTCTTAAATATGAAAGATTTAAATGAAAATGAATCTGATTTTTTGGTTAAACAAATTTTTGAAGGAGATATTGATACAATAAAATTATCAAGTATACTTACACTCCTTTTTAAAAAAAGCGAATCTTTTGAAGAAATTTTTTCTTTTGCAAAATACCTGAAATCAAAATCATTAAAAATGAATATTAAAGGGGACCTCATGGATACGTGCGGAACAGGTGGTGACAATAAAAATAGTTTTAATTTTTCCACTGCTACATCAATTTTATTGTCTACATTTGATATTAAGATTGTAAAGCATGGCAATAGAAGTGTAACATCAAAATCTGGAAGTTTTGATGTTTTAGAATCTCTAGGAATAAATATAAATCTAGATTCCAAGTCTAATCATAATTTTTTTAAGAAAAACGGCATATGTTTTTTATTTGCACCAAAATTTCACAGTTCGTTAAAAATTGTTTCAGAAATTAGAAAGTCACTTCCCTTTAGAACAATTTTCAATCTTTTAGGCCCCCTATTAAATCCAGCAAAGTTAACATATCAAATTATAGGTGTCAGTGAAGAGAAAAACCTGCTCACCCATGCTAAATGTTTAAAAAAATTTGGTATAATGAACGCCTGGGTTGTTTTTTGTAAAAAGGGTTATGATGAATTAACAACAATTTCAGATAATATTATTGTAGAAGTCAAGAATAATAAAATCAGTAAAAAAAAAATTATTTCCCCTAAAAATTTGGGTTTTAAAATAAGAAAAGAAGCAGAATTAAAAGGAGGAACTCCAGAAGAGAACGCTTTTATAATGAAAAGAGTTTTTGAAGGAGAAAGTGGTGCTATTAGAGACAACATAATTTTAAACACAGCTGCATGTCTAGTGATTTGTCAAAAAGCCCAAAGTTTAAAAAGTGCGATAAATTTAGCTTCTCGAAATATTGATAACGGCTTAGCACATCAAAAACTTAACTCATTAATAAATTATAAGACATGAATGTTCTTGAAAAAATATGCAAACTTAAGATGGAAGAAGTTGAAATTTTAAAGAAAGACTCGTTACCTAAGAAAAAAGTAAAAACAAGAAATTTTCTGAAATCTTTAGTAAATAATAACGAAATTAATTACAATGTGATTGCGGAGATAAAAAAAAAGTCACCAAGTAAAGGATTAATTTGTCATAATTTTAATCTAGAAAAAATAGCAACTGAATATGAAAAGGCTGGAGCAAAATGTATTTCTATACTAACAGAAAAAAATTTTTTTGGTGGTGAAATTGATTTTTTAACAAAAGTTAAAAATATTGTTTCTATTCCTATTTTAAGAAAAGATTTTATCATTGATAAATGGCAGATATATGAGAGTTATTACAACGGTGCTGATTGTATTCTATTAATTCTAGCAATATTGGACGATGATAAAATTAAAGAATTTTATAAAATATCACATTCTCTAGGAATGGATGTTATTTGCGAAGTACATGACAATGATGAATTGAAAAGAGCTCTTAATCTAGATGTAAATTGTATTGGAATAAATAATCGAAATCTTAAAACATTGGAAATTAATACAGATACTTTTTTAAAACTTCAAAAAAAAATTCCAAAAGGAAAAATAAAGATTTGTGAAAGTGGTATTCATTCTAACACACAATTAGCAAGATTTGTAAATCAAGGAGCAGATGCTTTTCTCATAGGAGAATCTTTAATGAGTGCCAAAAATATTTTTGAGAAAACTAGAAATCTTATAAAGAAATGACTTTTTCACACCTCACAAAAAAAAAAATTGCAATGGTTGATATTTCTAATAAAAAATTGACCAAAAGAGTAGCTAAAGCTAAATGTGTAATAAAATTTTCAGACTCTGCATTTAAAGAAATTCTGAACAATAATTTGGAAAAAGGTGACATTTTTAACACAGCAAGATGTGCTGGAATTGTTGCGTCAAAAAAAACCGCAGAATTGATTCCACTTTGCCATAACATTTCGTTAAGTTCAGTTGATATAGACTTTAAAATGGATAAGAAAAAAAAAATAATTGAAGTTTTAGCAACAGTAAAGACAAACTATGCAACTGGTGTGGAAATGGAAGCATTAGTCGCATGTTCTGTATCGAGTTTAACAATTTACGATATGTGCAAATCATTAGATAAAGCAATTATAATAGAAAAACAAAGTCTTATCTATAAATCTGGCGGGAAATCTGGGACTTTCAAGAATGATTAGCTATAATAAAGCATTAAGAATCATTCAAACAAATATTTTAAACTCAACTAAAGGTGAACTCATAGATGTTGAGGATTCTTTGAACCGAATTTTAATGGAAAATCACTATTCAATGTGTAATTATCCTAGAGAAAACCTATCTGCAATGGATGGAGTTGTAATATACAAAAATGATCTTAATGCTCAAGTTATAAAAATTATTGGTGAAATAAAAGCAGGAGATACAAGAGCAAGTGACTTTAAAAAAGGTGAGTCAAAATTTATTTACACAGGTGGACCTGTTCCAGGTAATAATAAATTAATTATACCAAAAGAAGATTTTTCAGTTAAAAAAAATAATTTTCTTAAAATAAATAATAAAAACACGAGTGACTTTATAAGAAAAAAAGGAAGTGATTTTAAAATTAAAGATCTTTGTTTAAAAAAGGATACGATCATGAACCTCAGATCAATTTCATTGGCTCAAGCAATGAATATTAAAAAATTAAGAGTTTTAAAGAAACCAAAGATTTATATTATAGTTACTGGAGATGAATTAATAAATAAAAGTAAAAACACACCTCTTGTTAATTCTACCAATAAATTTATTATCAAGTTTTTAGTTAAAAAGTTTGGTGGAGAAGTTAAAGGAATATTTACTGTAGGTGACAATATTGATGAATTAGACTCAATAATCAGAGGTTTAGGTGAATTTGATATTATTATTTCATCAGGTGGAATTTCAAAAGGTAAATATGATTTAGTAAAAAAAGCAGTTAAACTAAATAATTTTAAAATACTTTTTGATAAAGTTGCGGTAAAACCAGGAAAACCAACTACATTTGGAATATTAAATAAAAATAAATATTTTTTAGGTCTCCCTGGGAACCCTGTTTCATGTTTTAACTCTCTATTATTTTTTTTTACAAAAATACTGAACAGTTTTTATAATTTAAATTCTATTAAATTTTCTGAAACCAATCTTGTTTTACAAAAAAAACTTGAAAAAAATAATAACCTTACAAGATTTTTAAGAATTAAAATTCATAAGAGGTCAAATTCATTCACAATATTTAAAAAACAAGATAGCTCACTAATTAAAGTCTTAAAAGAATCTGATGGAATATTTATCAGAAAACCTCATGAAAATGCTTTGAAAAAAGGTGAAGTTTGCCAGGTAATGCTATTTGAGAGAATTTTATCCAATCAAATATAACTTGACTATATAGTAGAACTTATGTAGAACATTTGATATGTTAACTTTTAAACAAAAAAAACTACTAGATTATATTGTAGACTATCATAAATCCAATGAGATATATCCCACTTTTGATGAAATGAAAAATTTTTTAAATATCAGGTCAAAATCAGGAATTCATAAACTATTATCAAGTTTAGAAGAAAAAAGAATTATTAAAAGATTACCCCATAAAGCACGAGGGTTAATTTTAAATAATGAGAATAAATTAGAGAATAATGAAAATATGCTACCTTTTCTTGGAAGAATTGCTGCGGGAAACCCAATAGAAGCTATCACAGGTAGCTTTGAACAGATATCTGTCCCAAACTACCTTATCAATAATAAAGATGATCATTTTACTCTTGAAGTTAATGGTGACTCTATGATTGAAGCAGGAATTTTTGATGGGGATATTGTTATTATAAAAAAGGTAAATACTGCTGTTTCGGGTGATATTATTGTTGCCTTGATAGACCAAAATGAGGTTACTTTAAAAAAGTTTAGGTCCTTTAAAAATTCCATCGCACTGGAACCAGCCAACAAAAACTACAAGACTAGAATTTTTGGAGAAGATAGAGTTAAAGTTCAAGGAAAACTGGTTGGATTAATTAGAAAATTTTAAGAATATTATGCCACCAATCACCAGATTTGCTCCCTCACCTACCGGATTATTGCATTTAGGTGGAGCGAGAACAGCTTTATTTAATTTTATATTTGCTAAATCTAAAAATGGTTTATTTAAAGTAAGAATTGAAGATACAGATAAAATAAGAAATACAGAAAAATCAGTATCCTCAATTATAAATGGTCTTAATTGGTTAGGACTAAATTCTGATAGCGAAATTATATATCAAAAAAATAATATCACAGAACACATAAAAGTTGCTCACCAAATGATAGAAAATGGTTTCGCTTATAAATGCTATCATGATGACAAAGAAATTCAGGAAATGAAAACACAAAAAAAGAAAATTATAAGTATCTGGAGAGATAAGAAGAAAAGTTCAACTAATGAAAAGTTTTGTATTAGAGTTAAATCACCACAAAATGGTATTACGGAAATAAATGATCAAATTCAAGGTAAAGTAAAAGTTAATAACGTAGAGTTAGATGATTATATTATAATTAGAACAGATGGTACTCCCACATTTCTATTATCATCAGCTATTGATGATTATTTAATGTCTGTTACTGATATTATCAGAGGTGATGATCATTTAACAAATTCTTTCAGGCAAATGATTATTTTTAATTTTTTAAATTATCAACCTAATTTTGCTCATATTCCACTTATCCACAACGAAAATAATCAGAAACTTTCGAAAAGAGATAATGTATTATCAATAGATGATTATCAAAAATCTGGGTATCTACCTATAGCAATTATAAATTATATGTTAAGGATGGGTTGGTCTATTGGTGACCAAGAATTTATTACTTTGAACGAAGCTATAAATAGTTTTGAAATTCAAAAAGTAGGTAAATCACCATCTATAATAGATGAGAAAAAACTAATTTTTTTTAATAATTTTTATCTTAAGAATTCAAATGAAGCTTTTTTATTTGAAAAAATCAAAAAGTTTGATTTTAAAGAAAAAAATGATTTTTTAGATCAAGACTCTTCTATTATAAAAGAATCAATAAAATTATTTAAAGATAGAAGTAATTCCTTAGTCGAATTAATAGAAAGTATTAAAAAGTTAAAAAAAATAGAATATTTATATAATGATTATGAAAAAGAAGTTTTTAAAAAGACCTTTAATAATAAATCAATAATATTAGATAAATTATCAGGGATTAATTCATGGAATAATAATGTTTTAGAAAATACTATAAATGATATTATTAAATCATGTGATTTAAAATTTAAAGATGTAGCACAACCACTTAGATTATCGCTGATAGGGATATTAAGTGGCCCATCTGTATCAGAATTAATGAGAATAATAGGTAAAGAAAAATCTTTAAAAAAAATACTGTTAAATTGGAATTAAAAAATGAAAAAAAACTCAATAACCATTACAGACAATAGAAATGGTAAAAAATATGATTTCAACTTGAAAAAAGGTACTACAGGTCCTGATGTAGTTGATTTAACATCTTTTTATAAAAAAACTGGGATGTTTTTATACGACCCTGGTTATACATCAACTGCAAGTTGCTCATCAAAAATTACTTTTATTAACGGTGAAAAAGGTATTTTACTTCACAGAGGATACAAAATAGAAGATTTAGCAGAAAACTCTGATTATCCAGAGGTTTGCTATTTATTACTTAATGGTGAACTACCTGACATCGACAATAAAAAAAAATTTATAAACATACTAGCTAATCATACAATGCTGCATGAACAAATTTTACGTTTTTACAGCGGCTTTAGACGCGACTCACATCCAATGGCAATAATGGTTGGTATTGTAGGGGCATTATCTTCATTTTATTCTGAAAAAAACTACGACTTTACAACTACAGAAGGAAAATGGGTTGCAGTGAGTAGGTTACTCGCAAAACTTCCAACAATGGCTGCAATGGCATACAAATATTCACTTGGACAACCATTTATTTACCCAAAAAATGAATTAAGATTTAGTGAAAACTTTTTACATATGCTCTTTTCTACACCATGCGGTGAGTACAACCCCTCTCAGGCAAGTATAGATGCATTAGACAAATTGTTAATATTACATGCTGATCATGAACAAAACGCTTCTACATCAACAGTAAAACTTGCGGGTTCTTCTGGAGCAAATCCTTTTGCTTGTGTGGCTGCTGGAGTTGCATCTCTTTGGGGGCCAGCCCACGGAGGAGCAAATGAATCGGTTATAAGGATGTTAAACGAGATAGGAACCACAGACAATATTAAAAAATTTATTAGTAAAGCTAAAGACAAGAATGATTCATTCAGACTGATGGGTTTTGGACACAGAGTATATAAAAATTATGACCCAAGAGCAAATGTACTGAGGAAATATTGTCATAATTTATTAAAAGAAGTTGATAACTTTAACGTCCCTCTTTTTCAGTTGGCTACAAAATTAGAGGAGATTGCATTAAATGATGAATATTTTATCAAGAAAAAACTGTATCCGAATGTTGACTTTTATTCCGGAATAATACTTAAAGCACTTGGTATGCCAGAATCAATGTTTACTGTTATTTTTGCTGTTGCTCGAACAGTTGGTTGGATTTCACAGTGGAAAGAAATGACAGAAGCTAGTAATAAAAAAATCAGCAGACCTCGACAACTCTATGACGGAAAGACATATAGAGATTTCGTTGATATCAAACGAAGAAAAAGCAATAAAAAAATGTTTCCTGGACAAATTGACTAGTTAATTTTCAGAATCTCATTTACTAATGTTTCGGAAGGGTTATGCTTTGTGATCATTTGATCTGAAAAAACTTTCATATGTGCAATCTGTTTCTTTAATTTACTTTTACTATTCATAAGGTCATCAAATTTACAAATTAAATTTTTGGCATTAAATTTTTCAAAAATTAATTCGGGAATAACTTCTTTTTTAAAAAAAATATTTATTATTGAGCAGTATTTAACTTTAACAAGCGACTTTATTAACATTCTAGTTATTATATTTGTATCATATGTAACTATCATTGGAGTTCTATATTTACTTAGTTCAAGCGTCACACTACCAGATGCTGCAATAGCTATGGCTGCCTCCATCATAATTTTTTGTTTTAAGTTAAAATCAGTTACAATTTCAACATTACTAGAAATAATGTCACTAATCATATCAGTATAATGCTCAAAATTTAGTATTTTAATCTTATATTTTGGGTATTTAATTTTTATTCTAGGAATAACATACTTCAGAACATGCATATTTTTTTTTATTTCAGTTTCTCTAGATCCAGGGAGTAAACAAATGATTTTTTTTTTTTTTATTTTCTTTTTTTCATAAAAAATTTGATGCCCAACCCATTTAGTTTTTAATCCAAATTTCCTGAAATATTTATTTTCAAATTTAAACAACGTGAATAGATAATCATAAACAATAGAAAAAGTTTTGGCTCTATATTCTTTCCATGCCCAAACAGTTGGAGCTACATAATGAATGAATTTAGTTTTACTATTTATTCTTAGATCTTGTAATCTCTTTACCAATCTGTAATTAAAGCTTGGAGAGTCTATTGTAATTAAAATATCAGGTGAAATTTCTCTAATTTTTTTTTCAACAAAATTTAATAATTTCATAAATTTTAAAATTCTTACTAAAACTTCTACTAATCCAATTGTATTAAACATTTTAATTGAAACCCATGATTTAAGGTATAATCTACTCATTAATTTTCCACCAACACCAAATATTTCTATATCTTTTTTTTTTTTTCTCAGCGATTTTATTAAATGAAAACCTAGATAATCTCCAGAAGCTTCTGTAGCAATAATTACAACTTTCATTTAAATACCATACAAAAATATTTGATTTTCATTACAATATCTTAAAACTACTTCTTTATTAACAATGACAGTCCTGTTAGCACTATAAGCAATACCTTCGATACCATATTTTTTACAATTTTTGACAGTATTTAAACCAATAGTTGGTAAATCCGCTCTTAAGTCTTGTTTGTTTTTAATAATTTTTATTAAAATTCCTTTCTTTAAATCTTTTAAATATGGAAATGATTGTTTAATCAACTTATCAGTACCTTGAGCTGCTTCAATACCTATGACACTTCCATTTTGAAGAACTATTGATTGACCTATGTCAAACTTAGAGATTGATTTAAGAATTAATTTCCCTTTTGAAATATCATAAAAAAAGCTTTTATTAATTTTTTTTTTTGTTTGCAATCCATTACCTAAAAATAATTCAGGGCAAAATTTTATTAAAGATAAGACATTTAGACCCAGTTTTTCAATTTCATTAATTATGAATTTTAATAATTTATCATCACCACCTTGAAAAAATATCTTTGAAAAACTTGGTAATAATCTTAAACTATTTAAATCAGGTTTTATTTGATTAATCGTTGGTCTATTAATTGATCCTGCCATTAAAATATTGTTAAAACCATTTTTTTTTAAATATTTAAGTTCTGTTATAACTTTACCTATATTTATAATTTTAAATTTAAAACCAAAGTAAGATCTTGGTTTTTTAAATGAAATTATAAAAACATCATCTTTTTCAAAGAAACGATTATTTAAAATTAGTTTTGGGAGTTCACCTTCGCCAAAAATAAATATTGTTTTTTTCATTTTAATCCGGCATACAATAAGATCTATCAGATTCGTGAGAGAGAAATTCAATCATTATTTTTATAATTTCAATATTTGCTTTTTCTTTAATTTTAATAATTCTTTCTTTAAAAGTTTCTTTTTCACTGTAAAATAAATATTTAAACGTTTTTCTTAATTCCATAATTTCTCTTTTTTTTATATTTCTTCTTTTCAGTCCTAGAATATTTAATCCTGATAATTTGGCTCTATTACCAACAACTGTTGCAAATGGAACCACGTCGGCAGTGACACCCGACATTCCACCAATCATTGCACCTTGACCAATCCTTGAAAATTGATGAATAGCACTTAAGGCTCCAACAACAACATTATCTTGAACAACGACATGTCCTGCTAATGTTGAGTGATTTGCAAATATAACATTATTTCCAATAAGACAATCATGTGCTATGTGCGTTCCAACCATTAAAAGACAATTATCTCCAACTGAAGTAATACCCCCACCCCCTTTTGTACCTAGATTTACTGTAACATATTCTCTAATTTTACAGTTTTTACCTATTTTAACTGAAGAAATTTCACCTTTATACTTTAGATCCTGAGGAATACTTCCAATCGAAGCAAAAGGAAATATTTCTGTATTTTCTCCTATTGTTACATTACCATCAATACTTATATGACTAAGAAGTTTGCAATTATCACCAATTTTTACATTTTTTCCAATTGAGCAAAAAGGTCCAATAGAAACATTTTTTCCAATTACTGCGGCTTTATCTATGTGGCTAAATTTATGAATCATAGATTAAACTTAAATAAAACTTAAAAAAGAACAAATAAAAAAAAGTTTCAAAATATTTCAACTTTGATCAATATTAAGTATCGCTGAAATTTGAGCTTCAGCAACAAGTGTATTATCAACAAATGATTTACAAGAAAATTTCCATATATTCTTAACATTTTGTTTTTTTTCAACTTTGTTCATTAACACATCACCCGGACAAACAATTTTTCTAAACTTTGCTTTGTCAATTGTAAGAAGGTATACAGACATGTTAGTGAAGTCTTTTTTTAAACTGTACATAACAAGGCTTCCAGCAGACTGTGCCATTGATTCAATAATTAAAGCACCTGGCATTACTGATCTTGCCTCAAAATGTCCTTGAAAATAATTTTCATTAATAGTAACATTTTTTACTCCCGTAGCACTAACGTTTGGGATAATATCTATAAGCTTGTCAATTAATAGAAATGGATATCTGTGTGGAATTAAAGTTTTGATTTGTTCGATATCCAGTTGTTCTAATTTATTCATTTTTTTCTACCCATCAATGTACTCCTGTGCCAATCAATAATATTTGTGGCAGGATATCCTCCAACACTTGTATTATTAGGAATGTTTTTCATAATACCACTTTTAGCGGCAATTTTCACATTGTCACCAATTTTTAAGTGACCACTAATTCCAACTTGTCCTCCAATCATTACATTGTCTCCAATTTCTGTACTTCCAGAGATTCCTGTCATACCTGCAATTATGCAGTTACTCCCAATTTTAACATTATGGGCAATATGTACTAAATTATCAATCATTGTATTTTTGGATATTTTTGTATCACCAATTGACCCCCTATCAATAGCTGAATTAACACCAATTTCAACATTTTCTTCAATAATAACCCTGCCCAGCTGGGGTATTTTTTTTATAGTATCTTTACCAGGGATAAAGCCAAAGCCTTCAGAGCCAATTTTCACACCATTATATATTTTAACATTATTAGAAATTATAGAATAATAAATATTTACATTGTCACCAATAATACAATTATCACCAATTTTGACTCCATGACCAATTTTGACAAAAGATCCAATATCACAATTTTTTCCAATCTGACAGCTATCACCAATTTGTATATTGGAAGAAAATTTAGATGAATCATATTTATCTAGTTTAACCTTAGAATTAAAAAAAAAACTAGGGTATTCTGAGTTTGGATAAAAAATAGATGCAATTTTTGCCATGGATAAATAAGGGTTATTCGAAAAAATAAAATTTTTAACTAAAGTATTTTTTAGTTTAATAGCTTTACTTAGTATAAGACAACCTGCATTTGTCTTTTCTAAATCTTCTTTATATTTAGCACTATGAAAAAAACTAATTTCGTTGGAATTTGCTAATTTCAGTGTAGCAATGTCTTTAATTTCAAACTCATCATCCCCTTCAAACTCTGCATCAATCTGTTCTGCAAGATATCTTAATTTTAATGGTCCATGATTTTTATAAAAATCTTTATCAATCATAGTAGCTAGTTTTATTTCTATTTAGATGGTATTTTTGGAAGAACTTTATTAAGTTCTTTAATTGCAGCATCAGTCATATCAACATCTTTACCAACTAAAATAACTTGGTTTTTTGCTAAAACTAAATCAAGATTATTTTTATTAGCTATCATTGATAAAACATCAACTAATGCACCCTGAATTTTAAATGTTGATTTTTCAAACTCTTTCTCAAATTTCTGAACATCTGCTTTCTGTTTAGATTTTAGTTCATTAATTTTTTTATTAAATTCCTTCACCTTTTGAGCATACACTTCTTTAGATAAAACTGTTTTTTGTTTGAGAAGGTTACTTTCATCATCTCTAATAACGTCCTCTAATTTTGTAAAATTATTTCTATGTTTTCTTCTTTTTTCCTCAAATTGATCAACTAATAATTGGTAAGCAGATGATTGTGCAAGTATCTTTTTCATATCAACCACACCAATCCCTGCTTTAAATGAACTGCTTTCTGATTTCAGTTCTTTTTTTTCTTGTCCATTTACTGCTAATGCTGGAAAAATAAAAGACAAAGAAATAATACAATTTAAAAATATTCTTTTCATAATGCTCCTTTTATATGTTACTTCTAATAAGTTGTACCAAAACTAAATCTAAAAATCTCTTTTTTATCATAATTTTCTTGAAGTATTGCTTTTGTCAAATAGAATCTAACCGGTCCAAATGGTGATAACCAAGAGAGACCAACACCAGCAGTTGCTCTGAGAGAACTTTCATCATGAATATTAGACCCAGATGATCCTGTATTATAAAGTGATCCTAGATCAGCAAAAATCATTCCACCTACTCCTAAATCATCAGGAAGACCTAATGGAAAGGAAATTTCATTTCTACTTACATAATAAATTTCACCACCTAATGAATCACTTGTTGCTGAATCTCTTGGTCCAACTCCCAAATTTTTAAAACCTCTGAGTTGATCTCCATTGATGAAAAATCTATCGTTAATCTTTACTTCTTTGATTGGGGCTATAAATCCACCTTCAATGAAATTAGATAAAATAAAACCATCAGCAATTCTATAAAAGTTAGCAATTTTTAATTCCGTGAAAACATGTTCTGAGTCACCAATAAGTCCATAAAAGTCAACATCAAATCTTATTCTCATTCCATCTGTAGGGTTTAAACGATCATTCAAAGTACTATACTGAATAGCTTGCCCAATAATTGAATTAACTCTTTTTCCTTCTTGCTCAAGAATATATTTAGAAGTAGTGTTATCAATATCATGAATCTTGTCTCTTTTTAGAGTGTAACTTGAAAAGTGTCTCAAATTATCAATTATCTCATATCCACTTCTTAACTTAAATCCCAATATGTTATGCTTATAACCACTATAGATTTTATTATTTCTTCTCACGTTAAAAATATCAACACCAGCAGCAATATCTTTGTTTAAAAAGTATGGATCCGTATACGATAAATCTATTTCAGATTTCCTGGTAGATATTCCAAGTGAAAGTGCTAATTCTTTTGCTTCTCCAAAAAGATTTGATTCTTTTATACCTATATTTCCTAAAGCTCCATCTAATGATGAAAAACCTGCACCAACTGTAAATTGTCCAGTAGCTCGTTCTGCTATTGAAACATCAATGTTTGCTTTGTTTGAACCAACTTGTTCATCTAAATTAATTTCTACATTTTCAAAGAGACCGGTACTTCTTATATTCCTCTCACTTTGTCTAAGTTTCATAGAATTGAATGGATCGCCCTCAACTAGTTCAAGTTCTCTTCTAATAACTGAATCTATTGTTTTAACATTCCCAGATACTTTAATTCTATCAATATAAACTTTTTTACCCTCTTCAATTACAAATGTAATATTAATTTCATCTTTACCTTTTTTCTTTATCATCGGAAACACATCAACAAAGGCATAACCAAATTGACTTGTTTTTTCAGTTATATTCTTTATTGTTTTATCAATATCCAATGAACTATACCAATCTCCGGCGGAAACCTCGAGTAAGTCAGTTACATCTAGTTTTTGAAGGTTTCTCAAAGAAGACTTGATATTTACATTTGAAACTTTGTATCTATTTCCTTCAAAGATTGAAAAGTTAACAACAAAATCTTTTCTGTTGTCGACTAAGCTTGAATTCACAGAAACAATTCTAAAATCTATGTACCCATTTTCGTAGTAATATTTCTTTAATAAATCCTTATCATAACCAATTCTATCTTTATCAAATTTATCATTACCGCCCCAAAATTCATACCATCTATATTCAGATGATGTGATAACATCTTTTAATGTTGAGTCAGAAAAAACTTTATTATTTATAAAGTTTACTTTTTTTATTTTAGCTTCTTTACCTTCATTAACTTCAAAAACTAAATTGATTCTACTCGAGTCAACTTTTATTATTTTTGGTTCAACAAAAGTTGAGAAATAACCCTGTCGTCTATATAGCGTTTCAATAAGCTTCGCATCTGTCCTAATAGCATCAATTGAAAAAACATTTCTTGATTTTACTGATAATTCCTCAAGTATAATATCGTCATTTATTTCTTGATTACCTTCAATTGAAATTAAATCTATTACGGGGTTTTCTTTTACATTTATAAAAATAATATTTTTATCTTTAAAAATTTGAACATTTTCAAAATATCCAGTTTTATATAAATTTTTTACTGCTTTACTTAAATTTTTTTCTTCAAAACCTAGATTTTTAATTTTTGAATCATTTACAATTAAATTTGACTCCAACCTCCTATTTCCTTGCACGACTATATTTGTTGGTATATTTAAAATTTGCTCTTGTTGAATAATCTCTTGTTGTTTTAATTTTTCAATTGAATTTAACTTATAATCATATTGATAACTTGATGATGGTGTACCTGGTGCCTGTGATTTAGCTGATGAAGAAATAAAAAATATTGACAGAAAACATAAATTTAAAAGTACAAATTTTTTCATTCTAATTTTTATTTAATGATTCTTAATACATCATTATATGTAGCAAAAATCATTAAAGATAGTAAAACTGCCAAACCCATCATATGAACGATTTCAAGAGACTTTTTATTAAGCGGTGATCCCTTAACGTATTCAATTAAGTTTAATAACAAATGACCTCCATCAAGCATTGGTATCGGAAACAAATTAATCAAACCAAGATTAAGAGAAATTATCATCATAAACCATAAGGTACTTTGTAGACCTTTACTCCAGAAATCACCAGATAACTCTGCTATTCTGATTGGACCACCCAAATCATCTGTCCCTCTTTTACCAGAAATCATTTCATAGACACCAATAAGTGTCAACTTTACAAATTTATAAAACTGAACTGATGATGTTATACACGAATCAAAGAAGTTGAGTTTATTGGTTATAACTGTCCCAGTGACCCCTATCTTTTTATCTTTAACATCAAGAAATACATTTTTAATTTTGTCATTCCTACTGTAAGTCAGTTCTATAGATTTATTATTATTTTTAGTAACTTCATTTCGTAAGTCTTCAAGATTAAAAATTTTTTCTTTATTTATCTCTAAAATTGTGTCCCCTACCTTCAAACCGGCATCATCAGCAGGCGTATTTGTTACAATAGAGCTAATAACCGGAGTTGTTGTTGTATAACCATAGAAACAATTAATAAAAATCAGCAATACTATCGAAAAAATAAAATTTGCTGCAGGACCTGCAAACAAAATAAAAGACCTTTGACTTAAAGATTTTGTGTGGAAGGAGTATTTTGAATCAACGTTTTTTTTTTTTTTTGTACTTGCTGGATCTTCATCCCCATGCATTTTGACATAGCCACCAAGTGGTAGAATTGAAAACTTCCACCTAGTACCTGAGTTATCATTAAATCCAAAAATTTCTTTGCCAAAACCTATTGAAAAGACTTCTACTTTGACTCTATTTTTTATAGCAGCCAAGTAATGGCCAAGTTCATGGACAAAAACTAAGACTGTAAGAATAAAAAAAAATGGTAGTATTGTATTTAGCAATGTCTCAATCATAACTAGTATTTTCCTGTATTAATTAATTCATTTGCAATTATTCTTGCGTCAACATCAAAGTCTATAACATCTTTTATACTATTGATGTCA
>MDSV01138718.1_pt1 | contig 15392 bp, 12 predicted proteins | sample 810851 | NCBI WGS metagenome assembly MDSV01 (sample SAMN05326640, study PRJNA326480) | marine metagenome | isolation source: seawater | place: Atlantic Ocean: North East | collected 2012
TACTGGGTGGCGCTCCGACTTTACGGTTGCAGGAACAGCCAATGAATTTCACACTGATTTCCCACCATGCATTTCAGTATAAATTCTTACTATATTTTAATAATAATCTGTCAATAATTATTTTAAACCTATCTTTAGAAAAGTGGTGCTTTATAGTAATGTTTATAAAAATTATGAAAATTTGGTTAGCAGATCTTACATATACACAGCAATCTATTGCATCTGATGTCGTGCCCGCTGCTATTGGTATGATAGCTGAATACACAGAGAAGCAAATACCAAGTTTAGAAAGGATCAAACTTTTTAAATATCCAGAAAAATTATCAGAAACATTTCAAAATGATCAACCTGATTTAATTGGCTTTTCAAATTATCTTTGGAACTCATCCTTATCAGATGCTTATTTAAAAACTATAAAGGAAAAATATCCCGATATAATAACGGTGGTAGGTGGACCAAGCTTTCCAACGAATTTAAAAGAGCAAAAAAAATATTTAGAAAGCAGACCGTGGATTGATTTTTATATTGTAAAAGAAGGAGAACATGCTTTCTCTGAATTAGTCAAAAGTTTAATGAAAAAAGCCAAAATAGATGATTTAAGAAATTTACCAAATTTAGTATTTAGAACAGAAGAATATTTTTATTCTAATGATAAAATTGAGAGAATAATGGATTTATCTCAAATCCCATCTCCTTATTTATCCAATAGACTTGATGAATTTCTAGATGGAAAACTTTTACCAATCACTCAAACTAATAGAGGGTGTCCGTTCACTTGTACATTTTGCACTGAAGGACAAAGATATTGGACCAAGGTGAGAAGAAAACCAAGAGACATCATTGAGGGAGAGTTGTCTTATATTTCTAATAAGATGAATGAATTAGATAATTCGAAAAAAAGAACAGATTTATTAATCGCAGACTCTAATTTTGGAATGTTCGAAGAAGATTTGGATACTTGTAAAGTTATTGCAGACGAACAAGATAAGACTGGATATCCAAAGTATATTAATGTTGCAACTGGTAAAAATAAAAAAGAAAGAGTTTTAGAGGCAGCTAAGATTGTAAAGGGTGCAATGAAGTTAGCAGGCTCAGTTCAAAGCCTTGATGGGGAAGTGCAAGAAAATATAAAGAGAAAAAATATATCCTCAAAAGAAATTGTTGATATGGCATTAAAATCTTCTGAGATAGGAGCAAATACTTACAGTGAGGTAATTCTAGGTTTGCCAGGCGACACTAAAGAAAAACATTTTACAACATTAAAAACTTTGGTTGAAAGTTCATTTACAACTATATCAATGTATCAACTGATGATTTTACCTGGAACAGAACTTGGTTCTGAAGAGACAAAAGCTAAACATAGAATGCAAACTAAATATAGAGTAGTTCCAAGATGCTATGGCTCGTATCAATTTTTAGGCAAAACATTAAATGTTGCTGAAATTGAAGAAATTTGCACTGCCAATGAAACTCTCTCCTTTGAAGATTATTTAGAATGTAGAAAAATGAATTTGATTATAAATATTTTTTATAACGATGCAGTTTTTGAAGAAATATTAAATTTAATTAAAAATTTAAATATGCCAATTTGGGATTGGTTATTGAAAATTTATCAAAATTCGAATTTACCAAGATTCAATAAATTTAAATGCCTAATCAATGATTTTTTAAATGACTCAGAAGGTGAGCTTTGGCAAGACTATAAAAAATTAAAAGAATTTACATCAAAAAAAGAAAGTATAGATAAATTTATTCAAGGAAAATTAGGAAGCAATCTAATTTTTAAATATAAAAGCAGGTCTTTAACAACTGATTTCGATGAAATTTCTAATGTGGCTCTTTATTCTTCAAAGCAGTTTTTTTCGAATTTAATAAAATCAAATAACGAATTTGACTTTTTTATAGATGACATAATAAAATATAAATCATGTCAGGTCAGCGGCATATTTAATCTAGAAAAAAATAAAAGCTCCAAGTTTAATTATGATATTCATAAGTATTTTAAAGAAAATAAAAATAAAAGTTTTGATTTGAATTTAGATAGATATAAGAACAAAAAAAGTAATGAAGTCAATTTTAAATTATCAAACGAACAGCATGACCAAATTAACTCTTATAATAAATTATTTGGCAAATCTTTAGAGGGAATTAGCAGAACTTTATCGAGAATATATGTAAAAAAATTCTTTAGATCGTATGATGAGAATATTAGTGAAAATGAAGAGTACAGTGATAATAATTCTAGAAGATGGGGTGGAGGTTTGGAGAGCATATAGCTTATAATCCATAATACCTATAGTATAATTCAGTGAAAATTAAAAAATTTTTTCAAAATAAAAAAAATAATTATGTTTACATAATTGCCGAGGCTTGTGATAATCATTTTGGCAATATTAATAATGCTATTAAAATGATTTCGGAAGCAAAAAAAGCCGGAGCTGATGCTATTAAATTTCAACACCATCTACCCGATGAAGAAATGTTGAGGAAAGTACCTAAATCATCTAATTTTGATCTCAATCTTTATGCGTTTCTAAAAAAAAATGCTTTGAAAATAAAAGATCATAAAAAATTAAAAAAAGTTTGTGATAAAGTGGGCATTCAATATTTGTGTACACCTTTTAGTTTAAAAGCTGCCATTGAGTTAAATAATAATATTAAAATCGATGCTTTTAAAATTGGTTCTGGAGAAATGACAGATTATCCATTTTTAAAAGAGGTTCTAAAACTAAAAAAGCCCATGATTGTATCTACTGGAATGTCAACAAAACAAGAAATACAAGAGACTTATAAAGTTTTAAAAAAATGTAAAAATCTCGTTTTTATGAATTGTCTAAGTGAATATCCCCCTGATTATAAGGATTTAAACCTAGGATATATTAAGGTTTTGAAAGATAAATATTCAGACATAATAATAGGCCATTCTGATCATACGGGAGAAATTTATTCTTCTATATCTGCTTATACTTTAGGGGCTAGGGTTATTGAAAAACATATTACATTAGATAAAAAGTTAAAAGGACCAGATCAAAAAGTCTCAATAGATTTTTCTGATTTAAAAGATCTTATAAAAGGCCTCAGGCTTCTTCAAAATTCTTTTGGTAAAAATAAAGTAATACATAAAAAAGAAATCCAAATTAGAAGATGGGCCAGAAGAAGCATAGTAACAATAAAGGATGTAAAAAAAGGTGAGGTTTTTTCATTAGAAAACATCTGGTCAAAACGTCCTGGAATAGGTATTCCATCAAAGTTGATGCCAACAGTTTTAAATAAAAAAAGTAAAAAAAATATTAAGCGAAATAAATTATTAAAATTTTCAGATTTTAAATGAAAGTATTATTTTTAACAGGATCAAGAAGTGATTGGGGGTATATAAAACCAATAATAGATGAATGTAAAAAAAAAGATATAAGAAACTACCTTTGTGTAACTAATATGCTTTTATTAGATACCTTTGGGTCAGGTGCAAAAAATATTATCAATGAAGGTTATAAAATAGATGAAGAAATTTTTATGTCGTTAGATGGATATAATAACACCACTACATCAAAATCTATTGGCGTCTTCATAATTTCCTTCACCGATATTTTAAAAAGATATAATCCTGATTGGGTAGTATTAGCAGGCGACAGATATGAAACTCTCGCTGCCTCAATAGTTTGTGCTTATACAAATACCCCTATTGCTCATATTCAAGCGGGCGAGTTATCAGGAAATATAGATGGGGTAGCAAGACACGCAATCGGAAAATTTGCACATTTGCATTTTGCTTCAAATAAAGATGCAGCCAATAGATTAATTAAATTAGGTGAAGAAAAATTTAGAATTAAAGTTGTTGGTGCACCACAACTTGATCAAATAATCACTTATAAAAAACATAATAAACTGAATTATTTAAAGGTAGAAAAAAAATATTTTTTACCTAAATCAAAAAATTATTATCTAGCAATCTTTCATGCGGTTACTGAAGAAATCTCAAAAATAAAAAATCAGGTTGAGATTTTAGTTAATTCTCTTGATAATCTTGAAGAAAAAATTGTGTGGATTTTACCAAACAATGACCCTGGATCATCTTTAATCAGAGAGAAAATTTTAAGCAATAAGAGTGAAAAAAATTTAATTTTTGAAAATTTTAATAGACTGGAATTTTTGACGATAATGAAAAATTCTATTGCTATGATAGGTAATTCTAGCGCAGGCATTATTGAAGCTCCAAGTTTTAACTTGCCAGCTGTAAATATTGGTAGAAGACAAAAAAATAGGTTTAGAGGAAGAAATGTAATAGATGTAAATGAATTTAATAGTAAAAAAATTTTTAAATCAATAAAGTATGCTAGCTCCTTAAGTTTTAGAAAAAAAATAGGCAATGAAAAAAACCCTTATGGAGACGGCAAGTCTGCTAAGCGTATAGTAAATGAATTAATAAAGATGTATAATAATGAAAATCTTATATCTAAAACTTTAACATACTAAATGAAGAATTATAAATACATAGTTGCTGATACTGATACAATTGAAAATGTTATATCAAAAATTTTAATTAATAATAACAGAACAGTGTTAGTACTTAAAAAAAAAAGGGTTATAGGTACAATTTCCGAGGGAGATATTTTAAGATGTCTGCTAATGAAAAAAAATTTGAAATCACCCGCAAGTAAAATTATGAATAAATCTTATAAATATATATTTTCGAAAAAAAATATTAAACTTGCAAAAATAATTTTTCATAAATTTCAACTTAATATAATTCCAGTTGTAAACAAAAAATTTGAATTACTTGATGTAATAACTCTTCGCGACATATTAAAGTAATTTTCAATTAAATATCTCTACAAACCTTTTTTAAATAATTCAAATCGTTAAACTTATCATTAGAAGATAATATTTTTTTTAAAAATTTATTTTTACTATTGTAGGATAAAAAATTTTGTATAAAATTTTTTATTATACTTTTTTTTCCAAAAATTACTTCGAAATATATAGAGTTTTTTTTCTTTTTTATATTTCTGAAAATGATATTAAAATTTTCTTTTGGTATTATTTTTAAAAAAGACTCAAAAGAAGGATAATGCAACACATAACCAGTTTCTAAAAAAATATTTTGTTTTCTTTTAAAAAGAGTAATATCAAAAGATCCACAATTTGCCTTACGAAAGATATATTTAAGAAGTTTTAAATTATTCTTTTCATATAACAATGACACACCTTTTGCAAAAAAAGTTGAATTATTAATTTTTTCAAAATTAACATTATCATACGTTTTAACTTTAAAATCTTTGTGAAAATTTCTACAAAAAAAATTAAAAATTTTTGAAATATCATTTCCTTCCCAATTAATTTTTTTATTATTTTTTTTTTTAAAGATTTTATTAAATACTTTATAATAGTAAATTTTTTCGAACAAGGTTTGACCAAATTCGTAAAATTTTTTCTTTTTATTTTGATTTATTAATAAATAATTTATAAAATTTAATTTTAAATCTGATTTATGATGAAGTGACTTATAAAGTTTTTTTAAATTTAAATTATTTAAATAATTATTTAAATTAAATAAATCTTTGAAATAACGAGACATCATGTATGTATCGTAAAGATCGCCATCTATTCTTTGATAAATGTATTTTCTTTTTTTTTTAAAGAACCAAATTCAATATATGTTTTCATTTTAATTATGTTTTTTAAATACGATTGATCTTAATACAGGATGTATCACAAAGTATGGCAAAATTTGATTTGTTCTTTTATATTTTTTATTAGGTTTATTTGAATTTTTTAGTAAATTTAAAAGATTTTTTGCTCTTATTTTGTCGTCATACTTTAAATCAATTTCTCTAATATTTTTTGGTATTGGATATCTACATATATTCAAAATTTTTCCACTATCAATTTTCTCATTCAAAATTAGGCTAGTACAAAATATTTTATTATATTTTAAAATAGAATAATAAATTGTTGTACTTCCTTTAAAAAATGGAAGTTTACCTGGATGGAAATGAATAAAATTTTTTTGTTTTAAAATTTTTTTGTTCTTTATAATCTTTCCAGGATATCCAGAATAAATGATATACTTATCTTTTAAATTCTTAATATAGTTCAGAATTTTTTTTTTATCAATTTCCTCAGAGTTAAATATTTTAAGTTTTGATTTATTTTTAGAAAATTTTTTTTTTAATATTATTTTTTTTATATTACCATTTTTTTTATTATCTAGATAAACAATATTATTTGGATATAATTTATTTTTTTTTAGTATTTTGAGATATAAAATTGATCTAGTTGTATTAGCTATAATTATTGAGAAACTATTTATCATATATTTTATTGAAGTATTTATTTTCAACATTAATAAGTTTTAATAAAAGATTTTTAAAGGAATATTTTAAGTTTTTATCTTTATAAATTATTTTATCTATAATTTTTAATATACAGTTTAACTTTTGTAAATTATTTATAAAATTGTATTTATTTAAACATAGTCCTAGAAGCAAATAGCTATTAACCGATGTTTCCATATTAGAAATTTTGATCAAATTTTTATTATATGCTTTCTTTAGTTTAAGATTTACTTCAAACTTTTGGTAGTATTTTATAAGCTTTTTTACATAATTTTTTTTTTTTCTTTCTTGGTAAAACTTTAATAATTCATTGAAAGTTTTGTCGTTTTTTTTAATTTTTTTAATATTAAAGTTATTATTATTTTTGATTAGTTTATTTTTTACATCTATTCTATTTTTTATATAATTTTTAATAAAATTACTATCCTGCACTGTGCAGTTCTTGTATTTTTGATTTATAAATTTTTTTAAATTTTTTTTATAATTTTGCATAAATTAATTTTTTTATTTTAGGCAAATTTTTAATAAAATTTTTATTGAATTTATTTTTTAATATTAAATCCGATTTGTATGGTGTTGGAAATAAAATATCTTTTCCGACTACATTTTTACTTTTGCTATAAATGTTTTTGTTATTTCTAATTTTTAAAGTTTTCATCTCAGATTTTAAATATATTTGAAAATAATTACTAAATTTTTTTCTATTTTCTTTTTGATGATTTATAAAAATAGATATTAAAGAACATAGTACTATATAACCTTTTTTATCATATTTTTTACAATATAGTTGTAACCTCTTAGAGTTTTTCAATCTGTCTTTGACCGAGAACCCTAAATCTTTTGAAAATCTTTTTCTGAACTTGTCTCCATCTATCCATATTACTTTTCTTTTTAACCCTTTTAAAATTTTATATAATTTTTCTGCAAGATATGTCTTGCCAACACCTGATTTGCCTATGATCCAAATAACCATGGAATATTTTAATTGTACTATCTAATTATTTTAATTAAAACAATATATATATTTTTTTAAATGATATTAAAAAAAATTTTTTCCCTCCTAGGTTATAGTGATATTAAATTCAGATTGTTATTTATATCAATAGTTATCTTATCATTATTGATTTTTATATTTGATGGTTTAACGATTTTTACTTTTTTACCCTTGGTATCAAATAACTTCGGTAATACAGGTAATTTTAATGCCTTTGAACCATTTGTTCCTGATATAATACTAATTTACTTTAGTGAACTAAATTTTAAACTTCTATTTACATTATTTGTTACTTTAATTTTACTTAGGACTTTAACTTTTATATTTAGAAATTATATAATATTTAGATTGTCGAAATTTGCTGAAGTTGATACGTCCAAAAAAATTTATTCAATTTTATTAAAAAAAAATTACTTAGACTTTTACAAACAAAATTTAAGTAAAGTTATGAAGGATTTTAGAGACTCTATTGCAGCCTATGTAATGTTTGTAGAAACTTCAACCAGGATAATTGCAGATACTTTAATATTTTTATCCTTTTCAATTTTACTGTTTGCAATATCATTTAAAGAGACACTAGTTATTTTCTTTTATTTTTTAATTATTATGATTTTTTTTAATAAAATTTTATTCAATATAACCTCTAGATTTGGAAAGATAACAAATTTGACAGCAAATCAAATAAACTTTTCTATTATAAATACTTATAAGAATTATGCCCAGATAATTTTAAGAAATTTAAAAAAAAAATATTTAAAAAATATATTATTACATGTCAATGAATATTCTTATACGAGGTTGTTTAATAGTTTTTTACGTTCCAATACAAAACAATTTATAGAGTTGTTTGTAATTATATTTGTATTTTTACTTTTTTTTATAATTGAACAATCTTATCAATATAGCGATCTTATAGCTTTAGCCAGCATGTATATTATTGCTGCTTACAGATTACTACCACTAGTGGGCAATCTTGTTTCTTCATACATTAGATTGTCAAGCTTAGATTATGGATTTTCGATTATTGATTCAAAAGTAAAATCATTAAATTTGAAAAAAAATAAATTAATACTTAAAGATAAAATTACAAAAAAAATAAAATTTTCATCAAATTTAAAATTAAACAATGTTTCTTTTAAATATAATAAAAATTATATAATAAAAAAATTAAAGCTATCGATAAAAAAAAATGAAATGATAGGTATAATTGGACCGAGTGGTGAAGGAAAAACAACTTTAATAAAAATATTACTTGGTTTAATCGAAACTTCTAGTGGAAACATTTATATTGATAATAAAAAAATATTAAAAAAAAATATTACAGATTATCGATTATTATTTTCATACCTGCCCCAAGAAAACCTATTTGTACCCGGAACTATTAAAGAGAATATTGCCTTTGGAGAAGATACAATTAATAAAAAAAATATTTATAAAGCTCTAAAAGTTACCAATTGTGAAAATTTTGTTAGAAAACTTGCGGGAGGGATAAACTATAAGATTATAGATGAAGCTAAAAATTTTTCTTCAGGTCAACTTCAAAGATTAGCATTAGCTAGAGCAATATATTTTAATACAGATATAATAATTTTAGATGAGCCAACAAGTGCTTTGGATTATTCTGCAGAGAAGCAATTTAATAAATTGCTTACCTCTCTTAAAAGAGCAAAAACACTTGTAATAATTTCACATAAATCAAAAACATTAACTTCTTGTGATAAAATTTATGAATTAAGAGGTAAGAAACTAATTATTAAAAAATAGATTTCTTTATTTACTGAGTTCTTTACTTAAAAAATTTTCTGCAACTTTTAAATCTTTCTGATTATCAATTTCCATCCAATAATTAGAACATATAGTACAATTCAAAATAATTATTTTTTGATTTATTGCTTCATTTATAAAGCTTGTAAAATCAATTTTATTATTATTAATTTTCCTATAAAATTTGCTTAATTTAAAAAAGTCTTTATTTAAAATTTTTATTATTCCCATAAATTGATATTTAGGAAGCTTAGTTTTAATTTTATTACCAATCATCAATACCCTATTATTTTTTCCAATTTTTAAATCTTCTGCATCTTTTTTAATTTGATGTGATTTCATTCTTTGCTTCCAGGATTTTTTCCAAAATTTATTTATAGGTAAGAGATTTTTTTTTATAGTTAGTTTATTGTGTATCTTTGGATCAAAAATAATATCCGAATAACAAACAACCAGATCTTCATTTTTGATATGCTTTTTTTTAATTTTAAATAAACTATGAACCATATTAGTTTTTGAGAATTCTTTATTTTTTATAAATAAAATTTTTTTATTTTTGTGAAATTTCTTTTTAATCAAATGATCTTTGTATCCAGTAAGGATTATTATTTTTTTAAATTTATTTATAAAGTTTTTCATATATTCAATAATAGGTTTGTTATTTACCTCAACTAAGCATTTTGGAATAAAATCTGTTTTAGACTTTAATCTAGTCCCTTTACCCGCTGAAAGAATTGCCAACTTCATAAAAGTATTTAATGATTTTTTTATCAATAGTTCTAAAATTTTTACATCTCTCAGGATGCCACATAATTCCTAACATCTTTTTTTTATGTAATTTAAAAAGTTCTATTGAGTTGTCTTTAGCAAGACAAATATTTTTTGTTTGGATATTTGTTTTTTTAATTATGTTATTGTGGAAAGAATTAACTTTAAAAGACATATTCTTAAAAAACTTTAACTTATATTTTACAAATACTTTGTGATTACCTACATGCTTTTTTTTCTCAAATTTAAAATTATTCATGTATCCTATAAATTGCGCTCCATGACAGATTCCTAATAAAGGTTTTTTATATCTAGAGCAAAATTTATATGCTTTTAAATCTATCTTAAATCTTAATAAATCTTTTTTGTGGGTTTTTTTTTTTAAAACGTCATTTCCACCAGATAAAATTATTAAATTTGTATTTTTATTTATATCACCGTCGTAAATTGCAATTTTAAGTTTTTTACCAAAAACAAATTTTAGAAATTTAATTAACTTTCTATCGATCGAGTACTCAAACTGATTTTTGTAAACCTCTCTAACAGTCGGAATTATTGTAACATTCATGATATAAACTTTATATTTTTTGACAAACAATCCAAATTAATTTTTTTATTATTAATTATTTTATTAAATTTCGTTTCACCAACACCAATTGCTGCAGGTATATTAAGCTCTGAGCATCTGACTGACATATGCGAGTTTACACCACCATATTTTGTAATTAATCCTGAAATATTTGATAAAAAAATAAAATCATATCCTGGATCTGCGCTTTCAATACATACAATTTTATTTTCAATGATCTTACTTCCAATATTTAAATTTTTTAAATAGTAAATTTCACTGGATATGTTTGAATTACCAACATAATTAATTTTATTTTCAGCTTCTTGATAAAAAAAAACATCAATTGGATTATTTATAACTTCAGGCAGTTTTAAGTTAAAGTTTAATTTATAATCCTTTTTATTCTGGATTGATTCATTTTTTAATGTTTTTTCTAAATTATTAAAAGATAAGTTGTAATATAAATCTAATATACCATTTATTGATAAGTATGATAAATCATTTTTACTTAATTTTAGTCTTTTGCCAAAGTTAGTTAGGTTTTTAAATATTAAATCAATACTTTTAGTAAATACAAATTTTGAATACTCTCTCATTCTTATGCTTTCACTTATATAATTCAAAAATGTATTGAAAGTTAGTTTTTTATTAATTTTTTTTAAAAAAATATTTATTTTTTTCTTTTGTAAATTATTAAAAACTAATTTTTTATTTTCCTTTTTATTAATATTAATTTTTTTTCCAAAATAATTTTTATATCCATCAGTATAATTATTTGATGTAATTTCATAAGTATTTGGTCTTAAATGACCATAAATATTTAAAAATCTTTTTTTTCTCAATTTTACAGAGTCCTCAAAGATATTTGAAGTTATGGTTTTGATATTATTTAGTAAATATGAAACTTGATTAGATGTTATAATATTCTCTTTGATCATTGATTTTATAATGTCAGTTGCCACAAAAGCATTTCTAGCTAATCCAGCGAATGGCAAAGTCCCATATTTTTTACAATCCTCAACCAGCCAGTAAATTTTATCAATATAATACATATTAGAACTTTGAATTTTTATTTGTTTCTCTTTAAGAACGTTAATTTTATCGTAATCATCTTTTAAATTTTTAAATGAATAAATATTAATATTTTTTAATGAATAAATAATTTGTTTTATTTCTTTCGGACTAAAGCTTTTCTTTAGATGTGATTTAATTTTTTTTTCTACGGAAGGTGTATAACAAGTGAAAAGTATTTCAAATTCAACTTTATCATGTAAGCTTTTATTATTTTTAAATTTACCAATATAAAAATTAACCAGTTTTTTGGCTAAATTTTCATTCAAAGAACTAGGTAGCCATGAATTAAAATCAACTCGTACATCAACATATGGAGTGCCGAAAAAATTTACCATTAAATGATTAGAGCTTATATCTCTATAGCCATAATTTTTTCTTTGCTCTGACCAAACATGATTAGTTATTAATTCTTGGTACAATGATAATGCAAGAGGTCGGGGTTTGTACCCTATTATTTCTGCTGGGTTCCAGTCTGGCATTACGCCAAATGCAGTTGTATTTCCTAATAAATCGTGATGATTTTTCTGTAATTTGTGAATTTTCTTTTGTAATTTTTGTAAGGATTGGTCGTAAATTTTTATATTATGTTTTTTGTGTTTAATTACAATTGGTCTTACTTGAACTATATAAAGTTTTAATTTTTCGTCTAAAATAAACTCTATATCTAAATAATCATTATTAAATTTTATATTTAATTCGTTTGCTGCATTAATTATTTTTTTTATAAAAATATTTTTTGGCTTATTTTTTGAATTTTTATAAAAGTAAAAAGTTTTGGTCCCCTTTTTTCCAGACGTTACTAAGCTAGTATCTTTGCTAATTGAATAATTTATACAGTGATATGGAGATCCCGTATCTTTATCCGCTGTAGTTATGACCCCTGAAATTTTTGGGTTTTTAACCATCTGCTGAATTAATATTTCATCATTTTTTGAAGAATTTTTTTTTAAAGATAAAATAACCTTATTTATATTTTTTATTATTTCATCTTTATTTTTGGTGTTTATATTTAGAAAACTATCAAAATATCCGGCAAAACTTTTATTTGTACTATCTTCTTTACCTGAAGAAGATCTTATAGCGATATTAGATTTAAAATTTCTTTGAATTTTATTTATATATTTATTATGATTTTTTTTGTACTCTTTAACAGTAAAAAAAACTAATTTTGGTATAATTGCACTTTTAATTTTTAAATTTTTTAAATTTTGAGCTTTAGTTTTAAATTTCATATTTTATTGAATTATATCATAGCATTAGTTATTTATTATATAAGTTAGATAAAGATGAAAAGTTTTAAATTAATTACTCCACCCATATTATATAATTTATTGGGAAATATTAAAAAAAAAATTAGAAACAGCAATAAATATATTGATCCTAGAAGGTGGTGGGATGGTGAAATTATAAATTCTCATAATTATAAATTTAATAAAATATTTGAAGATTTCAATTTCAAAACATTTGCAGTTACTATCAATAAAGAGACCAGAGACAGTATAGATATTTTCCCAAATCAAACTAAGACACTTAAGCTTAAAAAATTAAATATATCAAACAGAGTTTTATTTGGAGTTGGAAACTTAAGCAATAAAGATCCAATAAAAGGTTTGGTAAATATTTTTATTGATAACAAAAAAACTATAGAACTTTCTAATCCATGCAGAAATAAGTGGGAAAACTTTATAGTTAATATTGAAAATTCATCACATGAAATAAAAATATTTAATAAAACCAATGAAAATTTGTTTATATCTTGTCCAACTTATTTATTAGATAAAAAAAGTGATGAAATAGATAATATAATTATAGTTTTTATAGATCAAATCGACAATGAAACTTTTTCAAAGCTTGAGGATAAAAATTTAATTCCTTTTACAAGTTCTTTTTTTAAAAATTCTATTAGTTTTGAAAACTTTTTTTCAAATTCGGAATGGACAGTTCCGAGTATTTATAGTTTTTTTAATTCTCAATATTCAAGCAGACATGGAATGTTTGATTTTAATTTTTCTAAGAATATTTTAGATCCTTTAAATAATGATAATTTATTAAAATATTTAAATGAAAAAAATTATTTTTCTTTAGGAATAAGTAGATCCAAAGGTCATCATCCAGGTTTTGGATTTCAAAAATATTTTGATAGGTTTTTTTATTTTTCATCAAATAGAGAAAAATTTAGAGAAGATGATTTTGAACAAAAAATTATTGAACATTTAGAAACAAATTTAAATGGTAAGAATTTTGTATTTGCACATTTTTTAAGTTCACATACACCTTTTTATAATTCTACAATTAATGAAGAAGTTAATTATTCAAATAAAAGAATTGGAAACTCTTTTATAGATTTTCAAGACTCTATTTTAGAAACTGGATCCAGTAAAATTGAAAAAGTTATAAAAAAAGATAAAGCTGAAGTAATCGTTATTAAGCAAGCAGAAAGGCTAAAAGCTATAGACTTATCGCTAAATAAATTATTCAATTATATTGAAAAAAAAAAATAAGGACAGAACTTTAGTTATTCTAACCTCAGACCATGGATTAAATCATATAGAAAATAAAGATGAAAACTTTCTTAACAAAGATAGATTGAATGTACCATTGAAAATTTTTCATCCCCAAATAAACAAAAAAACATTAGTTAGCGATTTAGCTTCGTCTATAGATATATTCAATATTGTAAAAATCCTAAATAAAAAAGATAATAATATTGATAAAATTTTTGAAAAAAATTTTTTTAAAAATGAAATTATAAGTGAATCTATATTTGGCAATGAATATAAAATTTCTTTTAGGTCAAAAAAAATAATATTTGATTATTCTTGCTTTTTTAATGCAGACACAAAGACAATTTATTTAAATAGATCTTCAAAAAAAAGAATTAAAAGTTTGACAGATGAGAATATTGATGAAGATGAAATATTAAAGAATTATTTAAAAAAAATTATAACACATGTAAAATCTGGGAATTTACTCAATATAAAAAATTAATTTGTTAACCTTGTCAAATCTCTTTCAATTTTTTTTACACATGATTTTACTGAATACTTTTTTAAAATTTTATAACTATTTTTAATCAAATATTTAAATTTTTGAGGATTTGAAAGTATTCTCATTATTTTATCATTAAGCTGTTCCATTTGGTTAGACATTATACAGTTTTTATAATCTTTTAGTTCAGGAATACATTTATTTACTGTCTTTGTTGTAGCCACAAACCATGATTTAGAAATAGCAAATAAAATTTTTGATCTTAAGCCAACAGGATATTTTGATGGATAATACAACATATCCGTAGATTGAACTATATTATCATTGTAACGTATAAGATTAACTCTTCTATCCTTTAAAATATTTTTAATATTTTCTGGAATAAATTTTGGTTTTCTCATTATTAGATTTATTTTTACTTTCTTCATTAAATTGTATTTTTCTAATTTTGGTATAAGGGAGTTATAAATTTGTATTATACCATTAAAGTCTTGGCTCATCCAAGCGCTTATCATGGAAATGTTAAAAAGTTTTTTTTTTTTAATTTTTTTTTTTTTAATTTTTTCTTGAAAGGGTATAGGAAGAATAGATAAGTTTAGATAATTATTAATTTTGCTATAATCAAAAGGAGAAAATGTATATATTATTTGATGACTGTTTGTGATTTTTTTAAGCCATTTATAATATCCTCTAAAATGAACTTTTATCATAATTAATTTTAATATTTTTTTGATAAAGTTAAATTTGTTAATTGAAAATCTTGTTCTATAAATATTTATTTGATCTTGAATATCTTCAAGTAATGCAATCTTTAGGCATTTTAAATGTGAGCTAGCGAGTATACTTGCTGAGCCATAAGAAAATATTATATCATTTCCTTTTATATTACAGGTATCTA
>MDSV01244026.1_pt1 | contig 15392 bp, 15 predicted proteins | sample 810851 | NCBI WGS metagenome assembly MDSV01 (sample SAMN05326640, study PRJNA326480) | marine metagenome | isolation source: seawater | place: Atlantic Ocean: North East | collected 2012
AGCGAAGAAAAAAAAGTTAAAGATTGTTTTGAGACTTTAAACAGGGCAACTTTTGCTTTCAATATGGGTCTTGATAAAGCTATTTTTAAACCTGTATCTAAAGGTTACAGAAAATTACCTTCACAAATTAGAAAAGGTACTAGTAACGCTTTAAACAATTTATCAAATTTAGTAACTGTTCCAAATAATATATTACAAGGTGATTTCCATTCAGCGGCCAATAATAGTGTAAGATTTGTTATAAATACTACGATTGGTATTGTCGGAATATTTGATCCTGCTAACGCACTTGGATTTGAAAAAAGAGAGAAAGAAGACTTTGGTCAATCTCTAGGCGTAATGGGAGTTGGAGAGGGTTGTTATTTGGTTTTACCAGTGCTCGGTCCATCAACAATTAGGGACACAGTAGGTACTCTCATATCACTAAATGGAGGAGACGCTTGGTATAATATCACAGTAGAAAAAGATACAAATTACGTGAAAGATTCTGACTATTACGTATCAAAAAGTTTATCTGCTGTAGACTTTCGAGCAAAAAACTTAGAAGCTTTTGATAGTATGGAAAAAAATTCAATGGATTTATATGCAACTGTAAGAAGTTTATATTTGCAAGATAGAAAGAAAAGAATAAATAATTCGTCTAACTCTACCGAAACGATGGATGATGGTGACTGGGATACTTTAGATAATCAATAAAATTTAGTTAAACATGATGATTGTGCGGAAAATTTTTATTTTATTATTTTTTTACTTTTCGTTTACAAGCAGTTCATGGTCGCAAAATGCTTCAGAGTTTATAAGCGACCTATCAATTAAGGCATCCAATATTTTATCAAGCAAACTCTCTGATGATGAAAAAATAGTACAATTAAAAGAGATAGGAGAAAACTCAGTTGATATAGAGGGGGTTGGTTTCTACACTTTAGGAAAACATCGGAAAACTCTTACCGAAGCTCAAAAAAAACAATATAAAGAACTTTTTAGAAATTATTTTTTAAAAAGTTTTTCTGGAAGATTGGTAGGATATTCCGATGCAAAAATCGCAGTTTTATCTGAAGAGGTAAAAAACGAGAAATATACCATTGTGTTTTCAAAACTTATTGGCACTTCAGACAGACCAGAGGTTAAAATAGATTGGCGAGTGTATACAAAAGATCCTGAAAATCCTTTGATTAGAGATTTAATAATTGAAGGCTTAAGTCTCGCCCGAACCCAAAAAGAAGAGTTCAATTCAATTATTCTGAATAATGATGGTAATATTGAAGCATTATTCGAAAATTTAACTAAATTTTTAGAAAATTAATAATTAATTTTTTTGTTAAATCTTATCAATTAGATTTCATTATAACTTTCGAATGTTTATTGTATAATTTTTTATATGGATAAATTCTCAATTATTATTCCAGTACACAACGAAGCAAAAAATTTGAAAATTCTTATACCTAAAATTTATCGGGAATTAAAAAATAGAAAATTTGAAATTATAATAGTAGATGATAGCTCAACTGATGCAACTTCTAAAGTCTTGAAAAAATTTAAAAAAAAGAATTTTCATCACATAATTAGAAAAGATAAAAGAGATCTTTCAAAATCATGTATTTTAGGTTTTAAAAAATCAAGATACAATAATATAGTCGTCATGGATGGTGACTTGCAACATAAGCCTAGTGATATAAAGAAGTTTTTAAACACTTTTCGTAAGATTCGTCCAGACATTATCGTTGGTACCCGGGATCTATTTAAAGATAAAAAACATAATCTAAATATTTTTAGGCTTTTTGCATCAAGAATATTAATTCTAATTGTAAAATTATTATTAGGAAGTAAGACCTCTGATCCAATGAGCGGCTTTTTCATGTTTAAAAAAAAAAATTTTACTAAATATCAAAAAAGACTTATAAAAAAAGGATATAAAATATTGTTAGATCTTCTTTATAATAATAATCAAAAAATTAAGGTGGTAGATGTGAAGATAAATTTTGATAGTAGAACAAAGGGAAAAAGCAAGATGAGTGTAAAAATCCTCTTTTATCTAATCTATATGATTTTTGCAAAATTTTTTATCAAAATAAAAGCTTAAATAAATAATTTTTTATTGAATATAAAGTCTTATTTTTTAGTATATAAAACATAAAATGAGTTTCAAAAAAAATTTAAGCTACAAAGCTTTTTTTAAAGGTAAATTTAAATTATGAAATTAATTTTTTTTGCATTTAAACACAGATATAGATTTAAAGATTTAAATAATTTTTTACATTCTAGATTTTATGGAAAATATTTTCTTTTGAACTTAGGTGGTCCGTTCAAACATTTTATTGCAAAAATTTTATTAAAAATTAACTTTGGTTTTGCTATTTCTTGCGATGCTAGACCTTTAATTGAAAATAAAAGGTCAGGAATAAATTTTTTTATACGCGGTACTAATCTCAATGTTCCTAGTTATTTTAGACATCTTGATAATAATTTTGCGAGCATCAAGAATCCATTTAAAGAAGAAAAAAATATTTTTCAAGTTTATCCGATAAATATAACTTTATCAAAAATTAATGATAATCCGAAAATTATTTATATTGGTGGTGTAAATATAGATATAAATAATAAACAAAAGGTTCTTTGGGAAAAATGTAAAAAAGAAGTTTTTAATGATTTTACAATTTTAGATAAAAAAAGTTATTGGGAAAAATATTTAGATGAAAACAATATTGAAGACATTTTTGTTTTTTACAGAAAATTTAAACTTTTACTTAGATACGAAATTGTAAAATATTTAAAGGAAAAGTTTAATGAGAAGTTTGTTCTAGTTGGTGATGACTGGAAAAATCACTCAATTAATTCATTATCATCAAACTTTAATCCTAGATATACAAAAAGGTTATATAAAGGTAATATTTGTTTAGATTTCGGATCCATTGAGGGTAGCTCATCTCTCTATTCAAGATCCAATGGAATAATCGAGGCTGGAGGATTACTTTTACAAAGTAAACAAATTGACTCCAAAAATATTTGGGGAGATCTAGATAATAAGATTATGTTTAAGAATTTTGATGATTTAGAAATTCTAATAAATGAATTAATGAATAATGAAAATTTATCAAACAAAATACTTTTAAATACTTATAACAACTTTAAAAACAGTAAAAATTTAATCGAAAAAAATTTTGATCGAGTAATAAATAATTATTAAAATGCAAAAAAAAAATAAATTAAAAGTTGCAATTATTGGCTCAGGTTACATGGCACATGAATACGCTAAAGTTATAAAAAAATTAAATAATTGCGAAATAAATGGTGTCTTTAGTAGAAGATACAATAGAGCTAAGTTATTTTCAAAAAGATATAAAATAAAAATAGTAGGTAAAAGCATCAAAGATTTGTATTTTAGAACTCAAGCTCATGCAGTTATAATTGCTATATCTCCGGATCAAATTAAAAAAATATCTAAAGAAACTTTTAAATTTCCATGGATTTCTCTAATTGAAAAACCAATTGGTATTAATTTAAAAGAGGCAGATTCTATTAATAAACTTGCTAAAAAACTAAAACATTTATCTTACATTGCTTTGAATAGGAGGCAATATTCATCAACTTTAAAATCAATCAATCTTCTAAAAAGAGACTCAAGCAAAAGACAGGTAAACATTTATGGTCAAGAGGATTTAAATTTACTTAAAAAATACAAATTTAGTAAAAAAATTATGGATAATTATATGTTTGTAAATGGAATACATTTAATCGATTACATGACTATTTTTTGCAGGGGGAAATTAAAAAAAGTTGATAAAATTTTTAGATGGAATGGTTTTAAAAATGGTTACGTACTAAGTGTTTTTTACTACTCAAGTGGTGATGTGGCAACTTTTTCAACTATTTGGAATAAACCATTTCCATGGCAAGTAATAGTAACTACTCAAAAACAAAGAATAAAATTAAAACCACTTGAAGTTTGCAAATCTTCTTCGCTTAGCAAACAAAATAAAAAAATTCATAAAATTGATATTAAAGATAAAATTTTTAAACCTGGTATTTACAATCAGACTCTTGAATTCATCAAAGGTATCAAAAATAAAAATAATAGTTTAATGAAAATTAATCACGGATACAATTTAATGAAATATTTAGATTTAATTTATAAATAAATACAATGAGTAAAATTACAATAATTGGATTGGGTAATGTTGGTCTTAGACATCTAGAAGGTTGTTTAAAAATCAAAAAAATAAATAAAATTTATGCCATAGATAAAGAGGAAAAAAGAATAGAATTTTGCAAAAAATTTTTAAGTAAAAAAATTAATTTCGACAAAATTGTTTTTTCTTCTAACTATAAGAAAATAAAATCAGATTTAGCGATAATATCTACGAACTCTAATGAAAGGCTCAAAATAACTAAACAAATGATTAAAAAAAATAAGATCAAAAAACTTGTTTTGGAAAAATTTCTTACTAATAATTTATCAAATTTAGCGCAATTTAAATCTTTAGTATCCTCTGCAAATATCTGGATAAATCATATTTACAGATACCAAGATGCGTTTATTTTCTTAAAAAATATTCTTAAAAAAAAAAAATTTGAAAAAGCAAATATTACAATAACAGGAAATAATCTTAATTTAGGTTCAAATTGTATTCATTTTGTTGATTACGTAAGTTTTTTTATGAATGACACAGTTCGTATCAAAAAAATATCATTTGCAAAAAATAGTTATTGGATTAAATCCAAAAAAAATCTATATAAAGATTTTATTGGTAAAATCATAATTTACTTTGAGAATAATTTAATATTAAATATTAAATCAAAAAAAAATTTATCTAAAATTCCTTACTCTTTACACACATTTAAATTTAAAAAGAAGATATATAAAATTAAAAATTTATACAATTCTCAAAAATCAGTATTAAATTTTCAAAATAAGCAAAAAGTATTCGACTGTCCTTATATAAGCAATTCAACTTATAGAGAGATTGAAAAAATTCTACTAAAGAAAAAAAATATCAATCTTTGCAAACTTGAGAATATTTTACTAATTTACTCAAAAATTATCGAAGGATTTTTAAGTCACTACAATATTTTTTATAAAAAGAAAAATAATAAAATTCTTCCAGTAACTTAAGATTGGTGGGCCCGCCAGGACTCGAACCTGGGACCAATACATTATGAGTGTACTGCTCTAACCAACTGAGCTACAGGCCCTTTGAGTTTATTTGGTTTTTACACGATCATTTAGGGTTAAGCAAGAAAGATGTTCTTGTGACGTTGATCTTTTGTTCCAAATATTTTAGAAAGCGATGGTAAAAATATTTCTATTATTCTAAATGTTTGGGAGTTTCTAGATTTTGAATTTCACTATTTATTGAAGTATTTATTGAAAATTTAAAAAATTTGAGGATATTTAAATTTTAAAATGAAAAAAAAAATATACGATTATTTTGTAAAAATTTCCTTAATATTAATAAACTTAGCAGTTAAAATTAAATCTTATAAATTATGTGCCTTTCTAATTTGGTTAAATATTAGAAAACTAAAAATAATAGAATCAAGTTCAAATAAACAAAAAAAAATTTTGGTTTTTCCTAAAAGTAATGGAACTGAGGACTTAATCGAAACCTTTAAAAATAAAAAAACAAACTTAAATTTTTTTCTCTTGCCAAGGCCTTTTATTAAAGAAATTTATTCTCATTATTTTGACGAAAAATACAAAAAAGATTATTTTACAAAATTAAATAAGTTAGAAGATATTAAAAAAAAAAATTTATTTGTAAATTTTTTGACTTTAGTATTTAAATCTTTAAATACTTTTATTAAACTAGATGGGTATATAAGTTTTAATATATTTTATTTTGCTGAAAAATATTTTGAAGAGGCATGTCTTAATTTAAATTCAAAATTTATCATTTTACATAAGGAGTCTACTTTTAGTGCTTCAGAAGAACAAAAAGCGGAAATTATTTATGGAAAATTTAACACTAGGTCTCTAAGTAATAAGATTTCTGTATATACTGAAAGTCAAAAGAAAATACTAATAAAAAGTAAGATCGCTCATAAAAATCAAGTAGTTGTGAATGGAACCCCTAGAAGCGATTATGCTTTTAGGCTAAGAAAAATAGCTCCAAAAGAAAAAATAATTGTATTTTATTTAATTCAATATGATCTTTCTACATCTGGATTATTAGGTCGGAAGACCAAAAATTGGTATAAATTATATAATCAAACTTTAGGATATCTTTTTGATTTTGCAAAAAATAATCCAGATATTCAAATCATCCTTAAGGGTAAAACTGGCGTTCACAATAAAGAACAACCAAATCTAAAAACTTTACCTCGGAATTGTAGATTTATAGATGGAGGTAGCGGTCATTTTCTTTTAAAAAACGCTTCTGTAGTTATAGCATTTAATTCGGCTACTGTTTTTGAGGCAATCGCAAGTAATAGAAATCTAATTATTCCAAACTTTAACAATGAAAACAAGATTTATAAAAATATTTTATTTAAAATCGAAAATAAAAAATATTTCGTTAATTCAAAAATTCAATTCAATCAAAGAATAAAGCTTTATCTAGATCTAAAATATAAAAACAAGAAACTTTCAACACCTGATATTAAAGCTTTAAAATACTATTTGGGAAATATAGATGCCACCGCAGGTGCAAAATTGAGAAAATTCCTGGAAAAAACAATTTAATGATTGTTTAAATTTTTAAAAATTTTTCATTTTTTTTTATTCATATATCCAAAAAATAATCTTGCTTTAATCAAATCATCTTTCGTATCTATATCAATATTTTCAAATTGAGAACTCGAAATACTAGGAATTGAGTTTTCAGGAATAAGAGTTTTTTTACTTACAATATCTTTTGGGGTTATCAAATAACCCAGGCCATTAACCTTATATAATTTTTCTAATCTTTGGGACATATTTGAAAAGCTTTTAAAATTTACGTTAGGTATTATTTTATTTTTTTTTATTTTTAACATCCATTCAGGGTGTTCACTAATTGGACTTACGGATACTATAGACCTTTTCATTTTGTTTTTCTTAAATAAATTGATAATTTTACTTACTGTTAACTTTGTTCGTAACGGAGACGTTGGCTGGAAAATGAAAATTCCATCAATATTTCCATATTTTTGTAGATACCATTTATAAATATATCTAATAACCTGATAGGATTTTGTTTTATTTAGTGACAAATATTTTGGCCTTTTTAAAAAAATGAATTTTGAATACTTTTTTTTACTATTTAGAATTTTTTTATCATCTGTACTTACAATTATATTGGCAAAAAAATTTTTTGATTTATTTAATAAGTCAAATGTATGATTAATCATTTTTTTATTTTGAATAACGTAATGATGTTTATTTTTTAATCTTTGAGAATTTTTTCGTGCTAATACAATGCCAAGTAATTTCATATTACAAATTGCAAAAATCCTTTAATATTTTTAATCCATTAAATGAGCTTTTTTCTGGATGAAATTGAAATCCTAAAATATTCTTATTTTTTACTGCACATAAAATTTTATTTTTATTAATTCTATAAGTCCCGATCACATCTTTTTTCCTTTTTGGTTTGCACTCATATGAATGAACTAAATATAAATATTTGTTACTATATTTTTCAAGAAAATTATTTCTCTCTGATTTAATTTTAAACCACCCTACTATCGGAATATTTTCATTCTTAATATTTATTTTCGTGACTTTGCCAGGCAAAATATTGAGTCCTTTCCACTTTCCGAATTCATGACTTTCCTCAAACAATAATTGCATACCAAGACATATTCCTAGGACAGGCTTGCCCGATTTCGCAAAATCTTTAATCACACTATCTAATCCTTTTTCTTTTAACAATTTCATAGCAGAGGAAAAAGCACCAACTCCAGGTAAAATTAAATGTGAACATTTTTCAATTTTTTTTTTATTATTAGTAATTATAGATTTAATCCCAACGTAATCTAGTGATCTTTTAATTGAAAGAATATTTCCAACTCCATAGTTAATTATTGCTGTACAATTCATTTTATAATCAAATCCTAACGTTTAAATTATTTTTTTTTATTTGTTTTTTAATATGATAAATTGTTAATTTCTTATAATGTAGAGCTGAAGAGGCCGATACACCTTCAATATTTTCTATTCTTAACAGCTTGTCTATATGTTCAATATTTCCTAAACCCCCTCCAATAACTAGTGGAAGTTTTATAATTTTAGATAATTTTTTTACTAGATCATAATCAAAACCGTTAAATGTTCCATCATTATCTATGGAATTAATATGAATTTCACCTGCACCTGATTTCTCAGCAAATTTAGCCCATTTCAAAACATCCAAACCTGTTTCTTCTCTTCCTTTGTCTATAAAAACTTCCCATTTATTATATGAAATTTTTTTTGCATTGATTGAAATTATTAATGCTTGGCTTCCAAACATTTGAGCAACATCCTTTATTATTGATTTATTTTTTACTGCTGCTGAATTAATTGCAACTTTATCAGCGCCACTTTCAAGAGCCTTTGTAACATCATTTATATTTTTTAAACCACCCGCAAGAGTTACTGGTATAAAAATATCTTTACAACATGATTTTAGTAGATTTAATGCTGTGCTTCTACCAAACAAACTTGCATTTACGTCATTTATAATCAGCTCATCTGCACCAGCTTTAAAATACTTTTTTGCAAAAAATTTTGCATTGCCAATTTTTCTCATACCTTCAAAGTTTACCCCCTTTATGACAAAAGATGATTTTACATCTATTTTTGCAATAACTCTAAAAGTTTTAGACATTTATTTTTTTTATAAATCTTTCCAAACTGTATTTCTTAATTCCCATTTACCATTATTTTTTTTCCATATATGAGGTGATCTCCAGCTATCTATAATTTTTTCAAACTTTTGATTATTAATTTTGCAATACTTCAAAAAAATTTGATAGTATTTTTTTGGAAATTCACCATCATATTTTTTTACTAAATACACTGCCTCTTCTCTAGAAATTTTACCATCTCTGATTTCATGAGCAGTATCACTGGTAGCTCTTCCAATTCCAAATTTGATAAACATTAGATAGTAATGAAATCCATCTAACTTGTCATCTAAACTAGCATATTTTGAATATGTTCCTTCTGTTCTATTTGGGTTTACCTGAAAATTCGTATTTTTTTGACAATAATAAAAATTTTCTTGCGGATCCCAAAACTTGTAATAACCAAAAAAATGCATTTGAGTTTTATTTTTTTTTACTGCATTTATTGAGGGAGGCTCAAATTCTTTTAATTTAATTGGGTCTATTTTATATTTTTTCCAATGCTTTGGCGATATTTTTGAAAAATAGTGCTTATCTCTTATATTGAAGTCGTTATATGGTCTGAAAGCATATGTCATATCTCCTCCATATTCAACTTCACCATTTTCTCCATACATCATTATAGAAATATTATTTTCCACAGCTATTTTTACAGGGTAATTGTATTGACCATAAATAAAAGGTTGAAATGGCTCTCCTAAAAAATTGAATGAGAGTGATGTTAAATTTCTCAAAGTTTTAGGATCTGGTTTACCTAAAATATGATCAAACCCAACATCTATAAAATTTTTAAGATTTTTTTTTCCAATTAATGAGGGGATTATTGGTCTCCAGGTAACACATAAAGGATTCATTCCATACTTAAATTTAAGTTGATGAGCAACCCAACTACCATCTTTACCTCCACTGCATGGAACTATAATATCGTTTTTATTTGTCTTACTTCTATGTTTATCAAGAAGCCTCAAAAGCTCTTCCTCTCTTTGTTTCCAATTTATCTTTTTTCTTTTAAATTCAGCAAACTGACATGCAGAACAAACGCCTTTTGAGTTAAATTTAATTCTTGGTCTTTGATTTGATATGGTGCATTTCTTACAAAAGAAAATTTTTTTTGGAAGATTATATAATTTCAGTACATTTTTTTTTTTTATTTCCATGTTTACAATTTAAATTATTTTTTTAGCAGGCGATCCTGCAAATACTTGGTTGGATTTAATATTTTTAATTACTAAACTTCCTGATCCCAATGTTGTATTTGATCCAATTTTAATCTTATCAATTATGTTTGACCCAAGACCAATAAAACAATTTGGACCAATTGAGGAATTACCTCCAATTATTACACCGGGGCAAATATGTGAGTTTTTTCCAATAGTAACATCATGTTCTATTATTGCTCCAGAATTAATAATGCAATTATCATTAATTTTTGAACCAGCATTTATTATACAATTATTATTTACTAAAATACCATCTCCAAGACTAGCAAGGGGTGATATAAAACTATTCTTTGAAATAAGATTAATAAATTTTACAAATTTAAATTTTAAAATATTGAAATAATATGACCTTTTTTTATTGTTTCCAATTGCTAAAAAAACTAATTCATTTTTTTTAAATTTTTTTATCGTATTTTTATTGTAAACTGGAATACCAAAAATTTTTTCATTAGTGTTTTTATTGGAATTAATATCTATTATACATTCTATTTTGTAACCATTACTCAAAGCACAATCTATAATTACCTTACAATGTGAACCAGATCCAACTATTTTCAATTTTTTTTTCATTTTATTTTTTTATACTCATCTAAGAACATACTTATTATATATTCTTGATCTTTTTTAGTTAAATTTGTTGTTGGAAGGCTAATTGAATTTTCAGATAAGTAATTCGAGTTGTTGAATTTGCCTTTTGCATATCTCTTAAATGGTCTCATTTTATTTAAAGAATAAAAGCCTGGACGGCATTCAATTCCTAATTTTTGAAGATTTAAAATTAAATTATCTCTTCTTTTTTGACCTATGTTATTAATTACCAATGTATAAAGCCAATAAGAATTTTCAGACCAATTGTTACTAGGTATTAAAGAAAAATGTGAATAATTACTAAAAGAATTATTATAAATTTTAAAAACTTTTTTTCTTACCTTTAATAACTTGTTTATAATGTCAAGTTGAGCTACTCCAATAGAAGCCTGCATGTTTGTCATTCTAAAATTTGAACCAGCATATTCATGATAGTACTTTGTGTTTTCTGATAAACCTTGATTAATTAATATCCTTGCTTTGTCAGCATGTAATTTTTTTTTAAACACTGCCATGCCGCCTTCACCAGTTGTGATGGTTTTGTTTGCAAAAAAACTAAAACATGAACAATCATTTTCCAAACCAACTATTTTACCTTTGTATTTTGCTCCTATTGCCTCTGCACAATCATCTATTATTAATAAATTATTTCTTTTAGCAATTTTTTTTAAACTAGAAATTTCATAAGGCTGGCCATATACATGTACTGGCATAATTGCTTTAGTTTTTTTTGTTAATTTTTTTTTGACATTTATTGAATTTAGAGTCCAATTATTTCTACAAACATCTGCTATTACAGGAACAGCACCAGCGTTTAAAATTGCGTTTATTGTACCACCAAAAGTAAAATTAGGTAAAATTACCTCATCACCTTTTTTTATTCCAAGTGCCATCAATCCTATCTGAAGAGCATTAGTTCCATTGGTGAGTGCAATCGCATTTCCTCCCCCTAAATATTTTTCAAATTTTTTTTCAAACTTGGAAATATAAGAACCTCTAGAAGAAATCCATCCTGATTTAACAACATCGACTATATTTGCTAGCTCTTGTTCACCAATATTCGGCGATGCAAGAGGATAACCTCTAATTTTTTCTTTTGTAGATATATCAACAACTCTCAACTGACTATCAACCAGAGGGAGGCATTTAATTTCTTTATTATTTTTTTTTGAATTAAGAACACTTAATATTTCCTCTATTGAGCTTTTTGAGTCTTTAATAATAATTTTTTTATTTATTAATGGCGAGCTTAATTCAACAATTTTACTTATCTTTCCTCCCCTAAGTAAATATCTTCTAATATCTCCATCAGATATTGACCCTTTAATTTTTAAATTTTTGTCTACAATAAATACAATACCTTTTTCGTTTATATTAATTTTTTTTAATATCTTTGAAATCTTAATTGGGACCTGAACTATAAATTTTTGTAAGTAAGCTTGCACTTTAATTCACTTTGCTAATTTGTTTTTTGCAATATTAAACAATTCAATAATTTCATTATTACTTATGTTGTAAACTTCTATAGAATAATAATCTTTTTCATTATCAATATGATCCCAAAACCAACTCTCACTATCAAATTTATCATTTGAGTCTGAAAGTCCATTATTATCACTTAAATGATATCCTCCAGCTAAATGGTTGCATTTATTCAAAAATTCTATCTTATCAAAGTTTAATGAATTTGATGAAACCTTTAAATGCGCAACATCAATAAGTAATTTTACATTTTCTGGGCAACTATTAATAACTTTTTCACATTCGTTTGCATCACACATTAAAAAGGGATTTCCTTCAAAACAAATTTTATTATTTTTAGAAAGGACATTATTTTCAATCATTATTTTTATATTTTTTTCTTTTGCTTTTTCAGAAATTTTAGAAATCCTATTTACAAATAAATCTAAGCTTTTTTCTCTATCTTGTAATATTTTTCTATCAACCTTTTTTCCAATCTCACTGATTTTTATGTCACATAAAAATCCAGCGTGAAAACTATAATATTTACAATTTAACTCTTTACATACATCAATTGCATTCATTATGTGATCGAAAGTTTTTTTTGCAATCACCTCATTCATTGAAGCGAGATTTAAAACGAATGGTTCTTTAGGTGGTGGAAAATAGTTATGAATTTGTAAATTTGAAAATTCTAAAAATTTTCCCAAATCTTTAATATTATCTTTCGAATAACGAGTTCCAGACAACTCAATATCTTTTATACCAATATCAATCAAAGTTTTTACTACGTCCTTTGAGATTTGATTTTTATAACCGCCAGTTGAAAAATATATGCTCATTTATAGTCTACTAATTAAATTTGATCATTTATAAAAATTTTTTTTTACTTTTTTACCTAAAATTTTCTTTAAATCTCTTAGTATAAACCTGAATATAAAATGGTTTATATTAATTAAATGAAAAAAACAAGCAAAGATCAGTTTGCAAAAAGAGTATCTTATCATATAATTTTTAATCGATATGTTTAAATCTAAAAAAAAATTGAAAATATTTATTTTTACTATTTCCTTCGTCGTTTTTTTTCTTTTTTTCTTTGGGGAAAATATTAAGAATTCATTAAAAACATCTTTGAATGACAATAATGTTATAAAATATAAATTTTTTAAAGACCTCATAAAAGTTATTGGTGATCCACGGTATATTATGAATGATTATAATGTAAATTTTTTGCCAAAAACCCAATTTATAGACTTTGAAAGTTTTAAATTTAAAATAAATGATGAGGCTCAATATTCTCATTATATAGAAGTAATTGATAAAAATCTTTTAGTAATATCTGACAATTTAAAAGTAAATATAATTGGAATTGAAAATATAAATTTAAAGAAAAAAAAAATTCAACTTAAAAAAATTGACAATAACTTAAAAGATTTATTTATAAAGGACATTTTAGATACAAAATTTTATAACAATGAAATTATTATATCTTTTAAAAAAACCTCAAATAATAATTGTAATTCTGTTGCCGTGGCACATGCAGTGTTTGATTTAAAAATACTTAAATTCAAAGAATTATTCTCGATTGATGAATGTGCAAATGGCGCGTTATGGGGTGGAGCCATTGATATTTATAACACAGAAAATGGTCCTGGTATTTTATTATCGACTTCTGATGTTATAAGAAGCGACGATGAGGATGTTTCAAAAGAGAAAGATAAAAGAGCACAAGAAGATAGATCTTTTTATCATAAAATCTTATATTTTAATTTTAAAAAACGCGAGCTTGAAATTTTTTCAAAAGGACATAGAAACCCTGGATCAATTTTTGTTGATAACGATGTAATCCTTTCGACAGAACACGGGCCTAGAGGTGGCGATGAAATAAATTTAATTAAAAAAAATGGTAACTATGGATGGCCAATTTCATCTTATGGGGATCTATATTTTTCTAAACAAGATAAACCTTATTATAAAAAAAATCATAAAGAGTATGGTTTTGTAGAACCAATATACTCATATGTTCCCTCTATAGGTATTTCGGCAATTATCAAAGTGCCAAATTATTTTGATGAATATTGGAAAAATAATTTTTTAATCGCATCCCTTTATGGAAATAGCTTATACAGAGTTAAATTTGATGACAAATTTAATAAAATTCTTTTTAGTGAAAAGATATATATTGGAGAAAGAATAAGAGATATCAAGTTTTATGAAGATCTCATAATTTTAACTTTTGAAGGTGGATTAGATCTTGGAATTTTAAAAAAAATAAAATATTAAAAAATATTTAATTTTTCTTTGTTTATTATAAGTGCAAATGCAGATTGGGGAAGAATTTCAATATCTTCCTTTTTCGAGTTTATTAAGTAAGGAAGAATAAACAAATCCAAATTTATATCATTAAAACCTTGATGAAAACTTTTATGTTCACACTTTTGATAAAAAATTTTTTCATAAATACCGTCTTTGAACTTAATAATAAATTCTTGTTCTCCCTCATATTTTTTTTTGTTCTCTTTAATTTTTTTTATTTTATAAATTCCCAATCCTCCAAAAGCGGATAAAACTTTTATAGGTGGTGAATTAATTGGAAAAGAAATTTTTTTTTTTTCAAAATAATTTTTTTTTAATTCTGATAATATTTCTTTATTAATTTTATCTGTAGATTGCATTCTTGCAGCAGCAAATTTTAGCGCATCTCCAAAAAAATCCCCTTTGAATTTGTGTTGATCCATTAAAGCCCACATATCAAAATATACTTCAGGTTGATTACCAAAAACACCTGCAATACTTTTTTTTGAGAACAAAAATTCTATTGCTTTAATAAAGTTATTTTTCTCTATTTTTAAAATACCACGATCATCACAATCAATCATTATCAACAAGTCAAAATCCCTCAATTTTTGATTAATTTTTATTTCTTCAATAATCAGGTTCCTTGCTAAAGCTAATCGAGTAGTCCTATGCTCAACGAAATTAAAATCATCTCTAAAAAGAAAAATGCTTTCGTCATTTTCGTGATCTTTTAAGATTTTTTTAGTATCATCAGTTGAGCCATTTTCAACAATAATTTTGAATGACTTTTTGAAATGTGAGCTATAACTCTGTATATTTTTAAGAACATCTGGCAAATATTTTTCACAATTTCTTGCACATCCAGCAAAAACAACTTTTAAATCATTAAGATTTATCACAAAATAATAATAAAATTTTTTGAAATCATTTTAAAGAAATTTTTTTTAAATGGTGGGCCGTGTTGGTTACGCTCCAACTACCCCTGCAATGTCAATGCAGTACTCTACTATTGAGCTAACG
>MDSV01096488.1_pt1 | contig 15391 bp, 2 predicted proteins | sample 810851 | NCBI WGS metagenome assembly MDSV01 (sample SAMN05326640, study PRJNA326480) | marine metagenome | isolation source: seawater | place: Atlantic Ocean: North East | collected 2012
CGGTAATGGAACATAAAGGACTAGGCGATTCATACTCTTTAGACAGAGAAATCAGTGTTATGATTTCTGACAGGAAAATCGATGATTTAGGATTGGATACTACTGCTGTACCTGGTACTGGACCATCGATTTATTACGAAGTTGTCGCAGAAGGAGGAACACCTACTGGAGTCTACACTGAAGAGTTGCTATTAACAACAGGTGATAGGAATGCATGTGTGACTTCTGAATGTGTATTCACATTTAACTTCCCTACTCTAAACCGTGAAGATTCAGTATACTATTATCTAGAAGCATCCGATATTGCAACCAATCCTAACACAGGTTTGCCTAACTCAGTTAGATCACCAGCATCTGGTACATACTCATTTACAGCCGGTACACCAACTCAAAAATTGGTATTTGAATGGGGCGAATATAATGATCAATCTGGTTCTACCTACGAAGGTTGCTCTCATCAAATAGTTCTATATGACGTGACGAATGAAATTGAGTTCCTCTATGAAACTGGTGAAAACGATCAAACCTGTACAATGTCGGATGGAATTGGAATTACCGGTCTACGAGAATCTCGTACTAACTATGTGCAAGTTCGCAATGACGATAATGGTGCTAATTTCCAAGGCCCTGATTATGATAGCCCGCATACAACTAATTACAGATTCACACTTGATGGAAACGGAGACTATAACGTTGAAGAATTCCCACTCGGAATCAATCCACTTCCTGCAGGAGGTACTATTAATGCAATAGCGCCATTCTCGAGTACAGGTTATTGGGTGGATTATGAATGTAGAGGTTCAGGCGGATTCTATTCAGGAACTCTGTCTTACAGCTCCTATGCAGCCAATTGTTATGCTAACATAGATATTCCAGACACATTCAGCTTTGATTTCTTTAGCAGTTCCTGGGACGGAGCCGACCAAGATCATCGTATCCATCTTTCAGCAGATGGTACTTTGGTATTTTTGGACGGAGATGGATTCTTACATCCTACGCAAGGAAGTAGTGGATGTTCCGGAGCTAGTAATGGCGAATATTGTGATTTCGATACTACTAGCAATTACTATCCAGATGATATGATGGCTGCATGGTGGTCAAGAGAAAATAATGATTATTGTACGGCATCCAATGGATGTACTGGTGTCAACTACAGAATTATGCCGTTCCAAGACTTTGGATTAGTTGTGAACTCGGACATTAACACTGACACCACTTGGTATGAAGTGGACAGCCCAATACGTATTCAACCATCAGGTGATTTCTTATCAATTACTGCAGATTTGACAATTCAACCAGGTGTTGAAGTAGTTATTGCACCAAACAAAGGAATATCCTTTGACGGAGGTACAGTTGCAAATGCATGTACTACTTTCAAAGCGATGGGTACTGCTCAAGAAAGAATTACATTCAATGTTGAAGGAGAAGAAGACACAAATAATGATGGTTATTCCGATGTAACTTGGTATGGATTGTCTTTCACCGAGCCTTGTAACAGAGGTTCTGCAACGTCTGGTGAAGAAAACAGACATGAGTTTGCTTATGTAGATATAAGCAACACAGAATATGGTGCGATTCGTGCAGGAAGCCGTGGAGATGGAAGTGGCAACAGTTGTAATACTGCTAATTGTGATGTTGGTGAATTTGTTATGGACAACATGAATTTCAACAATGTAGCCGCAGCCTTTGAACATGGAAGTGGTGCAGGTACAGAAATTGAAATGGATAGTTTCAGTGTAACCAATGGAAGAGATGCTTGTTTCAACTTCGCCGAAGATTCTGTAGTCACTTTAACTGGTTCAGTACTTGCCCCAAGTACAATGACAGATTGTAACACTAATGGTAACTGGTGGGGTGGTGCAGTTGTTAACATGCCTGGAAGTACTGACGGTTCTTTAACAATGGAAAATATCCTCATTACCAATTCACAAGTGTCCGGTATAAGGTCTGATTTCCAAGTAATAGATATTTCAGGTGTGAACATAGTTGGTGACAACCAATATTATCCAATTAGAGAATATTATGATGCGGATCAAGGTCAAACAGTATTCTCATCTCCAGGAGATTCTAATACTGTATGGGATAAATCCGGAGTAAGTATTGAATTTGATCACACTGGTGCTGGTTCTGAAGTCATGATTGATGGTCTGAATGTAGTGACCACCAATGGTGATTCCATGTACCACCATGCATTAATTTGTGCTGATACTAAACTCTCATTACAAAATATCAACCTAGGTGCAGGATTAGGTCCTGCTGCTGATGCAAGTTGGACCGATCATCAAGATTATGTTAGAGTCATGCCAAATTGCGATAGTAATGGTGTTGGTGCTACTGGTGCTGATTCAATATTTGATTCAGTTACAGCAGGAAACTTCGAGATATATGCAACACAACCATCCACATTCAATGCGGTTAGTGGTAAAACAGTCGAATTCGCAGGTGATGCACCATCTAGCGATTATGTTGTTATTACTCAAAGCACGTTTGGACAATTAGTACTATCAACCCAATGTGGATATAATGTAGAAGTTTGGACTTCAACCATTGAGAGCGTAAACTCAAATTGTCGAAGTGCAGTTGGAATCAATAAATTATCAGTTTATGACTCAACAATTGCTCATAATGGTCAAAATTCCGCAATTTACCTTGCAGGCTCTACAATGGAAATGTTCAGTACATCTGTGACCAGTAATGGTATTGATGGAAACAGTAATCATTTTGCATACATTGAAGAAGGTTCGAAAATATTCGTAATCGCTTCGAATCTAAACGGAAATGATTGTGCAGATAATTCCGGTGTTGTGGCAAGTTCTGTTTGCGAAGTTAGTGTAAACTCTAATATGTTTGTTGAATCAAATGCTTATTATGGAGGATATGCCAGTGCTAAAGCATATAGAGTTGCAGGCACAACAGTATCATATCAACCTGATGTTTCAGTAACTGCTACTCCAATTAATGGATTAAACGCAGGCGGTACAAATGAGGAATTAAAAGACTTAGCAATAGACAGAGGTGCTAAAACCGATTCTACTACACTCACAGTAGATCAAGTAGTAATCATTACTGGTGATAATTTAGGAAATGTCTACGACACCCACTTCATTAGAGCTATTGGTGGTACTGGATATGGAGAGGCTTATCCCGATATGATCGGTGGAATAACTGCTTCAACCCAAGATCGACTAGACGGTCAAGATGTTGCAGATTATCCATTTGGTACATATCAACTTGGAGAAATGGTTGATATTGAACTTGAAGCATTCCCAGTAACAATTAATGAGCCAGATATGAACTGCAATTGGATGACAACCAATTCGACATTTTCCTCAGCATGGGATCCAGCAGTAAGCGCATATGTTTTGGTAGGTCAGAAAATAACTCTTGACGGAGATCTATTAATTGATGGATGTGATGTTGTCTTGGAAGGAACTCAATTTTACTTCGCTGAAGATGCGAACAATCCATCTACATTAACAATCTCTTCTGGCGGTACCCTGACTATGAATACAGATTTGGTTGCCAGCAAGGTTTCTAAGATTTCTAATCAAGCAAATCAAGAGGCAGTGAATATCTTTGTTAATAGTGGAGAGCTGATAATAAACTCTGGTAGTATAGAAAATCTGCAACAATCAAGTTCTAAAGCTGGTCAATTAATTGTTGGTATTGCTGGTAAACTATCTATTAATAATGGTGCTTCAATTAACGGTGCGGATTCATCTACTCTAACAGACTATCCGGTTGTACTAATTGACGGTGGAGAATTACTAGTTTCATCGGGTACAATCGCTGGAACAGGTAATTCAGGTATTGGTTTAATGGGAATCGCTGCATCAATCGATACTACCTCGCTTACAGTATCAGGTGTTGAAATTGGTGTATATTCTGAATCATCTGCTATGACGCTGGATGGATTTACCTCCACAGGTAACGATTATGGCGTTCAAGCATCTGGTGCTAAATCATTGGATACATTGTATAGAAGTGGCTATTTGATGGGATACACGAGCACAGATACTCCACAATCAGCATCAGAAACTTTACCATATTGTTACATTTGGTTCGGTTCAAGTCTATGGGATGAAATCTGTCACGAATGGAAAAGCCATGATGTAGATTTCTCATTCCTAATTGGTAATTCGGATTATTTCCAACCAAGTCTTGATGCGATATTTGCTGGTGGATCATATGCATCCGCTCGCTGGAATGGTATGGACAAAGGGTACGCGTACTGGGATAATCTTCAAATTGTCCTTGGAGATGATAACGGAAACTCTTGGGTTGTAGATTCCGGAGATGATATTGGATATTATCCATATGGTGCCAGTGACCCAGCAGTAGGTACAACTGTCGGTTCAAACACATTGTCATATGATGGCGGTGTTGGTGGTACTGCATCATGGGACTGTAACTACGTTGGTAGAAGTTGGAGCCCTCACTCTGGTGTTAGTGATATGATTCAAACATACTATTTAGGTTCAGACACAGTTGGAGAATTATGGGGTTCAAATCAGTTGTATGACCGTCCAGACGAATTCGGATTTAGAGTGTCCCAATTCAATCCTGGTTCACCATCTTTGGATTATCCAGTATTTGACTGGTCAGACCAGTATTCATATGGCTATGGAGGCTGGGAAGAATATGGTATTGCTCAATATTACCAAGGATTTGGATATGTTGGGCCAAGTTTGATTGATTTGCCTACGAACCACCCTATTGATAGTCCAACCGGACATGATGTATGTGTTACTTTCTCCGAGTTGGGAGTCGGTCTTAACTCACAGCAAGTAGTTGGCTCAGACATGAATATTGAATTCCCAATTATCGATCTTAGAGATCCATCCATTACTTCAGTCTCATTGCAATTTGATATGATGCATGACAGCCATGGTTCAGACGCACCTTACAATAACAACAGAGATAGAACTCAAGTTATGGTAAGGACAGGAGATGACCCAAGTGATTTAGGCGAATATTCTACTACTGCTCCAGGCAATGGGGTTTTGATTAAGAATTCACAAATCAATGGCGCTATTGATGGATTACAAGTTCTTGGAGATTCCGTTGTTGTAGTTGAAGATCTAGTAATTAATGATCCAACTAGATACGGTGTTTACGGTACAAAATCTAACAGTCTTTCAATAGATGGACTTACAGTATCAGAAACCGCTTTAGCTCAGAATTCGTATGGAATATACTTCCCATCTTCTTATAGTGGTGAAGTTACTATCGATAATTTAGTTACCTCTGGTACTTATGGTGCAATTTATGCTGATAATCCATCTAAAGTTACAGTAAACAACTTTGATTCAAATGATGACGCTATTGGAATTCGTGTTGGAGATGATAACGGTGATTTCACTGTTAATCATGGAAACATTGATGGAGCATATTATGCAACTTACAGTTCCAGTGATGGATTAGTAAAACTAGCTAACGTCACTATTGAAAATACCCTTTTCGGTGGATATGATTTGGTTAATACAGGTCTATCAAACATTAAGTTTGAAGATGGAGAAATCGATAAAAATGCTATGGTATTCACTAATTATGGAACTTTAGACAGGACTCGTTCTTACGTTGTTAGACTAACTGTTGAAGATGTAGATACACAAGGAGTAGGTCTTGGAACCTTTACTGATATCCCAGATGCTACCGTTTCTCTGTCAAGCAGAGATACAGCATCCAGTAGTTATGGGGTGACTGACGCAAACGGTGTAACCAGCGGATTGTATTTCCCGATTTATTCACTTGATTACTTTGGAGAGACCGATTACACGCAAGACTTCGGATCCTATCAGTTGGCTACACTTGCTGAAGTGGCTTACTCATGGACAGATGTATCAACTAATGAAGGTGACTTTAGATATTCGGTAACTTCACCTACTTTGGCCGATGCACAAACTGTTTACAATGATCCAGTTAATGTAAATGTTAACTCAGAAAATATATCGTTAACAGATGTGATAGATGTTAGAATTTGTTCAACACAAGGATTCCATGTTAAAGTTTCCGAATGTGATGGAACCCTGTCTCGTTCTGGACAAAGAGATTACTTATCAGGTATGACTGAGTATGGAGATAGTGAAGCATTGTATGATTCATCTGGTGTTGTCGATTTATCAGCAGCATCTAATGGTGGTAAAATGGCTATCATGATTGATTCAGGTGAATTTGAACTTTCTGATGGAATGCGATATATCTTTGATGATGCTGTGATATTTAACACAGGAACTTGGATTCTTGATATTGGATGGTGGTATGTTGAAGAACCATATGGAACCGTATTCGAGATGACTGGTGGTTCAGTAAATGGAATCTATCAAGAAACTACCAACGGTAAATCTGCAGGGTACATGATTGGAGGATATCCTGGATATTCTGACTCTCCGCTTGGATATGATGTAGATGGTGTTTCATTCAATGGAATTTCATCTCTATCAGCGTATAATGGTGAAGATGATTATGGTTCTTGGTCGCAATATGATGATAGTTATATTGTCCCTGAGTTCGCTGTAGAAAACAGTTTCTTCTCCCACTACAATGTTGAAGCTTACACTGGTGGTGCCATAGATGATAGAGATCAGTGCATAAGAATTGCAGGTGGATCTAATGGTGTGATTTCAGGCAACACATTCTTGGATTGTGCAGCTGCAATATGGGTGGAACAATCTGATTATGGTCCAAGTGATGCACCTGGTACTGACAGAATCAGCTATTATGTGCACGAACAAATAGGTGCAGATGATTTAACCATCGATGGTAATACTTTCATTGGTACCAAGGTTGCAAACATTATGGTTCTTACAGAAGCTGATGCAGATAACTTGGTAGTTTCAAACAATGACATGAATTGTGGCGGATGTTTTGCTCAAGTGATACTTTATGATGACACTTCTTTTGCAGCCTCGTTTACCAATAACGAAATGGTCGGAGGAGATTATGGAATATACATCCAGAATTCTGAAGAAGTCACTATCCAAGGAAATAATTTCACCAATATCGAAAATGATGCAGTATATGTAACTGGTGGAAATGCTAACTTCATCAATAACAATGTTACTGATGCTGGCGGTGCCTTTTACGGAGATACTATGCAAGCACCAGACGAGAAGGTATTCACTGTATTAGGTGGATATAACACTGGTACTACGGATGGAGTTACATTCTTCAACTTCGTAAATGGTCCATATGGGGACGACATTGATTTCACTGTGCCTCAAGGACAAGAAGCTGTATTTGAAACGACTTCTGATTACTATGGATATGAGCAGTATGTATACTATGATACTGATCCTACAGCAGGAGTATCGTATGATTATATTAGACCTCATTACACTTTCTATACTAGTGGTGAAGTGACTGATTCTTCAATTCCTGACATTTATGGAACTTCGATAGTATTTGGCCCTGGTGATTATACCCTTTATGGATATGATAGCGCATGGGATGGATGGGATAGTGGTGGACAGCTACGAGTCATAATGGCTGATACCGGTACATGGGGTGCAGGTGGTTCTGCAGGAATTAGCGGCACCCATTACTTTGGAAATACCGCAGATGGCGTAGTTGAATATTCTAATCAACATGGAACTTTAGTCCAAAATACAGGGCAAACCGATTTGATATTCGAGATACAAGCTCTCGATAGTTATGGTGATGGATTCTGTGATAATTATCCATATTATTCAAGTGCAGATTGTAATGCATTAGAAGTTTACAGTGCACCACTTAACACTTGGACTACAACCTCTGGATCAACTCCACAAGGAACCTATCTTGGTGGAATAAACGATGGAATAGGTCCTGATTTTGACTATTCACCATATCAAGAATTAGAAGAGAGTGACATCATTAGAGTTACTTTACCTGCTGGTGAAGAGATGAGATTTGTACTTGATTGTCAAGATTGGTGCGATGAAAATTCGGTAACATATAATGAAGTTGTATCTGTTCCATGGGCTGGCCCAACAATCTCTGGCAATGATATTGTCAACGTCCAAGAAGCTACTAACGCTTATTCATTTAGATTTGAAAATTGTGACACAAGTTCTTATACAGTTTTAACACAATTTAACACTGTAGAAGTGAGGGATGATGCTGTTTTGGTATCTGGTTGTATTTGGAGTGATTTAGATTCAACCTTTAGCGGTACAGGAGATTCTAATAGTATTGCATTTAGCGATGATTCTAATTTGGCATCTGACATTGTACTTGATGGAACTACAATTAGCGGATTTGGTTTCGGTATAGAAAAGAATTCTGGAACTCTAACTTTAACTGGTGATGCATCAATTTCAACAAATGTATCATCTGGATTTGGTGTTTGGACACAAGATACAGATGTGTATGTCACAGATGCAAGTGTCGATGGAGGTGCATCCGGAACAGGTATGTATATCCAGACTACTGAAAATGCTGTTATCTCTAACCTAGATGTTAGTGGTCAAGTTGGTTTAGAAACTTATGATGTTGAGTTAAGTTGGGAAGGCGGAGAAGTCGATTCTGATATAGTTCTTCTTGCTAATGAGACACAAGGACATGTTCAATCTTTGACATACCCTGCCAGTGGCGGTTCAGGATTAGCTAACACTGGAGTGCTAACACAAATTGTTGCAGAGAGTGAGACTAGACTGAATGTCATCAATTGGTCTTTGGATGAACAAATGATGGATGTAGACTCAACATCAATAGTTGACGAGTCAAATTGGTTCTCTGCTACTGTGAGTCATTTAGGAGCATCTCCAAATAATCAAGTAGGAATGATGATGGTTTCTGATAATGTTGTAGAGTACAACTCTCCAACATTTGCCGCATCGGTTTCTGTTGATGGTGACTTGAGTGATTGGGAAGGTAATAACGATTTGAATCCTTCAGATAATCCAATGCCTGGTTCTATTAGTGGGCCTGCTTATGTTACTTCCTCAAATCAAGGATTGACTATGGCTATTGAAAATGTTGGTGCAACTGATGAGGTATTTATTTATCTAAATACTGATGACACCGTTGGACTAAGAGACTCTGATTTAATGAATACACAATCTGGCCATACCTTGCCGTTCTACGCTGATATTGCTTTGGAAGTTATTAACACTGAGGAAACTGTAAACGTATTTAGCGGTGGAAATACTGGTTGGAATGTAGATAATGTTGCTATTAATAGCGCATTTGACACGGTAATTGAATTAGTAATTCCAAGTTCTCTTCTTGGAACATATGATTGTGTTGAATTTGTAGTGATAGTACAGTCTGCTGGAGTTGCTGATATAGTAGCAATCAGTCCAGACCAATCTGTGTCCACAGGACAGGCAACAATTACTGAATCATATAAGATGGAATTAGGAACATTAGATCTAACTGGCGGTCAATTAGTAGATGAAGTAGTACTTTACCGTTCATTCAAGTTTGGCAATACTCCAACGGATGCTAATGATTACAATGTTATGGTGAAAACTATTGCAGATACATCTAATTGTGACTTTGATTGGAATTCATCCTCTGATTGGTCAATGCTTCCGTTAATGATGGACTCACAAAAGTCTATGACATTTGATATTGAGCGAGCATGTCCAATAATCTTACCAGCTCTTGCTGATGTAACTGTGCAAGAGGATTCTGGATTTGTTGAATTTGACTTAGCAACATTTGTTGATGACAAGCAAGATGTCGAAGCAATGATGCTATGGACTATCAACAAGAAAACAGATTCGATGTCCGCATATGCTGATAGTACTGGAAATGTTCTACCGATTACAAATTGGGATACTTTAATTGATTCTAATACCGAATCTATGACAGATACATTGGGTGTTGTTAGAGTTGATTTACTACCTGATATGTTTGGACAGTTTGTGCTTCAGTTCGAAGTTGTTGACAGTCATGGTCAAACGGTCAATGCTGAAATCGACTTTATAATTGAGAATGTAAATGATGCTCCAATTATCTGTGATATATACATTGATCCAACTTGTACAACAGGTGAACTTTATTATGTATTTGAAGATGGTAACACTCCATTAGATTCATCAGATGATTTAATCAACGTATTGGAGGAAGGAAAGGCTACTCATTCGCAACCGTTAGGTGACAAGGCAAACGATCCTGATAACTCATGGATTGTAGACCAAGCAAATGAGCAATCACCTCCATATTATACGGATCAACAATATACTTGGACTGTACCTCCAAGTGTTGCTCGAGATTGTTCACAATTTACTGATGTACATATTGTTCAACAGACCGCAACTGGTATTACAGAAATTGAATTTGTAGAAAACCTTGATTGGCAAGAAGGAGGATATTGTGACGTACCTCTATATTTACGAGATGATGGAGTTGTTAACTTTACCGCAGATCCTGTTACCAATTCAGTATTTGTAATTCCTGATAATGATGAACCAGAAATTGCTGTTGGAGGAACTGTTTCATCTATTGGAGTTGATTCAGTAAATAATCAACCAGTATTTGATTGGGTTGGACAACTTTCCGGAGGTTATGAACTTGTATTGATTGAAGATACCACTGATACTGACGCTCTAACATTCAACTTATCAGGAATTAAATCAGATATCGATCACAATGCAGAAGATCTATACTGGTCACTTGAAGATGATGGATGTGACTCAAGTAACTACTATACTACCTCATTTGACCAAAATAATCCAGACTTGCTCACGTTTGAATTGATACCTGATGCAACTACTACTGCAGAGGCTTGGGAAGTTGATAAACTATACAATGGTGGAATTCACCAAAGTAATGATGGACAATGTCAGATGACATTAACACTGTATGATTCTTACGCACCACCTCAATTTATTGGAGATGCTGCAATGAGTAATTATACCGTATATCAAGAGTTTGATCCTTCAGATGGAGTACAATTTGGTGAATATGAGCAAAAGAGTGTTGAAGTTAATCTGTTTGTAACAGTCGAGAATGTACCTGAAAATGTTCCTGATTATTACTTTGATCCTTCAGAAGGTTTTGATTTCAATGGTGTAAGTGGTGTAATGCCTGGTACCTATGTGCCAGTTGATTTCACTATCTACGCTGGCGGCGATGAAGGACCTTACAGTGGTCAACCAACCCCATACACAAGAGAGCTTGTAGTAACAGTTCACAGTGATGGGCATGACGAACCAGAGAGTTCACAAAACTACCCAGTTCCTGCCTATGGTGAGACATTAGAGATTGATGATTGGATGGTTTACATCTCTGAAACTACAACTGAGGTTTGGGTTGAGATGGACGTAGTAACTCTTGACGCATTTGGAAATGTACAAGATGACAGTCCAATGTCTCATGTCACTCCTGATGATAACGTAGAATACGGCAAGTGGTCAACTCCTGGTGTAATTGGTGAAAATACTACTGCTGGAAAATCGGATCGAAGACCTGCATTTGAAGACAAGAATTGGTGTAACAACTTAATGTCAACGAATGCCCCAGGTACTGGTGTTGGTTGGAGTTCTGCTACAGAGTGTGGTCACAGCAGTCAAGGATATGCCGGTTCTTTCCAAGCAGATTGGTTAGCAGCGGAGAATTCCTTGCCAGTGACAGTAACCACAATTGGCGCACTTTCAGTACCATCATTTGCTCCAAGTATAGTTGCAGTTGCTCTAACTGGTTTATTTGTCAGCGCTTTAGTTCTTGCAGGACGTAGAGAGGATGATGAAGAAGACTTTGAAGATCAGCGAATTGTCGATGACGAAGGTGCTGTAAGCCCAGTTATTGCAACCATTTTGATGGTTGCTATCACAGTGGTACTATCTGGTGTCGTATACGTATGGGCTGCTCAATTAGCCGATACTGATACCAAGGGTGTGCCAAGAGTTACCTTCTCTGCAGAAAATGTAGATACTACCAGTTCTGACACTGATCATTGGAAGATTGTAGTTGGACAAGCTCAAACTGTACTTGCAACTCAAGCGGTTAAGGTTTCAGTTAGTTATGTTGATGATTCAGGTAGTACGATAAGTCAAGTGTATAATCTAGCGGATATGGGTGTTGGAGAATCTGGTGAAGATGGTGTAATTACTCCTTCAGTATATGGATTTTCACCATACAATAGTGATTCATTAGTTACTTTTGCAGATACATGGACTATTGATGGAGATGAAACAATCTCATCATTTGGCGCAGGTGATGAAATATATGTTAAAACACATATTGGTGAAACACCACTAAGTGATGTTACTATTACTATTACCTACAACCCGCCTGGTGATGGTCAAGCAGTAGTCATGAAGACGTATACTGGACTAAGCTGGAATCAACCAGTTTGAATCTAGAATAAAGCACAACACATGAGACGTTAGTGAGTGGGTTTTGGCCCACTCACTACGCTCTTGCCACATGCCATACCCAGCAAAGCCTATGCTGGTATTGAACGAGTGTTTTTGTACTGCTTTCAAATGGACAAAGTGATACCATGAGTGATAGTCAGTTGAGGAAGATTAACTGTGTAGTTTTTGACTGTGACGGTGTTCTTGTAGACTCAGTAAGCTCATGGAAAACATTACACGACTATTTTGGCACAGATAACTCACATAATCTTAAACGATTTATTAATGGAGAATTAACTGATGTTGAATTTATGAGATCAGATATACAAATGTGGAAAGAGGTTCAAGACCCCATATATCGGGATGAATTGTTTAGATCGTATTCGGGAATTAAACTGATGCCTGGTGCTAAAGAACTAGTATCACAATTAAAAGATGCAGGTATTTTTGTGGCTATTGTAAGTGCTGGTGTAGACTTATTTGTATCTTCAATTGCTGGGATGCTAAAAGTAGACGATTGGATTGCCAATGGTTTTGAATTCAATGATGATGATACACTTTCAGATAATGGTATTTGTCGCTTACATGCATCTAAGAAGAATATTATAATTGATAAAATCTTACATATGCACGGTTTTCAAGCGAATGAATGCTTATCAGTGGGAGATTCAGAGATGGACCTTTCGATGAAAGTTTCAGGCAGTGAATTTATTGGGTTTAATCCAAGTAGGGAGTCATCAAAGTTAGCATTTGAGAAAGCAGATGTCCCAATTATTTATGAAAAGAATCTTTTGCGATTAAAACCATATATTGGATTAGAATAATCAAACAAATGGTATTGAGATTGTAGCATGACTTTGTAAATTTATTATTGTTAAAATACATGGTTTTGGTTGGAAACCTAACATTCTTTGGTATGAGGTTTGATCTTGCCATGTGCTTGAACAAACTAAAGTAGTGCCCTTAAAATCTACACAAGCGTGACCATGGACGTGACCGGTTACAAATATGTCTGGCACTTCGTTTATTACCAATCCATCTTCAGGTTCTGGAGATAATGGGGTTTTACCCCCCCACTGAGGGGCAAGATGTCTCCTTCTGAGCATTTGTCGCATTGCTTCGACAGGGTCGGCGTAAGTGACAGTCTTCAGGCCAGCAACAAAATCATCGATTGATTTACCATGATATGATAAATGTCTTACGCCATGCAATGAGAAATCACAAGGATTACCAACGAAGGTAGTGGTATTGTAATCTTGTCGAATGTCTTTTTCAAATGTTGGCTGCGGTTCTGCAGGTCTAACTGCATCGTGATTGCCTGGTAGCATTATGCATTCAACCCAGTCAGGGAGTAATTCAACCAACTTTGCAAATTCAGAGTACTGAGCATAAAAATCTGGAATTAATAATTCTTTATCTTGACCCGGATAAATACCTACTCCATCTACACAATCACCTGAAAGAACTAGATATTTGATCGTTTTTGCAAGGGGGTCGCTATGAAACCATCTTACCATTTTGTGCCATTGAGCTTCTAAGAAAGTTTTCGACCCTAAATGAATATCTGAGATGTATGCAACACTTATGCCGAATGGTGAAACTGCTTTTTCATGTCTATCTTTCATAGGGAAATGCAGATCATCAACATAGAATATTTCACCGGTTTGATTGAATACTCCAGATACGCCTAATACGTCATCTGGCATTAGCCCAGCCTCAATAATTTGTTCTTGAAATTTATCTCTGTCATCACCTTGTCGTTTAGTCAATAAACAGGTCATTTCTCCAGTTTCATCTTCAAGACTCCACATTAAATGTCCTTTCTTGGTATATCTTGGTTCATTAACAAGACCAATTGCAACTGCTTTATTTTCATATCCTTGGAAGCGATGAACTTCACGTAAAAGTCTAGATATTTCAGTAGGTTTTCGTGGCAAATTGGAATTCTTGATAATCATCTTGCGAATTTTATTTAATCGGTCAGAAAAGCATGCTGTTATATCATTCATCTTACCCTCAGTAGTACTTTTGCCAGTGATGTCATAGTGAATGGCAATATCAGTAGGTGCATCAACAGCGTGACAACTAAAGTCGTCCTCATTCCAATCTGGAAGATTATTGCGGAACTGGATATCAAGAGGTTCTGGTTCAGAGATAGGAGCGATTACTCGACCTAAATCTGTAGGTGCCTCACTATTATTTGCTGGTGCAGAAGAAGTTGAAATATTGGATTTGAAGTTCTCAGTGTCATATAAATCAGTAAGTGATTTTAATGTCGACTGGCTAAGTAGGCCCTTGGTAAAATCTATTTTTGAGCCTAAATCAAGTAGTTTTTCGGCATTTTCATGGTTGGTTAAAGTTTCAACAACATCGCTACTGGCAATGATTCTGCGTTGGCGCAACAAACTGAAAATTTCTTCAGATGTCCCAGCCATAACTTACGGTAATGGCTACGCCCCAAAAGCAAACCGGTTGAAGAATATTTTATCTCCACTCGACTTCTTCACCAATAGATTCTGCATCATCTTCTAATTGTTTATCGCCACTCCAAGACTCATCTTGCCATGGTGCAGATTCTTTTGCTTCAGCTTCACGTTTTGCACGTTCGAGTTCAAACATTTTTCTAGCTTCTTCTTTTTCTGCTGCAATTGATTCAAGTTTCTTACGGTTAGCTTCAGCCTTCTCCATTGCTTGATCCCATAAATCAATAGCAGTAAGTAAAGCAAAATGTACGAAGCCAATTTTATTTTCTGAACGATTACCACCTATTTGAGTAGATTCAGCATTTGCCCAAGTATTAGAAGCAATACCAACATAAACAGTGCCTACTTTCTTTGTGGGACTATCGTTGCCCGGGCCTGCGATACCGGTGATTGAAATTGCAATATCAGCACCCGCATTATCAAGAGCACCTTTGGCCATTTCAATAGCAACATTGGCAGAAACAGCACCATATTTTTCCAAGACCTCCTCTTCAACTCCTAGTTGAGAGACTTTTGCACTATTAGAATAAGTCACCCAAGATTGATTGAACCAATTACTTGCTCCTGCAATATCAGTAAATGCGCTTGCAAGTAGGCCTCCTGTACATGACTCAGCCACAG
>MDSV01180727.1_pt1 | contig 15391 bp, 16 predicted proteins | sample 810851 | NCBI WGS metagenome assembly MDSV01 (sample SAMN05326640, study PRJNA326480) | marine metagenome | isolation source: seawater | place: Atlantic Ocean: North East | collected 2012
GCACACATTTTTTTTGCAATTTCTTCTAGCGTCATAGCTGATATTTATTTTAAAACATTAAGTCCGGGCAAGTCTTTTCCTTCTAGAAATTCTAAAAATGCTCCACCTGCTGTTGATAAGTGTGTAAAAGTAAATTTATCAGCGCTTTTATTAACCGCTGAAACGGTATCTCCACCACCTAGTATTGATATAAGAGATTTTTTTATAGTATTTTCTGAAATCTTTTTTGCTACAGCTAAAGTGCCAATCGAAAATTCTTTATTTTCAAAATAACCTGTAGGACCATTCCATAAAACTGTATTAGATTGATCTATAATTTTTTCAATATTTTGAATTGTTTTTGGACCAATATCTAAAATTATTTCATTTTCATCAATTAAGTTATTTTTTTTAATTTTCCCTGAACTTTGTGTATCAGTTGAAACATTACAATCTTCTGGGATAAAAATGTTACAATTATATTTTTTAGCTTTAGAGTATATTAAATCTATTACTTTTCTTGAATTTTCCTCTATTAATGATTTTCCAACCTTTAAACCATTGAAGGATAAAAAATTATTAGCCATAGCACCAACAATAATAATATTATCAACTTTTTTAATCAGATTACATATTACGTTAATTTTTGTTGAAACTTTTGCGCCTCCAATAATACAGGTTACTGGTTCTTTTTTGTTTTCAATAATTGTATTTATAGCAGTTATTTCCTTCTTCACTAAAGGCCCTGCATAAGAATCTTTTATATACTTTGTAATTTTATGTATAGAAGCTTGCTCTCTGTGAGAACATGAAAAAGCGTCATTTATATAAATCTCCCCAAGACCAGCAAGCCTTTTTGCAAAATTATCATCATTTTCACCTTCCTCTTTGAAAAACCTTATATTTTCTAATAAAATAATTTCACCTTCTTTTAAGTATGCAAATTTATTTTTTGTTTCATTATTAATATCTCCCATAAAAAAATAAATATTTGTTTTAAGATTTTCTTTCAAAAATTTGTAAACTGGTGTTAGAGACAATTTATTATCTTTAACACCTTTTGGTCTTCCCAAATGGCTTATTATAATTATTTTTGCTTTCCTTGTTATAAGACTCTTTAGGAAAGGTAAACTATTTAAAATTCTACTATCATCTTGAATTTTTTTACCATCTAATGGTACATTTAAGTCAAGCCTTAAGATTATTGTTTTGCTCTGAATATCGAGATTTTCAGAAAAATATTTTATTTTATTCATCCAAATTGTTTACTCTCTTAATTTGTTTTGAATGGTAGTTAATATTTTTTCAACTGATAAATTGAGATGGTCGTATATCTTTTTATAAGGGGCACTTTCACCAAACCTATCAATACCTAAAGATATACCTTTTTTACCTAAATATTTTTTCCAAGAAGAAACATTACCTGCTTCAATAGTAACAATTAACGAGTCTTCATCTAAAATATCTTTTTTAAAATCGTTCGATTGTTTATCAAAAAGTTCTTGGCATGGCATCGAAACAACCTTGGAATGGACATTATTTTTTTTTAATTCATTTTGAACATTTAATGCTAATTCAACCTCAGATCCAGATGCAATTAACGTAACTTTACTATCATGAGAAGTTAAATTTACTACATAGGCTCCTTTTTCGCATTTGTTATTTTCTGAAAAACTTGGGTTAATATAAGGTAATTTTTGTCTGGATAAAGCAATTACACTCGGAGTATTATTATTTCTTAATGCAATTTCCCAACACTCTAAAGTTTCATTTATATCTGCTGGACGAAACACATTAAGATTTGGAATTGCTCTTAGTCCATTAAGTTGTTCTATAGGTTGGTGTGTTGGGCCATCCTCTCCAAGACCAATAGAGTCATGGGAGAATATATATATAACTTTCAACCCCATTAAAGCTGCAAGTCTTATAGATGGCTTACAATAGTCTGAAAAAATTAAAAATGTACCTCCGTAAGGAATAAATCCGCTATATAAAGCCAACCCGTTCATAACAGCAGCCATCCCATGCTCTCTTACTCCGTAATGAATGTAGTTTCCATTGAAATTTTTTGAACTAATTACTTTAGAGTTGTTTGTTTTAGTATTATTTGAACCACTAAGGTCTGCTGAACCACCGATTAACTGTGGAAGAATATTGGAAATACTCTCTATAGCAGCTGAAGAACACTGTCTTGTTGCTAAGCTAGGTTTCGTGTCAAAATATTTTGTTTTTTCTTTTATAATTAAATTTTTAAGATCTTTTAAATCTGATTGAATATAATTTTCTTGAAGTTCTGATTTAATCTTTTGGCTTTTTTTATTTAATGTTTCTTGCCACTTTTCTTCTAATGCGGCACCTCTTTCACCAATTTTTCTCCAAGCATTTAAAATATCCTCTGGTATTTCAAATGGTTTATTGTTCCATCTAAGTTTTTTTCTTACCAAGGCAATTTCTTCATCTCCTAATGGAGATCCGTGCGAGGAAGCTTTTCCTGATTTGTTTGGAGATCCAAATCCAATAATAGTTTTGCAAGATATTAAAGTTGGTTTATTAGATTTAGACGCTTTTGTTATCGCTTGAGAAATTTTTTTTTCATTGTGCCCATCAATTTCTAAAAAGTTCCATCCATAGCCTTCAAATCTTTTTTTATAATTATCCGATACACTTAATGATGTGGAACCATCAATAGAAATTTTATTATTATCAAAAAAAACTATTAAATTTCTTAGTTTAAGATGACCAGCCAAACTCATTGACTCATGGCTAATTCCTTCCATTAGATCTCCATCGCTAGCAATTACAAACGTTTTATTATTAATTAATGAAGATCCAAATTTCTTTCTCAAAACCTCTTCTGCGATTGACATTCCAACTGCATTACCTAAACCTTGGCCCAAAGGGCCAGTAGTTGTTTCTATTCCACTACCTTTTTCATATTCAGGATGGCCGGCACAAATTGAATTAAGCTGTCTAAAATTTTTAATATCTTCAATTGATACACTTTCATATCCAGTTAAATGAAGCAAAGAATATAAAAGCATTGAACCATGTCCTGCTGACAACACAAATCTATCTCTATTAATCCAATTCGGATTTTTTGGATTAAACCTGAGGTGGTATTTAAATAATACGGTTGCGACGTCTGCCATACCCATAGGCATCCCAGGGTGACCAGAATTTGCTTTCTGCACAGCGTCAATTGATAAAAATCTTATTGCGTTTGATAGTTGATTAAATTTTACGTTCACAGTTAAAATACCTATATAGACTTAAACTTAGTATATCAATATTATGATATAAAAAAAATAATATGAGTAAATTTGAAAATAAGGAAAAAAATTTACATAAGTTGATAGATAAACTAAACGCTTTAACATCAACTTATTCACATTCTTCTTACGAAACAGAAAAAATAAAGACTGAAAAAAATGAATTAATTAGACAAAAGTCTGAAATCGAAAAAAAAAACCGAGAATTAATTAGGGAACATAAATATCTGAAGCAAAAAATAATCAATCTCCAAGAAGAGATTAAAAAAAGATCAAATTTAGAAGATAAATTTAATCAAGATATAGAAGACCTAAGCCAAGAAACTGAAAATCTTATTAATGAAGTTGAAAAATGGCAAATGTAAACATTAAATTTAATAATAAAGATTATCTTCTCTCTTGTGACGATGGACAAGAGGAGTCATTAAAAAAATTAACAAAGTTTTTAGACAAAAAATATAGTGAGCTAAAAGACAAGTTGGGAAATATAGGTGAAAATAAGCTTTTATTGATTACAACAATTCAATTAATTGATGAATATTTCGATTTAAAACAAAGAGTTGCTCAACAAAAGAAAAAATTGGATGAATTAGCAAGTAAATTTAAAGAAATAAAGAAATTAGCTTTAATTTATAAAGACGGAAAAGAGAAGGAAATTAGTAAATTGAATCAAGAACTAGATAATTTTAAAAAAACTATAGAAGAAAGCAACAATCTCTACGAGTCAATGTTAGATAAAACAACTAAGTCTTTAGAGAAAATACTTTCTAATACTGAATCAATTTCTAAAATTCAGTAAATGAATAATAAAGGTAGATTAAGAAAAAAATATTTTTTGATTAGAAAAAAAAAATATTTTGATATTAAACCAAGTTTTTTTAATCCATTAAAAAGACTTGTTGAGAAAAGATATAAGAAAAAAAATATTTCGATTTCTAGTTATTATCCTTCTTCATTTGAGGTTAATACACTTAAATTATTTGAAATAAGTTTCGTGAAAAAATTAAAAATATTTCTACCAGTTATTAATAGAAATAATTCAATGAATTTTTATAAATGGAAGAAGAACGAAGTTTTAAGAATTAACCAATTTGGAATGTTAGAACCAGCTTTATTACGAGATCATGTAATTCCAGATATTATGCTAATACCTTTATTAGCCTATGATAATCAGAATAATAGATTAGGTTATGGCGGAGGTTTTTATGATCGATATCTTAATAAATATTTAAAAACATATAGTAATATTTTAACAATTGGCATTGCTTTTTCATTTCAAAAACATCATAAGATTCCATTATTAAACAATGATGTAAAATTAAATTATATTCTAACGGAGAAAGGTATCTTTAATTAAAAAATGAATATTCTTATTTTAGGAGATGTTTCAGGCCCATCAGGCGTTAAGGCTATTAAAGAAAAATTACCTGCAATAATCAAAAAAAAAAAAATTGATTTTGTCATTGTAAACGGTGAAAACGCAGCTGACTCTGGTAGAGGAATAACGAAAAAAATATTTCAAGAATTTTTGAAAGCTGGTGCTGATGTTATAACTACGGGAAATCATGTTTGGGACAATAAGGAGGCAGAAGAAATTGCTTCCAATAATACAAATTTTTTAAGACCTTTAAATATGCTGAAAGATTCCCCAGGTAAAGGCGAAGGAATTTTTTTAAAAAATGGGAAAAGATTTATCGTGCTTAATTTAATGGGAAACGTTTTCATGAAAAAATGTGATGATGTTTTTGTGGAGGCAAAAAAATTTTTAGAAAGATTCAAATTAGGTGATGGTAAATCAGATTTCATAATTGTAGATATGCATGGAGAAACTACTAGTGAAAAAATGGCGATGGGACATTTATTTGATGGAAAAGCTACAATGGTTGTTGGAACTCACACACATGTTCCAACTTCTGATTTTAGGATTATGGAAAAAGGAACCGCATATCAAACCGACATTGGCATGTGTGGGGATTATAATTCCGTTATTGGAATGAATAAGGACAATTCAATTAAAAAATTCTTTAAAGACTCTTCAGCAGAAAGTCATGTTCCTGCCTTAGGAGAAGCTACAATCTCTGGATTATTAGTATCAGCTGATGATGAAACAGGTTTAGCAAAAAAAGTCCAACCAATAATATTTGGTGGGTCTTTACATGAGAGAATTTAAGAATGGCCGGGCATTCACATTGGGCAGGAATAAAACACAAAAAAGGTCGTGCAGACAAGGAGAGGTCAAAAATTTTTTCGAAACTCTCAAGAGAAATCACAGTTGCTGCAAAGTTAGGTGATAAAAATCCTGATATGAATCCTAGATTAAGAACAGCCATTCAAGCTGCTAAACAAGCAAATATGCCTAAAGACAATATATCAAGATCAATAAGCAAATCTGAGATTAAAGACGACAAAAATTTTGAAAATTTGAGGTACGAAGGTTTTGGACCATATAATGTTGCTTTAATAATTGAAACATTAACAGATAATAAAAATAGATCAGCATCAAGCATAAGAACTGTTTTGCAAAAGAGTGGTGGTAGATTAGGTGAGTCAGGTTCAACCGCACATTTATTTTATAATTGTGGAATTATTCATGTTGATAAAAAGAAAAGCACTGAGGAATTTATATTCGAATTAGCAACAAATTCTGGCGCAAGAGATTGTATTAATTTAGATGATTATTATGAAATAATTTCTGAAAAAGAGGATTTTTATAAAGTTAAAAGTGAATTAGAAAAGAAATTAGATAACCTAGAATACTTTAGTATAGAGTGGAGAGCGCTCAATTATTTAAATTTAGATAAAGAAAAATGTAAAAAAATTTTAGAAACAATTGATTCTTTAGAAGAATTAGATGATGTTCAAAATGTTTATACGAATATTAATATAGGAAATATTTAAAAATGAAAATTATAGGAATAGATCCAGGATTAAGCGGGGCGATAGCCATTTTGGAAAATAATAAAGTGCTTAATATTTTTGAAATTCCAGTTATGTCAGAAGGAAAAAAGAACAAAAGACAACTTAATAGTGCGCAATTAGTTAAATTATTAAGAGACAACATCACAAAAAATGAAGAAGTTTCAGTAGTTGTTGAACAAGTGAATGCAATGCCGGGTCAAGGCGTTACAAGTATGTTTAATTTTGGTCAAACTTTTGGGGCTATTAAAGGTGTTTGTGCAGCTTTAGGATTACCAATTTATTTTGTCAGACCCTCTAAATGGAAAAAACACTTTGAATTGATAAATTCATCAAAAGACTCAAGTAGAACTAAGGCAATAGAAATGTATCCTGCTTTATCGAACGATCTATCTAGGAAAAAAGACGTTAATAAATCAGATGCTATTTTGATAGCTAGGTTTTATAGTGAGACTAGATTAAATGAAGGTAATAAATAAATATTTAATTTAAAAGCGTCAAATTCATGACACATTCTGAAAGTAATTAAACTCAATGGAACAAGAAATAGCAGCTCAAGTTGTCGGTCTGGGTGGAAGCACAGATTTTTCTTTGTGGAAGCTTTTTTTACGAGCTGATTTTGTAGTTAAATTCGTGATAATTCTACTTATCGCTAGTTCTATTTTTTCGTGGGCATTAATATTTGATAAATTTAAATTGTTTAAAAGAATAAATAAGTCAACTGAAGACTTTGAGAAAAAATTCTGGAAAGCAAAATCTGCAGAAAGTTTTAATAATAATCTTCCCAATACTACAAAAGATCCAGCAACAATAATTTTTAAATCAGCGATGATTGAACTAATTAAAACAAAAAGACAATCGACTGCAGTTCAAACTGCTAGAGTAGAGAGAGTTTTGGAAATTGCTACAGACAATGAAATTAAAAAGATTGAAAAAAATTTTACTTACCTTGCTACTATAGGGTCTACCGCTCCTTTTATAGGACTATTTGGAACTGTTTGGGGTATTATGAATTCATTTCAATCGATTGCTATTTCTAGAAATACAAGTTTAGCTATAGTAGCACCTGGTATTGCAGAAGCTTTATTCGCTACTGCCCTAGGTTTATTAGCTGCAATTCCAGCAGTAGTAGCTTATAATAAATTTAATAGCGACTCAAAAAGATATATTTCAAAAATAGATAATTTTTCTAAAAGATTTTTATCAATTATATAAAAGATGGGATTTAAATTTAATCGCTCAAAAAATGAACCAATGAGTGAAATTAATGTAACACCCTTCGTTGATGTTATGTTGGTTCTATTAATAATATTTATGGTAACAGCACCATTATTGACAGTTGGGGTTCAAGTTGATTTGCCAGAGTCAGCAGCTGATTCTTTGCCAGATGATCAAGAACCATTAACAATATCAATTAATTCGAAAGGTGAGATTTATATACAAGAGCACAAAGTCAATTATCAAAAAATTGTGCCAAAACTCTTAGCTATTGCAAAAAATAGAACAGATACAAGAATCTATGTTCGAGGGGATAAAACTATAAATTACGGAAGAGTCTTAGAGGTAATGGGAACATTATCAGGAGCAGGTTTTTCAAAAGTAGCATTAATATCTGAGCCTTACAAAAATTAGATGAAATATGACAAAAAGTTTAATTTTTTCTTTAGCATTTCACTTAATAATGATTTTGCTTACAGCATTAACCTTGCCTTTTATGGTTAGGCAGCCAGTTGACTTACCACCGATAGTTTCAGTTGAACTTATACAAATTTCTGACAAAACTAATATTCCTTTTGCTCCTAAAGCAAGAAAAATTATAGAGGAGACAAAAAAGAAAGAGGAAAGAGTGGTTTCAGAACAAGCGCCTCCAGCAGCAAAAGCAAAAGAAAAACCAGACAGAATTCCTTTACCAGATGATAAAAAAGAGAAAAAACAAATAGTTAAAAAAAAACAAAACCCAGAAGAAATAGAACCTAAGATTAGACAGTCTTCAGAATTTGAAAAAAAAGAAATAATTGATACAAACGAAATCGCAGCTCTAATTGATAAAGCAAAAGAAGAAGAGGTTGTAAAAAAAGAAAAAACAGATAAATTGACTCAAAGTAGTGTAAAAAATTCTTTCGCAACTGGTTTAACATTGTCAGAAGAAGACGCTTTAAGGGCCCAGATATTTGGTTGTTGGAGCGTACCGCTCGGACTACCTTATGACGAAGATTTATTAGTAAGAATTAAACTTAAACTTAAAAAAGATGGTACAATTATGAAATCTGAAATCCTTGATCATCAAAGAATGAATAGACCTGGACAAAAATTTTATAAAGTTTTAGCGGAGAGTGCATTGAGAGCAGTAAGATTATGCCAACCCCTTAAAGTTCCACCTACAGGTTATGAAAAATGGAAGGAAATGCAGTTGAATTTTAACCCAACGGAAATGTTAAAAGGTTGATATGAAAAAAATATTTTTAGCTTTTATAATATTTATTTGCTCTTTCAATCCATCGCTAGCTTTAATAGAAGTCGATATTACAAGAGGTAACCTTGATCCTCTACCAATTGCTGTTTCACCATTACATGTTGATATAGAGTCTGTTGAGATAGAAGGTATAAAAGTAAAAGAACTTGGAAGCAATATTTCATCAATTATTGAAAGAAATTTTAAAAATACAGGATTATTTAATCCTTTAAAAAAAGATGCTTTTGTTCAAAAACCAGACATTGCACACCTTAAACCGAGATTTGAAGATTGGAGATTAATCAAAGCCCAAGCATTAGTTACCGGTAAATTATTAGTAAAAGATGGAAAATTAAAAGTAGAATTTAGGCTTTGGGATTTGACTGCTGCGAAAGAAATAACAGCATTAGCTTTTACTACAACTCCGACTAATTGGAGAAGAGTCGCACACATTATATCAGATAAAATATATGAGCGTTTGACAGGTGAGGAAGGTTATTTTGATACTAGAATAATTTACGTTTCAGAAAGTGGACCAAAAAGTGGAAGAGTAAAAAAATTAGCTATCATGGATCAAGATGGCGCTAACACAAAATATCTAACTTTAGGAAACGAACTCGTATTAACCCCTAGATTTAATCCAACAAATCAGATGGTCACTTATCTTTCCTATTTTAGAAATATGCCAAGGGTTTATTTGCTTGATATTGAAACCGGTATGCAAGAAGTTGTTGGAAATTTTCCTGGTATGACTTTTGCGCCAAGATTTTCTCCAGATGGAAAAAAAATAATAATGAGTTTTGCTGAGGACGGAAATTCAGATATTTATACTATGGATTTAGAAACTAGAGTTGTTGAGAGAATTACAAATCATTCCTCTATTGATACATCCCCTTCTTTTTCTCCAGATGGAAAATATATTGCTTTCAACTCTGATAGAAGTGGTCTTCAACAATTATATGTAATGAGAAGTGATGGTAGTAATGTCAAAAGGATTACTTTTGGAAAGGGAATTTATGGAACTCCAGTTTGGTCTCCTAGAGGTGATTTAATAGCTTTTACTAAAATGAGAAAAGGAAGATTCTATATTGGTGTAATGAGAACAGACGGTTCAGGAGAAAGACTTTTAACAGAAAATTATTACCAGGAAGCTCCTTCCTGGTCTCCTAATGGGCGGGTCTTGGTTTTTTACAGGGAAACTAAAGCAGGGTCAAAAGGCGAAGGTTTTTCAGCCTCGCTCTGGTCAATAGATATAACAGGCTATAATGAGAGAAAACTAACTACAAAAACAGATGCTTCTGACCCATCTTGGTCTTCTTTGCTATCAAAGTGAGGATAAATTTAATGTAATTAAAGCTTGAATAATCTATAATAATTTGAAATATTTCATCATCAACTTAGGGGAAAAAATGACACTTAATAAGAATTTAAAAAACATATTTTTAGTAGTTTTTACAACACTACTTTTAAGCGCTTGTTCAACAGCTAAAAAATCAGGTAACATCGACGGTGACGTTTACACTGGAAAAGAAACAGTTAAATATTTAGCTTCAGGAGTTCCAGATAGAGTATTTTTTGCTACCAATAAGTCTTCTTTAACAACAGCATCAAGAGCTACTCTTAGAAAACAGGCAACATTTTTAAGAAAAAATAAAAAACTTAATGTGACAATTGAGGGTCATGCAGACGAAAGAGGTACAAGAGAGTACAATTTAGCTTTAGGTGAAAGAAGAGCTAACGCAGCTAGAGATTATTTAATGACTTATGGAATTTCAGGAAAAAGAATATCAGTAATAAGTTACGGAAAAGAAAAACCTGTAAATCCCGCTTCTAGCCCATTAGCTTGGTCTCAGAACAGAAGATCAGTTACAGTAAAAGTAAATTAATTATCTTTAAAATTAAGGACCCTTTAACAAATACACTGTTAAAGGGTCTTTTTTTTGCCATTTTGTATATTTAATGATTCTTTATGAATTTAATAAGAAAAACTTTTTTAATTTTTTTTATTGCTTTAATATTTTTATCTCATTCTTTTTTAAAAGCAGAAGAAGAAGAGATTATGTTGCAGGCAATATCTGATCAAATTCAAGTATTAACCAAAGATTTAAAAACTTTAGAAAAAGCGGTCTATCAAAAATCAGACATTGTTTCTGCTTCCTCTTCGCCAATACAATCTAGCGAACTCAATGAAGATATTTTGACTAAACATCTTTTAAAACTAAATGAAATTGAAGACCAATTTAGAGAACTTACAAATAAATTTGAAGAAGTTAATTTTAAATTAGATAAACTTTCCTCAAGAGTTACAAAGATCCAGACAGACAATCAATTAAGATTTTCTGATCTTGAAAATTTAGACAACCCAAAAAAAATTAAAAAGACTACTAAAGTTTTACCTGGGTCTAGTCAACCGGCAGATTTAGGTGCAAATCCTGGTTACTCTGTTTCTAATTTACCTGAAAAACAAGAAACTGCTTCCGTCGAAAGTGCGCAAACAGTAATAACCGAAGAACCTGAACAGAGAGAATCGCTATTACCAGATAAAGCTCCGAAAGAACAATATGAGTTTGCAGTTAGTTTTATGAAGATAGGAGATTATGAAACAGCAGAGTTTGCACTAAAAGAATTTATTCAAAAAAATAAAGATCATGATTTAGCCGGCAACGCTCAATACTGGTATGGAGAAACATTTCGGATTAGACAACTGTATTCTGATGCAGCTACGGCATATTTAGACGGTTATCAAAATTATCCTAAAAGTAAAAAAGCTCCAGATAATCTTTTAAAGTTAGGAATTACTATGGTTCAATTAGGTGAAAAAGACCAGGGTTGTAAAATGATTTCTGCTTTAAAAAAAGAATATCCAAAAGCGAACAAGTCTGTGCTACAAAAAGCTCAATATGAGCAAAAAAAATTCAAATGTAATTCTTAAAAATCGCTTTGAGAATTACAAAGAATTATTTTACATTTATTCAACTTTTAAAAAAAAACTAAAATCTCTTAAAAGTAAGTCTTTTGTAATAGCAGTATCTGGCGGCCCAGATAGTTTAGCTTTAACTGCTTTAGCCAAGGCATATAGTTATGAAAATAAATGTAAATTTTATTATGTTTTGGTTGATCATAATCTAAGAAAAAATTCTTCTAAAGAGGCAAACTCAGTTAAAAAATTACTTAAAAGACATCAAATTAACCTAGACATTTTAAAAAATAAAAAAGAAATAAAAAAAAATATTCAAAACGAAGCTAGAATTATCAGATACGATCTAATTTCATCTTTTTGTAAAAAAAAGAAAACTAAGACAATTTTGACTGCTCATAATCTAGAAGATCAAGTAGAAACTTTTTTTATAAGACTTTCTAGAGGAAGTGGCTTAGATGGTCTGTCTTCAATGAAACAAATTAGCAAAATTAATGGAAATATCTTCTTAGTAAGACCATTGCTCGACTTCAAAAAGATTCAATTAATAAAAATTTCAAAAATTATTTTTGGAAAATTTTACAAAGATCCCACAAATAAAGATAAAAAGTACTTTAGAACTAGGATTAGAAATTTAAAAAAAACCCTTGAAAAAAGCGGTATTAACTATGACCAAATTTTTCTTTCAATCAAAAATTTATCCTCTAGCAGGGATACTCTAAATTTATATTTTAATAAAATTTATAAAGATATTGTGATAAATAAAAGAAATAGAACTTTAATAAATTTAGAAATTTTTAAAGGACTTAACCAGGAGATGAAGTTGAGAGTATTTAAAAAATCAATCAAGCATTTCACTAATTCTTACTATTCCCCTCGATCCAAAAAAATCCTCAATTTGATTAGTCAAATACAAGCTAAGAAAAACGCAAAGCTCACTCTTGGAGGATGTATAATTTTAAGGGAAAAAAAACATATTACTTTGAAGAAGGAGATAAAAAATTAGAGATTTTTATAAATATGTTATAATATGTCTTATTTACAACTCAATTATCTATATATAATAGACTTGTTTATTAAAAAATAATGATTATTTAAGATATATGAATTTAAGAAATTTAGTAATGTGGGCAATTATAGTCTTACTCTCGGTGGGACTATTCAACATGTTTCAAGACCCAAAAAAAATAAACGGGGAAAAAAACAAACTTGCTTTCTCAAGTTTTATGAGCGAGGTTGAGGCAGGACGAGTAGTTGAAGTTCAAATACAAGGAAATAATATTTCTGGAGTTTTAGCAGACGGAAAAACATTTAATACATATTCTCCTAATTATCCAAATCTCGTAGAAAAATTATCTGAACAAAATATCAGCATAGTTGCCACTCCTTTAGAAGATAAAATGCCGTCGCTTTTGGGAATTCTATTATCATGGTTTCCAATGCTACTTCTTATTGGTGTTTGGATTTTCTTTATGCGCCAAATGCAAGGAGGAAAAGGTGGAGCAATGGGTTTTGGAAGGTCTAAAGCTAAATTATTAAATGAAGCACAAGGAAAAGTAACCTTTAATGATGTAGCTGGAGTTGAGGAGGCTAAAGAAGAAGTAGAAGAGATTGTAGAATTTTTAAAAGATCCAAAAAAGTTTAGTAGACTTGGAGGAAAAATACCTAAGGGCGCTTTATTAATTGGTCCGCCAGGAACAGGAAAAACATTATTAGCTAAAGCAATCGCTGGCGAAGCAAACGTGCCTTTTTTTTCAATATCAGGTTCAGATTTTGTTGAAATGTTTGTTGGTGTTGGAGCTTCCAGAGTAAGAGACATGTTTGAACAGGGAAAAAAACATTCCCCATGTATAATTTTTATAGATGAAATTGATGCAGTTGGGAGAAGTAGAGGAGCAGGTCTTGGTGGCGGTAATGATGAGAGAGAACAAACTCTTAATCAGCTATTAGTAGAGATGGATGGATTCGATACAAATGAAGGCATAATACTAATTGCTGCAACAAATAGACCGGATGTTTTAGATCCAGCATTGTTGAGACCCGGCAGGTTTGATAGACAAGTCGTGGTTTCTAATCCCGATATTATTGGAAGGGAAGCAATATTGAAAGTTCATGTTAAAAAAATAAGTACTGGTCCAGATGTAAAATTAAGAACTATAGCTAGAGGAACACCTGGATTCTCTGGTGCAGATTTGGCAAACTTAATTAATGAGTCCGCATTATTAGCGGCTAGAAAAAATAAAAGAGTTGTGACTATGTCTGACGTTGAAGAAGCTAAAGACAAAGTGATGATGGGAGCAGAAAGAAGATCCATGGTTATGTCGGAAGACGAAAAAAAATTGACCGCTTATCATGAAGGCGGACATGCTATTGTAGCTTTAAATGAAAAAGCATCCGATCCTATTCATAAGGCAACAATTATACCAAGAGGTAGAGCTTTAGGAATGGTCATGAGACTGCCTGAGAGAGATCAGCTTTCAGTCTCGAGAGAAAAAATGCATTCTGATATTGCAGTTGCAATGGGAGGAAGAATTGCTGAAGAACTAATTTTTGGACACGATAAAGTCACTTCTGGAGCTTCATCCGATATCGATATGGTGACTAAAATGGCCAAAAATATGGTCACAAAATATGGAATGAGCACTGAATTAGGAACAATCGCATATGGAGAAAATGAAGAAGAAGTATTTTTGGGTAGATCAGTTACAAAACAACAAAATATGTCTGAAGAAACAGCTAAAAAAGTAGATGCTGAAGTTAAGAAAATTGTAGACAAAGGGTACGAAAGAGCAAGAAAAATTCTTACAGAAAAAATTGATGATCTTCACAAAATAGCCAAAGCTCTTTTAGTTTATGAAACCTTGTCTGGAGACGAAATAAGAGATTTAATTTTGAAAAATATCAAGCCTTCAAAATCTTTTAAAGAAGAGGACGAAGATGATGGCAAAACTTCATCAGCTCTTGGTTCACTAGGGTTAAAGCCAAAGCCAGCAATATAAATATACATGACAAAATATTACACAAGAGCGTGTAATTTTTATTATGGGGCTTACGCAAAATCTCTAATCAAAAAAAAATTTGCATTACCTTTGTGCGGTGATTTAAATATTGCCTTTGATAAAATTGAAATTATCAAAAGAAAAAACAATAAGATCACTACAAAGACTATTAGTGTTAAAAAGATTAATAATTTAAATAAACTACTTCGAAAAAAAATAAAACAAGATCTAAAAAAAATAGTTCTTAAAAGAAAGAATTTTTTAAATAATGTAAATTTTTTAGAGCCATCAATAATGGGAATTCTCAATTTAACACCAGATAGTTTTTCAGATGGAGGAATATTCAACAGCCAGAAGAAAGCTAAAAATCACATTTTAAAAATGATAAAAGCTGGAGCAAATATTATCGATATTGGCGGAGAGTCAACTAGACCTGGATCTAAAACAATTTTACCAGACGTTGAATGGAAAAGAGTTGCAAAAACTGTAAAAAATTTTAAAAAAAAATATAAAAATACATGTTTGTCTATAGACACTAGAAAATCAGAAGTGATGATCAAAGCTATTAAATGTAGTGCAGATTTAATAAACGATGTATCAGGCTTTAAATACGAAAACCAAACTTTATCAATGTTAAAAAAATATAATATTCCAAAAGTCCTTCATCACATGCAAGGCACACCAAACACAATGCAAAAAAATCCAAAATATAAAAATGTTTTATTAGATATTTATGATTTTTTTGAAAAAGGAATACAAAAAATTAATGATAAACAGATAATTCTAGATCCTGGTATTGGTTTTGGTAAAAATTTGAAACATAATTTGACTTTAATTTCTAGAATATCTTTGTTTCATA
>MDSV01190362.1_pt1 | contig 15390 bp, 18 predicted proteins | sample 810851 | NCBI WGS metagenome assembly MDSV01 (sample SAMN05326640, study PRJNA326480) | marine metagenome | isolation source: seawater | place: Atlantic Ocean: North East | collected 2012
CAACAATTCTTGTTGATGCACCTATATAAACTCCCATAGATAAAACTGACCCTTTGCCAACAATAACACCTTCGGCAATTTCTGATCTTGCCCCAATAAAACAATCATCCTCAATTATCGTAGGGTTTGCTTGCATTGGCTCCAACACACCACCTATTCCAGCTCCACCTGATATATGGCAATTTTTTCCAACTTGAGCGCAAGATCCTACCGAAGCCCAAGTATCAATCATACTTCCCTCATCAACATAAGCTCCAACATTTAGAAATGATGGCATTAGCACAACATTTTTAGCAACAAAGGCTCCTTTTCTTATTACTCCATTAGGAACGTATCTAAAACCGGCTTCAATCATTTTTTTTTCATCCCAACCTTGTGTCTTACCTTCGATTTTATCGTACCAAGTTGAGTATGGTCCTTTTGAAGCTTTCATTTTGTTTACTCTAAAACTTAATAATATTGCTTTCTTTATCCACTGATTAACATGCCATTGATCTTCTTTTTTTTCTGCAACACGTATTTTTCCTGAATCTAATAACTCTATAGTTTCAGTAATAGCATTTAATATTTTTTTATCTGATTTAGAATTAATTTGGCTTTTATTATTCCAAGCCTCATTAATTATTTTTTCAAAAGTGTTAGTATTCATTACGCTGCTTTTTCCAAATTAATTTTTTTTAAAAATTCAGATAAATTATCTGTTTTATAATTAACGAAATCTCTATCTGAAAATTGACTAGCCCAAGGTTCATCATTTTCAATCCAAACTGTTTTCATGCCCATTTCATATGCCGGTTTTAAGTTTCTTGCAATATCTTCAACTAATACACATAATTTTGGGTCAATTTTATGTTTTTTTACCAATTTTTTATAAGGTTCAATCGCAGGTTTTGGAATAAAATTTGAACTAACGATATCAAAAATATCATCAAAATATTGGTCAATACCTATTTTTTTTGTTACATTTATTGCATGTTTTCTTGAACCATTAGTGAAGATAATTTTTTTTCCCTTTAAATTCTTAATTTGTTTTCCAAGCTCATGATCTTTTTCAAGGAAGTCTATATTTATATCATGAACAAAGTCTAGAAATTCATCAGGATCGATCTTATGATTTTTTATCATTCCATTTAATGTAGTATTATATTTATAAAAATAATTTTTTTGAATTTTTCTTGCTTCATCCGTGTTTACATTAAGTTTTTCTGAAATAAACTTTGACATTCTTTTATCAACCTGTTCAAAAACTTTAGTTTTTCCGGAATATAAGGTATTATCTAAGTCAAATATCCAACAATTAATTAATTTAAATGGTTTCATTTTCTTATAAGCGTTCCTGATCCCTTATCTGAAAACAGTTCAAATAAAATAGAGTGGGGTTTTCTTCCATCAAGAATTACAACAGCTCTTACTCCATTATTAATCGCATCAATACAAGTTTTAATTTTAGGTATCATGCCGCCATGAATTGTTTCATTGTTAATTAATTCTTTAGCCTGCATAGTATTAATTTCTGAAATTAATTTGTTATTATTGTCCAAGACGCCATCAATATCGGTTAGCAACATCAATCTTCTTGACTTAATACTCCTTGCTATTGCGCCTGCTGCTGTATCTGCATTGATATTGTAAGAAGTTCCTTTTTCATCAATACCCATTGGTATTATAACAGGAACAAAATCGTCTTTAATTATATCTTTCAATAGTTTTACATCCACTCTTTTTGGCTTACCTACATATCCCAATTCTTTATTTTCTTGCTCAACATAAATTATATTATTATTTTTTATTGTTATAGACTTCGCTTTGCATGACTTTTTTTCTAAAGAACTAACGATAACTTTATTAAATTCTGTCATAACACTTTCAACAATATTAATCATTTTTTTATCTGTGATCCTTAATCCCATTATAAATTTGCTCTCAATATTTTGCTCATCAAGCTTTTTTTTAATTCCTAAACCCCCGCCGTGAACTAAGATTGGTGTTAAACCTAATTTTTTTAAAAGAACTACATCTTCAATCAGATTGTTTAAAAGAGACTGATCTAGAAGGACTTTCCCTCCACATTTTATCACTATTTTTTCTTTTGAGTATTTTTTTATATATTTTTCAACTTCTTGACTTGGCGGTCCATTTTTTGGCCAAAGCTCTTTAATTTTATTATCTAAATTCTGGGGTGAGGACATTAATTTTTTAAACAGTTTTAACTTTTGTTCCTCTCATAATTACCCACTGCTGTGCGATAGTTAATATGTTGTTTACAGTCCAGTACACAACCAATCCTGAAGGGAATGGAGCTAATATAATTGTTAAAAAAATAGGAAAAAACATAAAAATCTTTGCCTGAATTGGATCAGGAGGTGTAGGGTTTAGTTTTTGTTGTACCCACATACTCAATCCCATTAATATCGGCCAGGCACCAATCATTAAAATAGTTGGAGGATCCCATGGAATCAATCCAAATAAATTAAATATAGAAGTAGGATCCCTTTCAGACAAATCTCTTATCCAACCAAAAAAAGGTTGGTGTCTCATTTCAAGCGTGACATACAACATTTTATAAATAGCAAAGAAAAATGGAATTTGAATAAGTACTGGTAAGCAACCAGACACAGGATTGACTTTTTCTCTTTTATACAAAGCCATCATTTCTTGTTGCAATTTAGTTTTATCGTCTTTGTGAAGCTCTTTTAGTCTTACCATTTCAGGCTGAAGTATTTTCATTTTCGCCATTGATTTAAAGGAATAATTTGCAAGAGGAAAAAAGATCAATCTAACTAGAGCTGTAATGATTACTATTGCTAAACCAAAATTTCCAGTAAGTTTAAAAAAATAATCAATGATAAAAAATAATGGTTTTGTAAAGAAATAAAACCAACCCCAATCTATAGCTAAGTCGAATTTTTCTATATTTAATTGTTCTGCATAACCATCAATTACTGAAACTTCCTTAGCAGCAACAAAAGTATTAATTTCATTTGTGACTGAGCTTCCAGGATTAAGTATTTTTGCTTCTTTAATTATATAATTAGCTCTATATTTTTCATTATTACCTGAAAATTCAGCCTTAAACTCTTTACCTTTTTCAGGGACAATTGCTGTTAACCAGTACTTATCTGTAATACCCAGCCAGCCTTTCGAACTATTAATAGTAAATTTTTCTTTCTCCACATCGCTATAATCTGTTTCATTAAGCTCATCATCAAAAACTCCAAGAAAACCTTCGTGTAGAATATATATTTTTAAACTTTCAGGTATTCCTGCCCGTGTAATTTGTGCGTAAGGGTAGAATTGATATGATTTATTTGAATTATTTTTTATACTTTGTGTAATTTTAAAAAGAAATTTTTCGTCTAAACTTATTTTTTTACTGAAAACTAAACCTTCTCCATTATCCCACTCAACTACAACAGGGTCACGGGGTGTAAGTGTATTATTACCTTTAACCTTCCAAACTGTTTCAGAGAGAGGTAATTTTATTTTTTCATCACCTCCTGAAGCCCATCCTGTTTCAATAAAATATTCTTTTGAAGAATTTTTTGGATTTAGAAAAGTGACATTATTTTCACTATCTAAGGTTTCTTTATAATTTTTAAATGTAATATCATCTATGAGAGCACCCTTAAGAGATATAGATCCCTTCATATTTTCATTTTCTATTTTAATTCTTTTTGTTTTATTTATTGCTTCACTTCTTGTAATTTCATTAGGGATATTTTTTTCGTCAATAGAAGGAGAAGAAAGATCCTCATTTTTATTTATTTCTTTTTCAACATTTTCCTGCTGAACAATAGGCTCTTCAAAAAAAGTAGCCCACCCAATCAAAACTACTGTTGAGAGAACAATAGCTAATAATACATTTCTAAATTCCATTTATTTTTTACCTTTTTTTAAATTAGGTGCTGGATCAAATCCACCGCTTCCACCTAAAATTTTTATTGGATGGCATCTTAAAATTCTTTTTATCCCTAAATAAGAACCTTTCAAAGTACCGTTAGATTTCAAGCAATCTATGAAATATTCTGAACAAGTTGGGAGGTATCTGCAATTTGATGGAAAATATGGAGAAATAAAATACTTATAAAATTTTATTATTTTAATAAAAAGATAATTAATTAATTTCATTTTACTCAACCAATTTGTTTAATTTTTTTAAATGTTTTATTTATTTCTTCAAGCACATTATTAAATTTATCTTGGTATACATTATTTTTACCAAAAATTATATAAGTGTAGTTTAGGTCTATTAATTCTTTTTGTTTTGAAATTTTTTGAACAGCTGACTTTAATTTACGTTTTACCTTATTTCTCATTACCGCATTTCCAATATTTTTTTTCATCACGAAGCTAATATTCAAATATTTATTAAAATCTTTTTCTAAATTTTTTTCAAAATATATAGTAAAATATTTTCTATTAAGTCGTTTTTTTTTTAATATTCTTAGAAAATCTTTGCTCTGGTTCAAACTTTTGAATTTGATCATTTTAAAACTTGGATTATGTAGATAATCTTTTTCTACCTTTTGCCCGTCTTCTTGCAAGAGTTTTTCTGCCACCTCTTTTTTTCATTCTAGACCTAAATCCATGTCTTCTTTTTCTCACAATTCGGCTCGGTTGATATGTTCTTTTCATAAAATTTGTTTACTTCTTGTTAAAATTTTTTGATATTTATAGGTAATAAGAGCTTATAAGTACAGTTAAAAATTAATTTATGAACCCTAATTCTTTAAATTTAAAAATTCTTATTGGGATTACTTATCTAGTGATAATTGCGACTGGATTATACTTTTTATTTTCATTTGTAGATATTAAAGATTTGACGAGTTACGAATTCATAAGGGCAAATAAAAATATAATCTTAGAATATAAAAAAGAAAATTTTTTGTTTTTAACATTTATATTTTTTATTTTTTCAATTGTTTGGGTGTTGCTACTTGGGTTTGCGTCGCCGCTATTATTGTTTTCAGGTTTCGTATTTGGAAAATGGTGGGGAATATTAATAATTCTAATATCGACTACTATAGGAGCTTCGATTCTATACTTATTGGCAGGTTATTTCTTTAAAGACATCGTTGAGAAAAAATTAGCTATAAAATTTGTAAGGTTGAAAGAAATTATTACTAAAAATGAAATGTTTTATTTTATGGTTTATAGATTTATAGGGGGAGCCGGGACTCCTTACGCAATACAAAATATTCTTCCAGTTCTTTTTAATATGAAATTAAAGAATTATATTTTAGCAACTTTAATAGGATGTATGCCCTCCATGTTTATTACTGTAGCTATTGGTAGTGGTGTAGAAAGTGTTATAGATAAAAATGAAGATCCAAGTTTTATAAGCGTTATAAGTTCACCAGAGATTTATCTGCCGATTTTTGGTTTTTTTATTATTTTGATCCTGGGATATTTTATTAAAAAAAAATATTTTGAAATATAACTATTTTCGAGAGCAAAAAATTGCCATATTGTGTAACTAATCAGGCAATAAAAATAACAAAATTTTAAACTAAATAATTTTAATGCTAAATAATATTCTTAAAAATAAAAAAAAAAATATTACACATAATTTAACACTCACCTCTGATACGACTTTTTATCATCCGGAAAGTTACAATGATTTAAAAAAAATTCTAGCGTATTTAAAAAAAAATAAAGAGAAAGTTTTAATCAGGGGAGGTGACTGTGGTTATGGCGATAAGTCTAACCTACAAAATTCAGAATATGCAATCTCACTATCCAAATTAAAAAAAATAATAAGTTTTGATAAAAAAAAACAAACTGTGACTGCGCAGGCAGGCTTGAGTATATACGAATTATTTTTTTATTTGAAAAAAAAAAGTTATATCATTTTTAATGTACCAGGAGGAAGATCTGTCTCTCTAGGAGGTGCAATTTCTGGAAATGTCCACGGACGCCCCTCAAAAAAACAGTACGCAAATTTTGGAGACAACGTTATTTCTTTAAAAGTAATGTTTGAAAATGGAAAAATAAAATTAATAACAAATAAGAATAAAATTTTTAGAAATATTATTGGAGGGTTAGGTGTATATGCAATAATTCTCGAAGCAAAGTTAAAAATTCATAAAATAAAAAATCATTTTGTAGAAAAAGTTTCAAGAACAATAAAAAGTGAAAAAGAATTTGAATTATATCAAAGAAAATTAGCTACTTGTTATGGATATGTTAATCATTTTAATAAAAATTCTTTTGAAGGTAGCTTTGTTCATTTTATTCCTAAAGAAAACGTTAAGAATGAAAAAATTATACATTTAAAGCAATATTCTTTATTAAAATTATCCAATTTTTTTAAAATTCCGTTCCTAACCTCATTTTTTGTTAATCCATACACACTAAAGATTATTTACGATGTATTATTTTATTTAAAAAAAAATTTCAAAATTTTTAATAAAAACGAAATATTTACAATAGAAAAAAGCATGTACTTTGATTTGATTCAAGTTTTACCTAATTTCCATAGTGGTGGACTTATCGAAATACAATTTGATGTTAAAAAAAATAAATTATTTTATCTAATTAAAGAGTTAAAAAAAATTTTTTCAAATTTTAATGTTTTTCCAACAGCTTTTGTATTAAAAAAAGTAATAGCAACAAAGAAAAATTATCTTTTTAATTTCCCAAAAAATGATTTTTCTATTACGCTTACTTTTTCAAAAATAGACTACAATAATAATAAACTTTTTTTTGAAGATTTTTATCAACTTCTTTTTAAAAATAAGTGTAATCATTATCTTACAAAAGATGAAACGATATTAGATAACCTTAGTATAAAAGATAAAAAAAAATATCCAAATTTAAATATTTTTATTAAAAGTAAAATTTTATCATCTGATTTTAAGGAAAAGATATTAACTTATTTTAAATAATTTTTTTTATTCAAAAATTAAATTTTTTAAATATTTTTTCAGGTATTAGATTCAGTACAAATGATATTATCTTCCATAAAAAACTAACATAGATTATTTCTTTTTTATTTTTAATTGATTGATAAATCAATCGCGCTGTTTTCTCTGGACTTGTTATTAATAATTTAGAGGTTTTAATATTGAATTTTTCTGTGTTTATATATCCTGGAATAACTGTATTAACAAAAATTCCCTTTTTGTGTAAAAGTTGTCTTAAGCCAGATAAATAATTTATTAAACCAGCTTTTGCACTTGCATAAAAAAGTCTTTTTGCTCTACCCCTGAGACCCGCAACAGATGTCACAACCGAAATAAATCCACCTTCTGATATTTTTGGAATTAAATGATCTATAAATAAAACCGGATTAACTAAATTTATGTTATAATTATTTTTAGTAAGTTGAGCATTAAGTATTTCTTCATTTGGATTACCAACCATTCCTGCTACCCAAATTAGACCCTTGATTTTGTAATTTAAATTGTCAATTATTTTAAAATTTTCATGTATATCTTCCAAATCTAAATTATGTATAGTGAATCTTGATAGATCCAATTTCAAATTTTCTATATGTAAATTAACTTTTCCCTTATCCCTACAAAAAACAATAAATTCGTAATCATCTTTATAGAACTCAAAAAAAAGATATTTGCTGATTAATGATGAAGCACCGTATATAATAATTTTATCTCTCATAAAGAATTAACTAAAATGAAAAAGTACATTATATTATTTCCATTATACAACGATTGGACATCGTTATGGAAGCTTTGTAAAGAAATCAATGATCATATTAAAGCTTTAAATGCAAAATTTTCTTTTTTATTTATAAATGATGCATCAACAGAAAAAAGATCAAAATATGAATTATCTCTTACTAATATTGGCTCCATCAAAGTTATAAATATGAAAACAAATCATCTATCAGGAAGATGTATTGCTACAGGATTAAAATATATTTCTGAAAAGGAGGATTGTGATTATGTAATAGTGATGGACGCTGATGGAGAAGATAAACCTGAAACTTTTGTAGAGCTTTTCAAAAAATCTTTAGAATCACCAAATAAAACTATTGTAGTTAACCGTGTTCAACGTAGTGAAAATTTTTTTTATAAATTAATGTATAAAATGCATAAGATGATCACATTTATCTTTACAGGAAAATTAATTAAATTTGGAAATTTTGTATGTTTACCAAAGGAACATATAAATGATTTAGTTTCCAAAGGTTCTCTCTGGAATTGTTTTTCAGCAACTATAGAAAAAATGCTTAAGAACAAAATATCCATGAATGCTAACAGAGGAAAAAGATATTTTGGGACATCAAAAACAAGTTATTTAAAACTAATTCATCATTCTTTTACAATAATGTCAGTATTTATTGATAAGGTATTTTTTCGCACTTTGTTATTTTCTTTAATATATTTTTTAATAATATACGGAAAAATATCATTTTTTAATTTATTTCCTTTACTTATTTTATTTATTTTTTTATTAACAATTTTTATAATTTCTAAACGTAAAAATTTAACAGCGCTTCAAAATTTTTCTAAAAATATAAAAGATATTGAAGTAATAAAAAAATGAACACAAAAGATTTTACTATAATTATTCCTTGTATATTATTTAGCGATGTTGAAAATTGTATAGCCGAAATAAGAAAAATTTATAAAAAAATTAAGATTATAGTGTGTCTTAATGATTCAAATTTTTCCACAAAAAAAGATAAAAATTTAAAATTTATTATTACTAAATCCAGAGCTATTGGAAAAAAAAGAAATATAGCTACAAAATATTGTAAAACAAAATATATAGCTTTTTTAGATTCAGACGCTTATCCAAAAAAAGGCTGGATTGAATCCACTTTTAATTTACTAAAAAACAAAAACATTGGCATAATCGGTGGTCCTCATATTGATCCTATAAATCAAAATGATGAAGAAAAATTAATAGGCAAGATCAAGTTGAGTTATATCATAACAATGAATGCACACTTGCAAAAAAAAACATCACAAAAAAAACAGTTTGTAAGTTTTTTACCAAGCTGTAATTGGATACTATCTAGAAAATTATTTAACGATTTAAAAAAAATGGATAGTAAAATGCTAAGAAATGAAGACTGGGATTTTGTTTATAGTAGAATGAATAAAACAAACTTTAAAGTATTATATTCACCTAAAACTGTTGTTTACCATGAAAATAAAACGATCGAAGATTTTATTTTGAAAAGATTCAAATATGGATTTTATATGTGGCCAATCTTACTAAAACTTAATTTATTTAATTTTTATTTTTTAACTCCTTTATTTTTTGCGTTTTTTTTACTTTCATTTCCTTTTTCTTTTTTTCAAAATCAATATTTATGGTTCTATTTAATAACTCTATTAATATACTTCTTAATAATTCTTATAGAAGTTGTTAGGATATCAAAAAATTTATATGAATTTATTAAAATTTTATTTATTATCATTCCTGCGAATGTTGCTCCTGGTTTTGGCATGTTTTTTGGTTTTTTTAAATTTATTTTTGATAAAATTACTTTTAAAAAAGATTTTTAATATTAATTCATTTTTTTATAAATTGTATTAATTATAACATTATCAACAACAATATCATGAACTTTAATAAATTTTGCATTTAATAAATCTATATTTTTTATTTTTCCCCAACTTTTTTTTCTGTAATTATTAGTTACATAATCAGAGTTTTCTAGATCATTTATAATTCTAACTCTATCAGCCTTATCTTTTTGCATTATCAGAAGTGAATTTTCTAATGATGTAAAACTTATTCTTGAAATTTTTATTAATTCTCTATTGTCGTTTTCTAATATATACTCAATCGCATCTTTATTGCTCATTCCCCAATAATCTAAATCAAAATTGTTTTTAGAGTAATTTTTGAATATAGGGTTAAAAAAAACATACTGGTAAGGATGATTTTTAAAATTCCAATAACCAAGGTAAAATATTTCAAAAAATACTATTGAAAAAACAGCCGCTTTAAAAATTTTTTTTCTAAACACGATATTTAAAAAATATATACCACTTAATGCAATTGAAATTATAAAGGGATAAATAAAATATAAGTGACGCCAACTGTCAAAGTTATAATCAAATATAAGTAAACTTAAAAAAATAATTAACAATATATATAAAAACATTGAGTCTTGCATTTCTTTATTTCCATTCCATAAATTTTTAAACTCTATTTCAAAAACTCTTTTAGTGTTTCTTGATAAGATTTTAAATAAACCTAAAATGAAAAAAATTGTTATGGTTATCGGAGAAGTAATTAAAATCCAAACAAAATTATAATGCCAAGGTGTATCTTGAGGATAAAAATAATCACCAAAATAAAAATTCAATATGGGTGTTTTTGGAATATTTTGGAAATAATAGATCAAATTATCTAATGCACCAGTCCATAAATAAGGCCAAAAAGCTATAGTGAAAATTGGAAACAATAATATTGAAAGCGAAAAATATTTATAATTTTTTTTAAAATAATCTTTTTTTTCAGAGCTTTTTATTAAAATTATAAAATAAGTAATCGTTATAAAAAGTAATGCTAGAACCCTTGCATCAAAAGCTAAAGCTGACGTGACGGAAAATAATATGGATGATTTTAAGCCAGGTTTATTAATTAAGTTAATAGCTGTATAAGTGTTTATTACCGTTAAAGATAAGAAAAAAATATCTTTATAATTATAAAAACTTTCACCAAATATTCTAGGAGAAAGAAAAAGCATTAACATACCAATATATGCATATATATTTTCAGAAAATCTTTTTCGTAAAATTTTAAAAAATAAATAAATTGAAATAAAAAAATAAAGAAAATTTATAAAATGCCTTAGATGGTATATTTGATCGGATCTTTCGACATTAAACAAATCAATTAATAGCTCAATGGGTAAATCAAATAAGATTGGCTGAATCAATTGGTTTGGGTATATATTAACTATATTATCTTTATTTCCTAAAACTATTTCGTTAATGGTCGATAAATCTATTTTTTTTAAATCCTCTAATTCAAAAAAAAAACCTTTTATAATTTCATAATATAATAAACCTGTCTCTCTTTGATAATGCTCATCTAGTGATATTCCATAATCTCGAAATGAAATAAGACCAATTAAAAAAAAAATAGAAAAAGTTGAATAAAATATTAATTTTTCAATTAATTTTTTTTTTTTATTCATTTATAAATATAATTTTATATAAACTTAATAGGAACTGAAAACTGAACTAATTAAACTAGGTTGATATCTCCAGTTTCCCAAAATATTGTATGTCAAGGCACATTCATATGTACAGTTACAATTTGTTTTTTTGATAAAATCTTTTACCTTGGCTGTTTCTTGATTTTTCCAAATTTTCATAAAATTTAAATCATTTTTTCTTAAATTTCCTAAAAGCTTATCTTCCAATATTTCACATGGGTATACTAATCCTGCTGCTGTAATTATTCCAAACAATCCTCCTGCATGGCACGGACTAATATAACGTGGGTTTAAATACATTTTTTTTACAAGCTCCCAAGAGATTTCATCTTTTTTATTATGCAATTTTCCCTGAATAGAATTTAAATTATAATTTTTAATTATTTTAGACTTTGAAGATTCAAGTATCTTATTAGTTAACCAAGAATAGGCTTCAAAAATTTTTTCCCTTTTTGATTTTGGAGTTTTATAAACACCTTCGTCTCTCACAATTGCACATTTTAAAGAATCAACTTTACATTTATTAACTAAATAATCATATATGTTTTTTATATCATCACAGTTTTCGTGAGTGACTGTTATACTAACAACAGGATTTACATTTTCAGATGGGAAATTTTTCATTCTAAAATAAGTATCTATACAATTTTCAAAAAGATTATCAATTTTTCTTACCTTATTATGTCTATCAGGCAGATCATCTATTGAAATTTGAAAAGAAAGTTCAATATCATTTTTGAAATTTGTAATTTCTTTTGCAAAATTTTCAACTCTGTCCGGAAGACTTGCGTTGGTTGTTATGTATATCGATTGAACAGTTGAATTTAATATATATAATTTTGCTATATCAATTATATCTTTCCTTGCGAACGGTTCGCCCCCTGTTAAATTCACATTTAGCAAAGATTTTCCTAAAGTTTTAGTTAATTTTTCTATTTCTCCTAAAGTTAACTCTCCTTTAAATGTATTGGGGTCATCAAAATCAATAAAGCAAAAGGAACATCTAGCATTACATCTGTTTGTTAAAAAATGAACTAAACTTATTGGTTCGTTTTTTGCAAAATGAACGTTTTTTAGAACTCTGACCAGGTTAGCTTTTTTTGTAATCATTTTTTTTGTTTAAAATATTTTTTTTATATCACTATATCTATTTTGAGCTGTATGAATGGCATTTTATGGGCACTCGTAAAATTAGAATTATCAAAAATATGGATTTGAGTATGCAAAAAATTGCCATATTATTCATCTAACTTGACAATATAGCAAACAACAAAGTAAAAGTTAATAATTAATGGTAGATTTATGGGCATACATTACGATTATAAGTCAAAACGTGGTGAAAGAGCCATGCTGAAAGAGGCAAAAAGAAAAGCTCGACTTGCTCAACGAAGAGCAAAGAGATTATCAGCATCTGGATCGGAAGAAAAAGATGAAATTAAAACTCACGATATTAAAAAAATAATAACTTTAGATGATTTAACAAATCCAAATCAAAAATAAAATGGATGCAGATAAATTTAAAAAAAGAGCAAAAGCGTCAAAGAATAGAAAAAGCATTAAAAAATAATCTAAAAAAAAGAAAAACATTTCAAGAAAAGTTCAAAAAAAAAGCAAGTAATAAATGACTGTTTTATCAGACCGTTGGATTAAAAAAATGGCACAGGAAAAGCAAATGATAAAACCATTTGTTTCTGAACAAAAAAGTGTAAATAAAATATCTTATGGATTGTCCTCGTTTGGTTATGATGCAAGAGTTTCTAATAAGTTTAAAATTTTTACTGATGTTGACTCAGCTGTAGTGGATCCAAAAAACTTTAGCAGCAGCAGTTTTGTTTCAAGGGAAGCCGACGAATGTATTATACCTCCTAATTCTTTTGTTTTAGCAAGTACTGTGGAGTATTTTAAAATACCAAAAGATATTATGGTTATATGTCTTGGCAAATCAACGTACGCAAGGTGTGGAATAATTGTAAATGTGACTCCTCTTGAACCAGGCTGGGAAGGTCACGTCACTCTTGAATTTTCTAACACCACTCCATTGCCTGCAAAAATATATGCTAATGAGGGAGCAGCTCAGTTCGTTTTTTTACAAGGTAATGAAGAGCCCGAAGTGACCTATGAAAAAAGAAATGGGAAATATATGAAGCAGGTAGGGGTCACTTTACCAAAAGTATAATTATAGAAATTAATGCAAAAACTAGAAATCAAAGGTGGCAGAAAAATATCTGGCACCATTGCAATTTCTGGTTCAAAGAATGCAACGCTTCCAATATTAGCTTCTACAATTTTAACAAATAAAAAAGTAATAGTAAAAAATATACCCATAGTAAAAGATGTAGAAACTATGGCAAAACTTTTAAGTACAATCGGCTCAGCAATCAAACTCGATAAAAAAAGAAAAAAAATAGAAATTAATAATAAAAATTTTTTGAAAACCTATGCACCATACCATCTGTTAAAAACAATGCGTGCAGGAATTTTGGTTCTCGGACCATTGCTAGCAAAATTTGGAACTGCAAAAGTTTCATTGCCCGGAGGATGCGCTATCGGTTCGAGACCTGTCGATATTCATCTAGATGCTCTTAAAAAAATGGGGGCTAAAATAAAAATTAAGGATGGATATATTCTCGCTTCAGCAAAGAAAGGTTTGAAAGGTTGTACAATTAGATTTCCAAAAATATCTGTAGGAGCAACTGAAAATATTTTAATAGCATCTTGTCTTGCCCAAGGAGAAACAAAATTGAGGAATTGTGCACTTGAGCCAGAAATAGGTGATTTGATTAATTTTCTCAAAAAACTTGGATGTAAAATAAGTTTAGTTGGAAAAAGAGGTATTAATATTTTTGGTATTAAGAAATTAAAAGCAGCAGAACATAAAGTTATTTTTGATAGAATTGAAGTTGGCACATATATTATAGCCGCAGCTTTAACAAAAGGAAATTTAAAGATAAAAAATATAAATCCAAAAATTATTTCAACAGAATTAAAATTATTACAAAAGATGGGTATTAATATAGTCAAAAAGAAGAACAGCTTGACTGTTAGTCGTTCAAAAAAAATTAAAAATATTAATATTACAACAGAACCTTACCCTGGTTTTCCAACAGATTTACAAGCCCAAATCATGGTTTTAATGACCAGAGCAGATGGAGTCTCAACAATAAAAGAAAAGATTTTTGAGAACCGTTTTATGCACGTTTCTGAATTAAAAAGGATGGGAGCAAAGATTGAAATTAAAGGTAACAAAGCAAAGGTATTTGGTAAAAGTAAATTAAATGGAGCTCAATTAATGGCAACCGATTTAAGAGCATCAGTATGTTTGGTGTTAGCAGGACTGGTTCCATCTAACAAAACAATTGTAAACAGAATTTACCATTTAGATAGAGGTTACGAGAAAATTGAAAAAAAATTATCAAAATGTGGGGCTCAAATTAAAAGATTACAATGAGCACAAATGAAAAAAATAATCTTAAATTTATAGTAAAAAACCAGAAAGATCTTGAAGTTATTTCAGCCTATATTCAAGATAGTATTGTGGTTGTGAAAGATATAGTTTTTTTAAAGAAAAATAGAATTTTCGTTATGATAATAAATAGATTTATGTGGGAAAACCTCAATCAATCAACTTATGATAAAAACAAGAGAATTAGAACAGCAATAAAGTTTGAGGATGTTTTAAAAGTTAAATCAAAGTCAATTAATCAAAAAAATAAAAATAAAATTTTGGAATGTTTAGCTATTAAATGTAATAAAAATCTAGACAATAATTTTGAAATTAAAATTTTTTTTTCTGGAGATAATGTAATAACCTTAATTGTTGAGGAGATCGAGGCCATAATGAATGACCTTGGTAAAGCTTGGAATGTACATAATGTTCCTAAACACAAAATTTGAATGTTGATTTATTTTATAATATTAAATAAAACTAGAAAAAAAAGGATATAAGATTGACCAAACAAGATTTTTTAGAATTTAAAGGTAAAGTAACCGAGTTGCTACCTAACGCTATGTTTAGAGTAAAACTTGAAAATAGCCATGAGGTTTTAGCACATACTGCTGGAAAGTTAAAAAAAAACAGAATAAGAGTATTAACTGGTGATAATGTTTTGGTCGAAGTTACTCCTTATGATTTAACCAAAGGTAGAATAATTTTTAGGTTTTAATTAGGCCAGGTAGCTCAGTCGGTAGAGCAGAGCCCTGAAAAGGCTTGTGTCGGCGGTTCGATTCCGTCCCTGGCCACC